>Ga0114940_10000322_pt1 | contig 25033 bp, 27 predicted proteins | sample ColdCreekSource_FD_87195 | JGI IMG/M metagenome (GOLD analysis project Ga0114940, IMG submission 87195) | Groundwater microbial communities from Cold Creek, Nevada to study Microbial Dark Matter (Phase II) - Cold Creek Source | ecosystem: Environmental > Aquatic > Deep subsurface > Groundwater ... | reverse complement strand
TTAATCTGAGTCGCCATGAGATATTGACAGTAATCCAAACAGGACATTCTATTTGCCATGATTTGACATTAACTTGTTTGCTCTTACCTAATCAAATTTTTCTTTTGCGTAAGTCCTAAATTAGAATTACAAGGTTGTTTTTTTAATCGCTCTGCTACTGAATCTAAGTGTTCTACCTTTATCGTTGTATGATAGTGCCAAAGATTGTTAGCGTGACTATCTCTAGGCATTGAGCGTCCATTAGTTGGTTGTCACGTAGCTAATATTTGGCATAGTATTAAAGGTACGAGCAAATATATCTAACTTAGATATTTACTGACGCTCGTGCCTCTGACTAAGGAAGTGTTTTTAGTTTTGCGATCGCGTTTTTCTTAAATACTTAGCTCTATAAGTTAATTGTTATGTTTCGTATAAATTAATAGCTAGGTAGGTTTGATAAACTTGTTGATGGAGTTTGATGGCTAATATCCTTGATATAGTCACAAACAGACAAAAAAAGAGAATTGCTTGCAGTATCTCTTTTGACGAAAACAAAATAAAATTTATTTTCAGGAGACTAATTAATTATGGTTCAACGAGGTTCTCAGGTCAGAATTCTTCGTAAAGAATCCTATTGGTACAACGAAGTTGGCTCAGTAGCATCCGTCGATCAAAGTGGCATTCGCTACCCCGTAATCGTGCGTTTTGACAAAGTTGACTATTCTGGCGTAAATACTAATAATTTTTCTGAAGCAGAAGTTAAAGAAGTAGGCGCACCCGCTAAAAAAAGAAAATAGTGTCTACAGGTTATCAAACTATATCTGTAGTTAAAATTTCTGGAACTTTCTAGTTCAAAGGAATTGCCCCTAAATTAAATTCAATGCAATTTTAGATTGCTAAATTAATTTATCCCCTAGAAGTTGACTAACTTTAGGGGATAATTTTTTAGTTAACTATTATTCGGACAAGAATTAACCGCGTTCGGCTTGGTCTTTTAGCTGTAGAAGTAAATGCTTCTATTTCTACTTAAATCTAGGTTTTTAGGGATGTCCAGGAGTTTGATCTCACTAAACTTTTCTATATTTCTCTGCACGAAATTAAAACGAACTAGTGATATACTCCCATCGCCTCCTATAGCGCGGTAGGCGTGGGTCTTGCGCGACGAGGATAAAACGCGATCGCAAATTAACCATAGCTATTAAAGATTAGATATGTCAATAACTAATTCTAAGATACAAATTGGGAGGTAATGATAATGCTTCAATATGAAATTATTATTTACTGGAGTAAGGAAGACGAGGCATTTATTGCTGAGGTTCCAGAGTTACCAGGCTGTGCTGCGGATGGCACTACATATGGGCAAGCATTGCACAATGTCGAAGTAGTCATGCAAGAGTGGATCGAAACTGCTAGAGAACTTGGTCGTTCTATTCCCGAACCTAAAGGACGTTTGATGTTTGCCTAAATGTGCGATCGCCTGTACTAAGAAGCGATCGCAATTGTTTAATTGCCTTGAATTTTTCTATAATTCTCTGCACGAAATTAAATTGGACTAATAAAAGGCGATCGCACTTTTATTAGTCCAATTTAATTACTTTAAATACTCTTGTTTGGATATATAAGTTTCTACATTCTGTAGTATCTCTCTCAAATAGCAAATAACTCTTTTCTTATGAAAACTCGCAGAAGTTGCTCTCGAACATATTCAATGCGACGAATAACTTTACTTTGAGAACTACTAGCATCAGATTTAGTCAAATTTTTAAATTCTTCGGAATTTAAGAAAGATATTGATTTTGGTATTAGTTCTGTATTTTCTCTCAATGCAAGAGCAACACCTACGGAAATCGATTCAAATTTGATACGAGTTATAGGTTCATAGCGATCTTTCGTTTTTCGATAAATATGCAGAGCATTCGGAAAATGATTTTGCACAAAATTTAACATTGAATAAAATTCATTTTTCATGTTATCGATATCTAATGAATTAGAATTATTTTCTTGTTTTAGATATTTGTCCAAGAATTCATGAACTTTTCTACCAGAATAATTTTGATGGTTATTTAAAAATGCAAAAAAGCGTAAGACAAATTCTTGCGGATCTCTTTTTTTAATTTCAGTTTCAGTAAAAGAGCATAACTCTCGAAATTGCTGATTTTTTGAAAGTTCCTCAATTAAATCGAGAAACTTTCCGGGTTTACTTCCCCTCCGTTTTTCCATTTCATTTAATTCAACACTACCACTATTAATTCTTTCAAAAAGATCTCTTCTTACTTCTTCGTCGGCTTCTTCTGTTAGTTGAATCATTCTAATAGTAGTTCTTTTAAAACGTCTTTGACGCGACAGCGGTAAATCGTTAAAAGTAAAACCATTAAGAGTTTCTAATTTCTCAAGACTATTTAATGTCAGTTTATTTTTAATGAACTCAGTTAAAGTACGAATACGCTGTGTCCCATCTATAATTTCTAAACGTGCTAAATCTTCTGATTCTTCTGATTCTGATATATCAGCTATATCAGCAACAAAAATATAAGGTATTGGTAACCCTAACAGCACAGACTCAATAAATTTTGATTGTCTGTCTTCATCCCAAGCCATTTCTCTTTGGTAGTCTGGAATAAACAATTCATTTTCATCTTTGTCGATTCCATCTAAATATTTCTGAACGAGTATTTCGATAGGATATTCTAATGTGTTGTAATCAACAGACTTTCTTTTGTTACGAATTTCTGCTTCGGCAGTTTCTTTTTTTTCATTTGTGATTTCCAGTTGAGTTACCATATTTGATATTTTCTGGTACTTACCACTATTTGATCTTTATCACTACCATAATGCAATATTTTCTATCTCTTCTTTTCTTTGCGCCTTTGCATGAGACAAAAAAAGGTGGAAATTAATCCACCTCGATCAATTACTTAAGCACTAAAATATCTCGCCACAGGATGATAACAAACGATCGCAGTGGTAGACTGTTCAGGATATATTTGCTCACTCTCATCCATAAACATATTGATGCGAGAAGTATCCAATAAATCCAGTTGCTTGTATTGATCTTGCATATTAGGACAAGCAGGATAACCAAAACTATAACGAGAACCCTGATAGCGTTGCTGTAAAATATCGCGGATGTTATCTAGTTCTTGATCCGCAAAGCCCAACTCTTTGCGTATTCGAGTATGATTCCACTCCGCTAGTGCTTCTGCCATCTGTACCGCCATCCCATGATAGTAGAGATAGTCAGTATATCGATCGCCTTTGAATAGTTTTTGGGCATATTCCGTAGCAACCTCCCCTACTGTTACCGCTTGCATAGGGAAAACATCGACTTTACCTGATTCTTTAGTTGCAAAGAAATCAGCGATACAAAGGCGTTTACCCGAACGTTGACGAGGGAATTCAAACGAGGTTATCGGTTGTTCATTAAACGTCCCTACATTGTTGACGGTTGCAGGATCGTAAACATACAAAGTATTTCCTTCGGCATTACAGGGAAAATAACCATAGATTACTGTGGGATGTAATAAATTTTCTGCAATAACTTTTTGTTTCCAATCTTCTAAAATTGGGTGAACTTTTTTAGCTAAAAACTGATCATATTCTTGGCGTGACTGTTCTTTGGGCTTACGAAATTGCCATTGTCCCACAAATAAAGCTTGTAAATCTAAATAAGGGAATATTTCTTCAGTTGCAATATCTTCGGGTTTTAAGATTTTAGTTCCCCAGAAAGGAGGTGTAGGACGTTCTATATCTAAAGTGACTTCTTCAGAACGTTTCGTATCTATTACTAATGATTCAGTTTGTTCCCTGTCTGCTTGATCAATAATTTGAATATCAGGATTAACTTCACCATCAGCTTCAAACAGTCCATCTTCTGGTTTGCCCCTACCAGATTCTATTTCATCTAAAAATCCCTTTAAATCATGCCAATTTTCTGTCGATTTCGCTGGCATTAATTTTTCCATGAAATTCAAGTCAGCAAAAGCATCTTTACCGTAAATCACTTTGCCTTTATAGACGTTTTGGCAATCTTGATAGACAAATTTAGGAGTTAACGCCGCACCACCTAAAATCACGGGAACGGTAATACCTTTTTCATTGAAAGTTTCTAGATTGTCTTTCATAAAGGCAGTAGATTTTACCAATAAACCGCTCATGGCGATGCAGTCTGGTTGATGTTCTTCGTAGGCTTTAAGAATATTATCTATTGGTTGTTTAATTCCTAGATTTATTACCTTATAACCATTATTAGAAAGAATAATATCCACTAAATTTTTACCAATATCGTGAACATCACCTTTGACAGTAGCAATTACAAATTTGCCTTTACCACTATCGTTTGCTTCTTCTTTATCCATGTGTGGTTCTAAATGAGCCACCGCCGCTTTCATGGTTTGCGCTGACTGTAGAACAAAAGGTAATTGCATCTGTCCCGAACCAAATAATTCGCCGACAACTTTCATTCCATCTAGGAGAAAAGTATTAACAATATCTAGGGGCGGATACTGTTGTAAAGCCTCGTCTAAAGCTTCATCTAAACCAATTCTTTCCCCATCAATAATATGTTGTTTAAGACGTTCTTCAATGGGAAGATTTTTATCAACAGCTTCAGATTTCTTGGCTTTCTTGCCTGCAAATAATGTTGTTAGTTCCCCTAGCGGATCGTAAGTACAGATATCTCCATCAAATTCACGCTGATCATAAATTAAATCTAGACAGATTTTTTGATGTCGGGGGTCTATTTTAGCTAGAGGAAGAATCTTGCTTGCACTAACAATAGCCGAGTCTAATCCCACTTGCATACATTCGTGTAAGAAAACCGAATTTAATACCTGTCTAGAAACAGGATTTAAGCCAAAGGAAACATTAGATACTCCCAGCAATACATGACAGCCTGGTAATTCTGACCTAATTCTTTTAGTTGCTTCGACTGTAGCTTTACCATTTTCTCTGTCTTCCTCAATACCTGTCGAGACGGGCAAGGCTAAAGGATCGAAAAAGATTTCATGGGAGGGAATGCCATATTCAACGGCTGCATTATAAGCACGTTTAGCTATTTCAAATTTCTTCTCCGCAGTCCGTCCCATACCATCTTCATCAATAGTACCAATGACTACCGCCGCACCATATCTTTTAGCTAACTCTAAAACTTGGAAGAAACGTTCTTCACCATCTTCGTAGTTAGTTGAGTTGAGAATACATTTACCCCCAGCAACTTTTAAACCCGCCTCCATTTTTGTCGATTCGGTGGAGTCGAGCATCAAAGGCAAGGTGACATTGTTAACCAGACGGGATGCTAGTTCGTGCATATCTCTTTCCCCGTCTCGCCCTACGTAATCAACGTTGACATCAAGGATGTGTGCGCCTTCTTTGACTTGAGATTTAGCTAATGATACCAAACTGTCCCAATTTTCTTCATTGAGAAGAGTGCGGCACATTTTAGAACCACTGGCATTTAATCTCTCACCAACAATGAGGAAAGAATTATCTTGAATATATGGTTGCGTACTGTAAATAGATGCTGCCGAAGGTTCGTAATGGGGGTGACGTTCTTTGGGCTTTAAATCTACTGTCATCTCTGCTAGCTGGGCAATGTGATCGTATCGCGTACCACAACAACCACCAACTATCTGCACTCCCAAGTCTTCGACAAAGTGCATCAAAGACATCCGCAATTCCATCGGGGTAAGCTTATAGTGTGCCTGTCCCCCAACATTTTCAGGCAAACCTGCATTGGGTACACAAGAAACAATAAAAGGCGAGTGTTCAGAAAGATATTTAATATGATCTTTCATTAAATCTGGGCCAGTAGCGCAGTTTAACCCTAAAATATCAATAGGATAGCGTTCTAGTATCGCTAACGCCGCATCTATTTCTGTGCCAACTAACATTGTCCCCATCTGTTCCATCGTCACGGAAACCATTAAGGGAAGTCGTGCGCCTTTCTGCTCAAATACTTCTTCGATCGCATTTAATGCAGCTTTAATTTGTAGAACATCCTGACAGGTTTCTACCAGCAGTAAATCTACGCCGCCATCATATAATGCTTCGGCTTGTTCTACGTAAGCATTTTTCAGACTATCAAAATCAATATGTCCGAGGGTTGGTAATTTTGTGCCAGGGCCAATGGAACCAGCAACGAAACGAGGTTTTTCAGGTGTAGAGTATTCTGTAGCGACTCGTTTGGCTAATTCGGCAGCGGTTTTGTTTAAATAATAGGCTTGATCAGCTAAATCGTATTCAGCTAAAACTAATTTAGTTCCACCAAAGGTATCGGTTTCAATTACATCTGCACCAGCTTCGAGGAAACCGCGATGTACTGTTTCGACTGCTTCTGGTTTGGTGTGGACTAAATATTCATTACATCCTTCGTATTCTGCACCACCAAAGTCGTCGGCGGTGAGGTTTTGCACTTGTAGGTTTGTCCCCATTGCGCCGTCAAAGACGATTACGGGACGTTCGGGACTTTTAAGGCGATTGAGAAAGGTACTGTTCATGGTTCGCGACTGCGGATCAACAGGTTAAATTACATTAAGTCTTATTATATGGCTAGGCTTTGAGAAAAAGGTAGTTTATCTCTTCTTACTTTGAAACCAACCGATTAATTCATCTGTGTTTATCTGCGTTCATCTGTGGATCTTATCTCGCACGCCAGACGCAGAGGCGAGGAATCGATGATACTTTTAGAACATTTATTGGGAAATCTAGAAACAGATACCACAATATTTTTAATAAATTTCTTATGAGTTTATTTGATGGATTTTCCAGTCTTCGTACACAAAAAGGCACTGATTTAAGTCCAGCAGAATCTTTTGCTGAAATTGTTGTAGCTACTATTGCTGCCGATGCCATGAAAATTGCGTCGTATTAAAATATTTATTTGTTGATTAATAGTCAATAATTATGTAAAAATATGATATGTAATATAATTGCGATCGCGTTATTAGCGGTCTTATTTTTTTTAATTTATATTCTCAGCAAAGAAATAAAAACTCAAAAAAGAGTTAAAGCTAAATATAAATTAGATGATAGTTTAAATCAAAGATTACTAGCAATGTTGCGTGGTGATAAAAAGGTCGCTTTAAGATTATTAAAAAGTGTTCGTAAAAATAATCCTGGTAGAAGTTATATTTGGTATCAAGAAAAAGTAATTAGAGATATAGAACGCGATCGCCGTTATTAATTGATGAATTGCGATCAAGTTTCTCACAAAACGCGCTAAGTTAATTAATATGACTTAATTCTTAAAAAATAGGACTTTAATAATGAAACTAAGAGTCGTTTTAGAACCTAGCGATGAAGGTGGATATACCGTTTATGTTCCTGCTTTACCTGGCTGTATAAGTGAAGGAGAGAATATTGACCAAGCCTTAGTAAATATCCAAGAAGCGATAGAACTTTATCTTGAACCTGTAGAACAAGAAATTATGAATAACGAAGGCGTTATTGTTCGAGAATTGGTTATATGAGTAAGGTTCCTAGTCTTTCTTATAAAAAAATTATTACAGCTTTAGAAAGAGACGGATGGATAGTAATTCGTCAACGTGGTAGTCATATTAGGCTGGAAAAAAAGCTCTTAAATGAAACTCTTAAGTTAACTGTACCTGCACATCGACCAGTTAAACGTTCAACTTTGGCTCATATTTTGAAACAAGCTAGAATAGATTTAGATCAATTTATCGATCTTCTGTAAATGTCCAGGTTTGAATTAATTACTATAGATTGATCGAGCAGATTTTAAAGATTCTGGTAAGCTAAAGAGCGAACGCGCTACACTCGTTCAATTTAATTAGTAGACGCGAAAGGGAACATCGATGACAGAATCAACTCATCTCAATCAATTTTGCTTAATGGCACGCTACAATACTTGGGCAAATGATCGCCTTTACGAATTGGTAACACCTCTTTCAGAAGGAGAAAGACAACGTCACTTGGGAGCATTTTTTAAATCTATTCACGGTACTCTAAATCATCTTCTATTGAGTGATCGCGCTTGGTTAACAAGATTTGCGACTACTACAAGCTATAGGTTTGCATCCTTACAGGAAGCTAAACTTATATTAGACTGTCAGGACTTGGGAGAAATACTTTATTCTGATTTTACTGAGTTGAAAAAAGAGCGATCTCAAACAGACAAGGCGATTGAAGATTGGACGAACGAACTGACTCCAGAAATACTGTCGGCAAGAATGCAATACAGTACTATAACTCAAGGAATTGAGCGAGAACATTCTTTATGGTTTGCACTAGCGCATTTTTTTAATCATCAAACCCATCATCGTAGCCAAGTAACAACTCTACTTTACCAATTGGGATTTGATTATGGAGTGACTGACTTTTTGGCTATGTACGAGTTGGTTAAAGATGAAGTTTAATTATTAATTAACTGACTCGAAATTTTAAGAACTTTGCGATGCGCTCCGCGCGGGCTTTGCCCATCGCAATTAGTCAAAAAAAATAAATAGCCATAGCATTGACTAAAATAAAATTGGTTTTGGGAAACAAATGCCCAAGAAAATTAAAGAGCTTAAAAAAATGCTAAGAAAAGCTGGATTTACTGAAAAGCCAGCAAAAGGCAGTCACACAAAATGGTCACATCACCTCCTATCAGGAAAAATTATTTTATCGGGAAAGGATAAAGATGATGCTAAATCTTACCAAGAAAAAGATGTAGAACAAGCTATTGAAAAAATTCAAGAAATTCAGAACAAGCAAGGAGAAGAATAATGCAAAATCGCTACACTATATTAATTCAGTGGTCGGATGAAGATCAATGCTATGTAGTTAGTTTGCCTGAGTGGGGAGAATTTTGCCACACTCACGGAGATACTTATGAAGAAGCATTTAAAAATGCACAAGAGGTACTTGAACTATTAATTGCATCAGCAGAAGAAGATGGAGAGCAACTACCCAAACCCCAAACTTGGCAAAGTTCTTTTCGAGTAGCATGAATTACTATACATTGATGGGTTACGGCGAAGGCGTGATGAAATAGCTATATTTAAAATGAATTTACAATTCTAATAAGGTCACTACATTAACATGAAAGCGATCGCACTATTTCAACATCTCCCTACAGATAATCCAAATTGTTTCACAGAAGTTGAACTTGAAAAACCTCAACCAACGGGAAGAGATTTACTAGTCAAAGTTAAAGCGATCTCAGTCAATCCTGTAGATTATAAAGTTCGTTCATCAGTTAAAGAAAAGCTCGATTCGCCGAAAGTTATCGGTTGGGATGCGGCGGGAATAGTTGAGCAGGTTGGATCAGCTACTTCCTTATTTAAAGTCGGTGACGAAGTTTATTATGCTGGCAGCATTATTCGCCCAGGCTCTAATAGCGAATATCAGTTGATTGATGAGCGAATTGTGGGCAAGAAGCCCAATAGCTTATCTTTTGCCGAAGCCGCTGCTTTGCCTTTAACTACAATTACTGCCTGGGAAGCTCTATTTGAAAGACTGGGAATTGAGCCCGCAAACACTACTAAAAATCAAAATAGTACGGTATTAATAATTAACGGTGCGGGGGGAGTCGGTTCAATTGCTATTCAGTTAGCAAAACAGATAGCAGGTTTACAAGTAATTGCTACAGCATCGCGACCTGAAACCGTAACTTGGTGTCAACAAATGGGTGCAGATAAATGTATTAATCATCATCAACCATTGAGCAGTGAGTTAGCTAAAATTGGTATTTCTGAAGTTGATTATATACTCTGTTTTAATAATATTGATTTACATTGGCAAAACATGGCAGATGTAATTAAACCCCAAGGAAAAATTTGCTCGATTGTGGGAAATAATTCCCCTTTAGATTTGAATTTACTTAAAAATAAAAGCATTACTTTTGCTTGGGAACTTATGTTTACTAAATCCCAATACCAAACTGAAAATATGCAATCGCAACACGAATTACTCAATCAAGTAGCTGAATTATGCGATCGCGATATAATTAAAACTACCCTAACCGAAAACCTTGGTTCTTTAAATACTATTAACTTAGCCCAAGCTCATGCTAGGTTGGAGTCTGGTAAAACCATCGGCAAATTGGTTCTTGATGGTATTGAATAATATCGATTAAATAATATCTTCAGCCAATTGCGCGAAGTTATTTTTTAGCCATTGAGCGTCTATTTTGCGATCGCAAGTTAACTCTAAAACCCGAATTCCTGTGGCGGGTAAATTAGTTAATAACTGCTCTAGCTGCTGCCAATTAGAGATCACTTTGTGTTCGACATTATATGCAGCACATAATTTAGCAAAATCAACTGACTGAGGGGTAGCAAAATAGTCTTCAAAGTTCGATTCAAATTGGGATATTGGCAACATTTCAAAAATACCGCCGCCATGATTATTAATCAAAATAATGCTTAAATGACCTTTAAATTTATGGTTAATTAAAAAGCCATTAGTGTCATGGAGTAATGCTAAATCTCCTGTTAATAAAACAGTCCTGCAATCACCATAAGCAATCCCTAAAGCAGTAGACAATGTTCCGTCAATTCCATTCGCTCCACGGCTAAAATAAGGAACTATTTTGCGATCGCTCAGTTGCCAAAAATATTCGGCATTGCGCACTGACATACTATTGGCGATAAAAATAGGAGTCCCCTCTGGTAAATTTCTAGAAACTAACCAGGCTGCTTTTCCTTCATACATTGTTTCTATAGATTCCATCTGTTGATCTAAACTGTGCCTGGTTATCTTTTCGACATCACACCATTTCTGACAATAATCCGATGTTGTGGGATTCTCTACACTACAGTCCAAACCCGAAGCAGCTTGTTCTATAGAAGTATAAAGATGAATCGTTTTTCCATGTAGTGGATCGAAGTTTTCGCTCCTAGGATCGATAATCCAACGCTTGGCTTGATTTTTCTGTAGCCAGATTCTTAACTCTTTGCTAGTCGGTAGTTCCCCGATTTGAATTACTATCTCTGGAGCGAATTTTTGAGCGAGGATTTCATTGCGCAGAATTAAGTCATAAGTAGAAATTAAATAAGGATTCAGTGCGGCATAATTTCTAACGGGAGAAAGGGCTTCAGCTAGTACGGGGAAAGATAAGAGTTTAGCTAGTTTGGAGATCGCCCGACAGTAAGCTTCAGCGTCCTTAGGTTGAGCTAAACCAGCAATAATAATTCCCGATTCTTCAGCTTGCCAGGTTTCTAGAGGCAGGCTCAGAGAGCTTTGGCTAATCGGGAAAGGAGAATAAACCGCTTCAAAAAAATCGACTGGAGGAAATTGCGATTTAAACTCTGCCAATTCTGGTTGCAATATAGGGGCGAGGGGTTCGCGAAACGGCACGTTCAAATGTACCACTCCTGGAATCGGAAATTGCGATCGCTCCCAAGCTTGAATGGCATTTTGCCTTAGATAGCGCAACATTCCTACATCGGCTTCAGGTATAGCGAGTTCGCTTTGCCAGTTGGGAAGATTGCCGTATAGCTTTAGCTGATCAATAGTTTGCCCTGCATGACAATTACGCAATTCTGGCGGGCGATCGGCAGTTAGAATAATTAAAGGTATACGGCTTTCTTTGGCTTCAACGACCGTAGGATAGAAATTCGCCCCTGCTGTACCTGAAGTACAGACCAAAACCGTTGGCAAACCTGTTTTCTTGGCTCTTCCCAAAGCAAAGAAAGCAGCAGAACGTTCATCTAAAATCGGAATCGTTTCCACATCAGGATGGTTGGCAAAGGCAAGGGTTAAAGGAGTTGAGCGCGAACCAGGACAAATTACTGCCATACTCATGCCAAAGCGTTGCCAAATCTCGACTAAAATCGAAGCCCAAAGGGTGTTTACATTACGAAAATCGATCATCAGTACAGCCAGATAAATTGAGAAATCAAACTGAAATTAAACTAAAGCCCTAAGCAAAGACTCCAATTTCAACTGTACCTCAGCAAATTCTTTACTGGGGTTAGAACCAGAAACTATACCTGCTCCTGCATATAGCCTAGCGCGATCGCCGTTAATTAGGGCTGAACGAATACCGACAATAAATTCACAGTTACCCTCATAGTCTACCCATCCTAAGGGCGCAGCATATAGCGATCGATCAAATTTTTCATAATGACGGATTTTTTCACAGGCAACTGCGGTTGGTACGCCTGCAACTGCGGGAGTAGGATGGAGTAGAGCCACAATTTCTAGAGGCTCTAAATTAGCTGGTAGATGAGCATAAATGGGTGTCCAAAGATGTTGAATATTGGACAATTTTAGTAATTGCAGGGGTAACTGCTGTGGTTTTAAGCCGACGCTTTTTAGACGTTCCATGATGAAATCGCTTACCGCTTGATGTTCCCGCTTTTCTTTGCGATTTTTAAGCAGTAAATTAGCCAAGTGCAAGTCTTCAGCGTTGGTTTTGCCTCTAGGAGCCGATCCAGCTAAAGCATCTGTTACCAATTGTTGATTTTGAACACTAATTAGTCTTTCTGGGCTAGCACCAATAAAGTTTTGTCCTTGACCATTACTAGTAGAAAAAATATAGCAATCGGGGTGAAGTTGGCGGAGGTTATTCAGGGATTTGGTTACTTGAAAAGGAACAGTCGATTCTATGTCTGTTGTGTGGGCAATGACGATCTTGCTAAACTCATTTACGGCGATGGAATCGAGTGCCGAAGCTACTACTGATTTAAAATATTTTGAGTCTTGGAATTGAGAGCGATTATTAGCTAGTAAATTATTCTCTTCGTCTATATTTATTGCTTGTAAAACTGTCCAATTAATTTCAGCGATTTTCTGTTTGATTTTTTTTATTATAGCTGGTTGATTCTGTCCTTTTTTGACAGGAAAATTAATAATTAAACAACAATGTTTATTCTTTTTTACTATCTGAAAACGAGGTAGAAATAAAGTTGAAGATCTAAAAGCTTCTGTTTGTTTTGGATCGGGAAAGAAAGTAAAACTACAAAATATACAAGGTTTGCCTAAAGCTAAACTCTGGTCACCTTTTCTAATAATTTGTTGAAAACAATTGTGAATAAAATCTTGAGCTAAAGTGAACCTAGAAGCAGATTTAGCATAATCGCTCTTAGTCACGCCCCAGGCAGCGACAGCTTCTTGTTTACTGCGGTTTTCCCAATAAAAGTTTAGAGTATTAGATTGCGCTAATTCTTGCAGACAAACTAAAGGATCGACAGTGGGAATTTTGCAAGCAAAACTGATAATTTCAGTATCTTTGGTGACTGTAAACTCTAACTGCTTATTATTCCAAAAGTTTTCTAGTTCTGTGTGATTATCTAGAAATACATGATTAGATTCAGTTGCGACGGACATAGAAGTTTTAGATTGTGTCATTCCAAAATTAATTTCAGCAGCTAGATTTTAATAACTTTTAAAACTATAATTTTATTAGTTAATAACTAATAAAAAAACACAAATTTATAATCTCCATTATAAGGTATTGGCTACAATATTCCTAACCGCAACTAAGACACAAGAGACTGATCTTAATAACAATTATCTTAATAATCCTCATTAATCATGAGATACCAGCATGGGACTGAAAAACATTTTTGAGAAATTTTTAGCTAATTTTAGCCTGAGAAGATAAACTTTCATGAAACTACTTAAACACTAAGGGATATAACTGGTAGGGTACTAAAGGTCGTGTCGATTGCCAATAGCTCGTAATCTTCCCCCCTGATGAAATGTAAATGACTACCAAGCAGATAACCGAAAAACCCCAACAACTCTGGCTAGCTGCCATCAAGCCACCAATCTACAGTGTGGCAATCGCGCCAATTGCCGTAGGTACAGCAGCGGCTTTCGCTCAAACTCACCTTTTTTATCCCCAGGTATTTTTTACCTTTTTGGGAGCGGCAATTCTAATTATTGCTTGGTTAAACCTCAGTAACGATGTTTTTGATTCTGAAACAGGGATAGATATCCACAAAGATCATTCTGTGGTAAATCTTACAGGCAATAAATCCTTAGTGTTCTGGGTTGCTAACCTCTGTTTAAGTTTAGGTATTTTGGGTATTGTTGCGCTATCTTGGTGGCAACAAGATTGGACGGTGCTGGGATTAGTGACGCTGTGCTGTCTGCTAGGCTATACCTACCAAGGCCCACCTTTTCGTTTGGGTTATTTAGGGTTAGGAGAAATAATCTGCTTTATAACTTTTGGTCCAGGTGCAGTCTCAGCCGCTTACTACTCTCAGACACAGGCTTTTTCCGTTCCCAGTTTAGCGACTTCGGCAATCGTGGGCATTAGTACCTCAATTATCTTGTTTTGTTCTCATTTTCATCAGGTAGAAGACGATTTAGCGGCAGGAAAGCGATCTCCGATAGTTCGATTGGGAACAAGCAACGGCGCGAAACTATTAACCTGGATGACGGCTAGTATTTATATTCTGACCGTAATTTTAGTTATGGTTGGTTATTTACCTTGGTTGACGCTGCTAGTTTTTGGTAGTTTGCCCTTCGCATTTCAGCTAGTGAGCCATGTAAATCAATATCACAATTGCCCAGAAAAAGTTAGTAACAGCAAATTTATCGCGATTAATCTCTATTTGGCTAGTTCACTGTTATTGATTTTAGGATTAATTATTAGTCCCTATGTTTAAAATTTCAATCGTAAGTCAAAAATTCAGTTAAATAACAAAATGAGCAATAAAAAAATTATTCGCACTACACAAGCCCCCGCTCCAGTTGGACCCTATAATCAGGCGATCGCAAGTTCTGGTCAAATGCTGTTTGTGGCTGGACAAATTCCCCTCGATCCTCAGTCGGGAAATATAGTTGGCGAGGGAGATATCGCCGCTCAAACTAAACAAGTCATGACTAATATGGAAGCCATATTAACCGAAGCGGGAGCAACCTGGGATAATGTCGTTAAAACTAGCGTCTTTTTAACTGATTTGGCTAATTTTGGGGCAATGAATCAAGTCTATGCTCAATACTTTGCTGAAGAAACTGCCCCCGCCCGTGCTTGTGTAGAAGTATCTCGTTTACCTAAAGATGTTCTAGTTGAGATTGAGTGTATTGCCACAATTTGATTAGTCAAACTCGCGGGAGCTCAAATAAGCTCTCAGCTTGGCAATAATTAGATTTATTTCTGTCTTTGAGCTTTAGGTTTACTCAACACAAACCACCAAACTTCAGCTCCAATTAAGCCTAATCCACCCAAGGTTACCGCAACTTTTAACACTAAAGGTTGTTCGATTTTGGCAAACTTGTTTCTCTTGTTCATGGTTGCTTCTTGGCTATTTGCGATCGCTGTATTGCCAACTATAGATAAAATAATTCCTAAACTTAAAATACCTGGTAAAACTTTTCTTTTAATAGACATATAAATAAAATCGGTGTTGCTGAATGGGGTATGACATTGTCCCCAGTGGCGGACATTGTACCACAAGGGTATAACATCACCAGTGGCGGATAATATCAGCCTCTGGTGATAATATGCCCAGCGGCGCACAATGTCAGTCGCTGGTGACACTAAAATGATTACTTTTATAATCTAGGAAATGAAAGTCAATCAAAAGCTAAAAGTGAGGCAGTGCGGTCTTGTAAGCCCGTAAGCTCTTGGCGAGCCAGTCCTGAAGACGGGTTTCTCCCACAAGGGGATGTTATACCCTTGTGGTACAACGCCCTCGCAGGGAACTGGCGTTGGTTTTCGTCGAAGAGCAAGTGGCGTTGGCTTGCCCTCAGCTTCTGGGGGTTTCCAACACATGGAGCGCAACTGCCGAACCCGAAGGGCTAAAAGCTAAGAGCTAAGAGCTAAGAGCTAAGAAGCTCCGAACAGTATTGCGGGGGGGCTTCATACCTGCTCATCAGCAACGCCGTAAAATCAATTAGCTTTAAAGTTACGCAAACGTAGAGCATTAGTCACGACTGAAACCGAGCTAAAAGCCATCGCCGCCCCTGCAATAATTGGATTGAGTAACCAACCAAAGACAGGAAATAAAATTCCTGCGGCGATGGGAATACCTAAGATGTTGTAAATAAAAGCAAAGAAGAGATTTTGACGAATATTGTTCATAGTCGCTTTGCTTAATTGAATTGCCGTCACGATTCCCTGTAATTCTCCAGAAATCAGGGTAATATCACTAGCAGCGATCGCAATATCTGTTCCTGTACCAATAGCTATACCGACATCTGCTTGGGCTAAAGCAGGAGCGTCATTGATGCCATCTCCCACCATCGCGACAATTTTGCCTTTGCCTTCTTGCTGTAACTCCTTGATTTTTGCCGCTTTTTGCTCAGGACGAACTTCAGCGAATACTCTAATTATACCAACTTCTCGAGCGATCGCATCAGCAGTTGCTTGATTATCTCCTGTCAGCATGACCACTTCTAAATTTAAGTTGCGTAAGGCTCTAATCGCGGCGGGGGAATTGGCTTTAATTGCATCGGCAATCCCTATCATCCCTGATAATTCACTGTCTACGGCAACTAAAACAACAGTTTTACCATCGGCTTCCCAACTGCCTTGTTGGTGCTGAAAAGCCTGAGTAGAGATTTGTAACTCTGACATCCAGCGTTTAGTGCCAATCTGTACCAGACGGCCATAAACTACACCTTGAACCCCGCTACCTGCGATCGCTTCAAAGTGTTGCGCTGCGGCTATTTCTACCTGTTGCGACTGGGCATATCTAACAACTGCGGCTGCTAAAGGATGTTCAGAATTACGTTCTACAGCGGCGGCTAAACCTAGTAACTGAAGTTCTTGATCATTAGTCACACCTCGAAGGGTAATATAATTTGTTACCGTGGGTTGACCTTGGGTAATTGTGCCTGTTTTATCTAAGACAATGGTTTGGATTTTATGAGCCAATTCCAAACTCTCTGCACCTTTAATTAAAATACCGTTTTCTGCCCCCTTACCAGTGCCTACCATTACCGATGTAGGTGTCGCTAAACCCAAAGCACAGGGACAAGCGATGATTAACACTCCGACAGTGGTAATTAAAGCCAGGGAAACATTACCCGTGACGTTAAACCAGACCACAAAAGTAACAATTGCGATCGCAATTACCCCTGGGACAAACCAACCTGTTACTTGATCAGCTAATCTTTGAATCGGTGCTTTAGAACCTTGGGCATCTTGTACCAGCTTAACTATCTGCGCTAAAACCGTATCTTTACCGACTCTAGTGGCTTTAAACCTAAAGCTCCCAGTCTTATTGATAGTCGCGCCAATTACTTCGTCTCCTGGCTGTTTTTTAACTGGTAAACTTTCCCCCGTCACCATCGCTTCATCGATACTAGAAGTACCTTCAATTACTTCTCCATCAACAGGAATTTTCTCCCCCGGGCGTACCAAGATAACGTCATCGATCTGCACTTCGGCAATCGGGACATCTATTTCTTGCCCGTTACGAATCACGCGAGCATCTCTGGCTTGCAAACCCATCATTTTGCGGATCGCGTCCGATGTTTGTCCTTTTGCCCGACTCTCAAACAGTTGCCCTAAAAGAATTAAAGTAATTACTATGGCGGCAATTTCGTAGTATACCTCTGGCATCAAACCTTGATTGAGAAAGAAGCCGGGGAATATAGTAGCAAACAAAGAATAAAAATATGCCGCACTTGTACCAGAAGCAATCAGAGTATCCATTGTGGCAGAATGACGCTTAAAAGCTTGAGCTGCATGGATATAAAATCCATAACCGCACCAAAACTGTACAGGTGCAGTCAGGATCAATTGCAGCCAAGGGTTATGCAACCATGCAGGAATTAAGGGGAATTTTAGCCCAGTCATCATCGGCAGGGAACCAAAAATGAGCAGAAAACTAATAACTCCACCGACAATTACTTTCTGTTTTAAATCCCGATCTGCTGCTTTACGGTCAGCTTGCTCACGATCATCTTCCCCCGTAACCATTTCTAATTGCTGGAGAGAATAAGCAGAGTATCCTGCTGCTTCTACCGCCGCTTGAATTGCTTCTAGATCAGTTTTTTGGGGATTATATTTAATGCTCGCTTGTTCAACACCAAAGTTAACGTTACACTCAATTACCCCTGGTACATCGCGAATTGCCACTTCGATATTGCTAGCACAAGAGGCGCAACTCATCCCCCGTAATTTAAGGGTCAAGTTTTCTATAGTCGCTGTGACCTTCATGCAGGGGGATATCCAGCCGCTGCGATCGCCTGAATGATAGAAGACTCTGAGACATTGCTTTCTACCGTCACTTCTTTGGTTTGAGGATCGGCTTTCACTTCGGCGGCGGGGTCAATGGATTGAACTGCTTTGGTAATATTTTCGGCACAAGCACCACAAGCCATGCTGGGAACTTTCAACTGTATTGTCATTGTTCTAGTTTTTTATTTGGTTGATTATAAAATTAGTTTAATATCTCTAGTTAGGTGGAGAGTCAAGAATAAGCTAATATCTCTAATATCTGTTGTATTAATAATAGTAAAGCGATCATCTTTAAGATTCTGCGATCGCCATTACCTTACTTGCTCCTGAGCCAATTTCAGTACTTTGCGATGCGCTCCGCGCGGGCAAAGCCCATCGCGCCATTATTAAATCCTAGCACTTAAATCAGACTAATTAAAGTGAAACCGAACTTATTAAGGTGTAGTTTACTCTACCTAATTAACTATTTTTTGTTCGGGCATAAAACCCTACCAGACATGGGATTATAACCACACTTTTATAGTTTAATCTCTTTTAATAACATAAGAATTAAAGTTAGGAATTAATCCTTAACCCAACCAACTAATTTTCAAAAACTTGTTAACGAAAGGAGAAAAAGTCATGGCAATTATGCGTTATAATCCTTGGCAAGAAATGAACTCTTTACAACATCAATTAAACCGTCTTTTTGATGATGTTTTAACTCCTAATCATTGGGGTGAATTGGGTAACTTAGATCGATTTCCCGCTGCCGAGCTTACCGAAACTGAAGATGCAGTTCATCTCAAACTTGAAGTTCCTGGCATGGAAGCTAAAGACCTAGATATTCAAGTAACAGTAGACCATGTTTCGATCAGTGGCGAACGCAAATCGAAAACCACAACTGAAGAAAACGGTAGAACTCACTCTGAATTCCGTTACGGTAAATTCAAAAGAGTAATTCCTCTACTCGGACGAATTCAAAACACTAATGTTACTGCCGAATACAAAGACGGTATTCTGAATTTAACTTTGCCTAAAGCAGAAGAAGAAAAAAATAAAGTAGTGAAAGTAAATCTGAATGAAGCTAAGGACGCGATTTCGTCGTGAGACGACGGAATTTAAGCCTTCAATACTGAGTAGTTTCGCCAAAAATGACACTAATGTAGCCGTTTAAAGCATAATTCATAGCCCAGTTTGCTTATATAGTAAGCTGGGTTTTTTTGTTGAAAAGATTTTTGGCTAGTGAGAAAGAAAGCCTGTTAATAGCAAGGGTAATAAGATAAGGGCGGAGATAATTAAAATTAGCGTTCCTGCATCGATATTAAATGTGTTTTTTGGTGGTTCTTTCATCACGACTTATTTTTGTGTTGCTAAAAGCTAAAAGCTAAAAGCTATGAATAGGTTCTCCCGCGCCAGCTAGTCGGTTGTTGAAGAGAAGATAAGAAAATACGTAAGACAGCTAAAATATCAGCGAAAGGAGATAGCCAAAAGAAAAAAGAAGAGCCAGAATAGGAAGGAGCGATCGCAATTAGCATTCCCCAACGTAATAATAATAAGAACAGGTTTAACCCCAATAGTGCTAGTACAGTCACTGATTCATTGCCTGAATCAAACTGATATAAGCTAAGCAAAAACAATGGTAAGGGTAATGCTTGAACAAAGAAGAGAAATAAAACATCGCCCCAAACCTGAGCAGGATCAGCCGCATCTTTGAGATCAAGCGATCTTCCCCACTCATTCCAGGTTTCTTTTGCACCCTCGTACATCCTGACTTTGATTACTTTTGAGCCATCTAAAAAGCCTACTTTATAACCCGCCGCCGCAATATTACGGGCTAAAGTCACATCGTCGCAAAACGAACTCGCAGCCGTAGTATAACCATCTAACTTTTCCAATACCGAACGACGACACAGGAAACACTGTCCATTTGCCATTACCCTGGTCGGATTAGCAGCGTTAACCCCAGCCGAATCAAAGCGATAGAGCAGAGTCATTAATAAAGCTGGTTGCAACCACCATTCCCCTGGATATTGCAAAATAAACTGTGGAGCAAGGGAAATCAAGTCATAGCCTTCTGTCTCAGCGACCATAATTAAACTGGCGATTAACCCTGCTTGAGGTTGGGTATCGGCATCTATGCCTAAAATCCAGTCGCTTTTAGGTGAACTGTGCAAATATCCTGTGTGTAATGCCCAGGGACGACCAATCCAGCCTGTGGGTAAGGGATCGTCGGTAATCAGACGAAACCGAGGATCGGCAACCGCAGAGGCTCTAACTATCTCCTGTGTGCCATCTTGAGAGTTACTATCGACGATAATTGCTTCTCGTAGTTCGTAACTCTGTCTGCTTAAACCCTGTAGACAAGGAGTAATTCTAGTAGCTTCATTAAGAGTAGGCACAACAACGCTAACTTTACCCATTAAATCGGGATTAGCCTGTTGAGGCTGAAGCGGCTTACGACGCGCTGCCCCCTTTAGCAAACGGGATAATAAAATTGCCGTCGCTACTGCTTGAGATAAGAAAATTCCCCAAGCGATCGCATAAAATAACTCTGAATCCACAAATTACTCCCAAATCTGCCGTAATTGAATGTTTATCACTTACTTACTAACACTGGCTCAGATTCTACGTCTAATTCGCTTATTTCTGCATCAATAATAGATTCGTTAATTGCCATCCAATAAAGAGTTATCAGGGGAATAATACCTAAGGCAAATCCCAACAATACTGGAATATAAAATCCTGCTGTCAAACTTAAAATAGCGGCAAAAGCGAAGTTAGCTAAATAAACTGCCAAAGGCAATTGTAAATCGTTACGAGGCAAAGTATAAGGTTTTACTTTCCACAGTAGGGCAGCTACCGTCATAAACAATGTACCTGTACCCATCCAACCTGCGAAGTTTTGATAAGGCATTCCGAAAAATGCTCCTGGTTGATCCCAAACCCAAAAAGGAATTGGTGCTTGACTCATAGCAGGATCGAGTACGAAATCCCAAGAAGTGAGACACAACGAGCCAAAAAAGATCGCACCTATTTGACGCAACCAATCTTTGATTTTCAAGGTTTTCAAGCCAGTTAAAGCAATAATATAAGCACTAAAACCCAAATAGAACCAGGATAAGGGAATTGTAAACGGCACTAAGCCAGCGATCTTATAACCTAAGCCACTGAGATAACGATAATGACCAAAAGGAAACCCTGTACTAGTACCTAAAAGTTCGCTGCCCAAAGATAAACTAATGGCTGAGAGCATAAATCCTAGACAGTGCCACATTCCTAGGGTTCGATAAGCATAAAGTGCGATCGCAACTGTTGCCAGAAGCATATAAACTACGCCACCACCAGCCATTGACCAACCAAAAATAGTCGAACCCCACTCAAATTCGGCTAATTTAGCCTGAAACTCAGGATTTGGTAAAACTAAAATAATTCCCGCCAAGCCAAAAGCCATAGATAAGATATGACCGATTAGCAAGAAACGCTCGGCATTCAACACTCGTTTCATAATTTCAATAACAGTCACATAAAAATTCACTTCTCTAATTAGTTTACAAATATTAATTAAGAAATGTGTGTCCAATCATCTGCTCGAATCTAGAATAAGCAAGAATTCGCGATCGCATTTATCAGAATTCCAGCAATTATCAAATATTTAAGCAAAATTTGCTCAAATTCACCTTCTTTGTGTGATCCAAATCATCATCAATCAATAGAACAATAGACGATATTGGAGAAGAGATAGAGCTATGCAACAGATATTCTCTGTTACACATTGCCCCCAGTTTGGTAGCTGGGGGCTTTTTTTTGAGGCTAAAACCAATCTGAAGACTCAGTAGAAGATTTAGCTGATGGTTTGGTTTTAAAGCCGAAATTTTCTGGCTCAGTTAGTTTGGTTTCTTTGGGCTTAATTGTAATTTCTGGACGACTAGACCTATCAGTAAGATTATGAATTAATTCTTGACTCGCACTTGCGGCTTTGGCAGCTTGTTGTAGGGTAAGGTCGATATCTGCTCTAGCTTTAGCGGAAATTGTCTCAGCCAAGGATACAGCGCGGCGGATATCTGCATTCTGAGACTCTCCCTGTGGATTAATAATTCGCTCTTGAATCGTAAATTCTTCTAAGTTAGCAACGGTTTGATTCAGAAAAGGACTGTTGAAGTAGCGTTTGCCGTTTGTATCTAAACAAATCGAGGTTGATTGCAAACATTGAGCTGATGCTGTCCACAATTGACGATTTTGTTCTGGGGAATTTGGCCACAGAAAAACTTGATCGGGACATCTTTGCTGATAATTTAATTGTGAAATCAAGTCCATGGTTAAGTCGGATTTTGTCTCTTCTGCTGCAAAAGTTAATTGCTGATACTCGGTAAGCAGAGGTTTTTTACTATCTTTGTTGTAGTCTTTAACTAACCAAACTTTTTCCAAGTACTGATAAGGAGGTTTGAAACTTTCTAAGTATTCTCCAGTATAGGTAGGAAAGTTTAATAAATATTTGACCTGGTTTAATTTGGTTGCATATCCGACAAACACATATAATGGTCTGCCGCGATTGTCTTTAGACATTACTTCAATTAAATTTTCGCCCAATGTACCGATTAAATCCCTCACCATACAGGTAACACCGACTATGCAATGGGAGTCATTTTTAAACAGCGACCAACGGGGATGAGATGGTAATTTCCTGGCTTTGAGAGTTGTAGCTAAAATATAGGTCGATGCCCAGTTGATCTCCTGGCTGGTAAAGTCTTTCGGAACAGCAATAAAGCGAAAATCCAAATGATAACTGCGTCCATAGACAATTGCTGCCCATTCTTGTTTAGGTACTTGTTCAGGTACTTGTTCAGACATCTGCTGTCACCTCACTACCACTGAAATATAGAGAAACTTGCTGCAATTCTTGGGAAAGTAATTTCATATTCTCTTCTACAGTAGTAATTTGAGTTTCACAATTCTGTAGTTGTGTAGCTTTAGCTTTAAGTTCTGAGCTTTTAAACACTTGCCATAGAGCATTCGCTTGCTGGATTTTGGTTACGGCTTGAGTTTGGCGCTCGCGATTTGCTTTGAGTTCTATTCCATGGGATCTTAATTGAGAGTAAACCGCAAACACTACAGGAAGATGAGTATTAACAGGTACGATATTAGCTCCATCTAGGTCATTACACAATTCTTTACCCAAGCTGACGGGGCAAATCATTACTAACCAACCAGAATTGGGGGTAAACAACGCCTGAAATAATTTTTGGACATCTGCTACTATTTCTTCTTTATCTCGATGATGACAGAGGTCATATTTAGTAATCAAGATCGCCACAGGAAAGGGCGATGAAGGAGTCGGATTGTGTTGTTTGCTAATATACTGTTGAACAAATTGATTTAGACGATCGCTTTTAAGTTCTCGCACCGTCTTCGGGGTTATTTTATCGACTAAATATTCTCCCGATATACACAAAAATACACACTGAGATTCAGCTAGATAATTACTCAACTCTTGTACATCTTGTTCGTTTGAGCGATCGCTCAATGCCAAGCCCCGATAATCTAACCATTCAAACTTGAGCAAGGGATGAAAACCATAGCTAAAGTCAAAGGCATAATGTTCCATCGCCGCTGCATTTGGCGGCGGCCATCGGTCTTCCCCCGTCACTGAAATTAGCTGCTCCCATCTCTCGGTCAAGTCTAAGTCCATGTCCATGTCCTTGGCGGCCAGGGTAAATCCCCGGACTCCCGTTTGCATCACCGCATACATACCAAGTAAATAACTGGTTTTTCCAGCACCAGTAGTTCCCAACATGGTAATTTTGATATCTTCGAGTTTCATTTAAGCTAAAACCATTGGTTGGTACTGGAGGAAGAATTATTCATCGGAGGATTGGGTTGAATTTGATCAAATGCACTCCAAGGGTCATCAAAAGACCGATAAAAGTTGATTGATTCTGATTGTTGTGGCAACTTAAATGAATCTAAATGCAACAGTTCGAGAAATTCCCGCACTGATTGCGATCGCTCTGCCACATTCATCATCATCGCTTTGGCGATCGCATTACTAACGTGTGGACTAATTCTAGGTTCGAGTTCCCGCACTGTCTTTAACTCTACCCCTGCGGCTCTTTCGATGGAGGATACGGGGACTTTTCCCGTTAGTAAATGGTAAAGAGTTGAACCTAAAGCATAGATGTCCGTAAAAGCTCCATGCTTCAATGCTTGACCGTATTGTTCGAGGGGCGCATAGCCTGGAGTCAACATCGTCGTAAATCTTTCAGTATTTTTAGCAGTGAAATCTCTAGCTGCACCAAAATCGATCAGTACCACCCGTCCATCATCTGCCAGCATTATATTGTCTGGTTTGATATCCCGATGTAGAAATTCTGCTTGATGTAAAATTTCTAAAGCTGCTGCTACTTTTTCAATATAGGCAAGAGCGTCTGTTTCTTTTAATTTGCCCTGTCGTTTTTTCAACAGTTCTCCTAAAGTTTTACCTTGGAGATATTCCATCACCATGTAGGCAGTATTATTTTCCTCAAAATAGTAAAAAACTTTGACTATGCCAGGATGATTGAACTGTCCCAGGGTTTGACCCTCTAGCAAGAACTTTTGCTTTGCGTCTGTATAGGTATCTAAATTCCATCTTCCTGCTGAAACTACCGTTGAGCCTTCTCTCCAGCAGCCTTCAGGAAAAAATTCTTTGACCGCCACCGCTCGATTTAGTTTAGTGTCTACACCTTGGTATGTAATCCCAAAACCTCCCTGACCAAGCGGTTTGGCAATTTCATACTCCCCGCTTGCCAGACAAATACCTGGATTAAGAAACCCATTAATCCTGGTAAATGCATCCATAAAATATGACTCCTACGAAAAAACACTTACTTAGTGACTTCTCCCGACGCTCATCTTTCAGATAGAGCGCGGGCTTCTACCCTCGCGAGTAGAGATTTCTGCGTTGCACTTACCTAGATATAACTATCCCTGGCAGTACGCATTCAGCAGACA
>Ga0114940_10000321_pt1 | contig 25193 bp, 19 predicted proteins | sample ColdCreekSource_FD_87195 | JGI IMG/M metagenome (GOLD analysis project Ga0114940, IMG submission 87195) | Groundwater microbial communities from Cold Creek, Nevada to study Microbial Dark Matter (Phase II) - Cold Creek Source | ecosystem: Environmental > Aquatic > Deep subsurface > Groundwater ... | reverse complement strand
GGATTACCGTTCGCTGCACAAAGACCGGTTCGGTCACGCCCTCTAGCTCGTCTTCAAAGTCCGTCACGTCGTGGCTGTCCCAGAACCGAGCCAGTTTCTTGATGGAGTCTGTCTGAGGCAATCGTCGAGTTTTCGTAACCGTTCAGTCCCCATCAAGCCGTCAGCAGCGAAGGGGCGGGTTTTCCTGAGCGGTGGTTGCGCAGCGCGCTTTTTAAGTAATCGAACACCGGACGCTTTTGCAGCTTCAACGTTTGCACCCTCGTAAACATCCGCTCCGTGAAGCGGCTACCCGCCTGCTTGCTTGGATGCCATACAGGGACGCGTACGAGGGCATCTCGTCTTGAGCAATGTTACTTGAGGCGCAATAATGGCCTTCCATCGAGGCCTGGGCATTCATGAACATATACCGTGGTCTGCAAGACGCCCCCATCGAACGAGGCGCGGTCCTGACCATGGGCACATTCGATGGCGTACATCTCGGTCATCAGGCCGTGCTGGAGAACCTCGTGACGTGGGCGCGCCAGAAGGGCACGCACTGCGGAGTCCTTACGTTCGCGCAGCATCCGCGTAAGATTTTGGACGGGCGCGCGCCGGATTTGTTGACTAGCGTTGAACACCGCCTGGTGCTGTTTCGGCGCGCCGGAGTGACCTTCACCTGGGTGCTCGATTTCACGCCCGAACTCAGCAAATGGAACGCGGAGGACTTTGCCAGGCAAGTGCTTGTGGGCAAGCTTGGGTGCCGCGGGCTGACGCTGGGTTTCGACAGCCGTTTCGGCCACGACCGCATTGGCACGGATTCGCCCGAACTGCCGACGCTGGCCAAGCATCTGGGATTTGAAATCCGCGCTCAGCGACCCATCCTGACTCCGGATGGGTCGCCCATTTCTAGCACGCTCATCCGTGAAGCCATTTGGGAAGGACGCCTGCATGACGCCGCCGCGTTGCTTGGGCGACGCGTCTCCGTGTACGGAACCGTAGTGGCCGGCGAAGCGCGCGGGAGGCGGCTGGGATTTCGCACTGCCAATCTGGATCTGGGCCGCGAAATACGCCCGCCGTTTGGCGTGTACGTGACCAGCACTGAGGTGGACGGCCTGCACCACGGCTCGGTGACCAACGTTGGCTACAGGCCCACGGTTAGCAACGCGCTGCCGCAGGGTGTGAAGCCCGATCTGCTGCTGGAGACGCACCTTTTCGATTTTGATGCAGACCTTTACGGTAAAAAGTTGGAGGTGTCTTTCGTCGAAAAGTTGCGCGACGAAAGGCGCTTTCCCGATGTTCAGGCGCTCGCGGAGCAAATCAAGAAAGACTCCAGCAAAGCACGTGGCCTATTACAGTCGCTAGGGATTTAACAACGCCGCAATCGGGATGGCTGGTATGAGCAGGTTCGGTTGCCTCTGTGTACTTCTGCTGTCCGTGGCGCGAGGCCTGGCATGGGCTGAGGACCAGCCGCAACCCGTTCACGTCCCCGTCTTGCAAGTGACCGTCTATTTCACCAAGGATTACAAACACTGGCCGGAGACCGAGCAGGCCATCCACGCGGCGGCAAAGGAGTTCGGAAAGGCCATCGCTCTCGAACTGGTCGATTACGGTAAGGAGTACCTCCGACTGCGCCAAGCCGAGAAGGACCTGGGCTTGAAGGGCCATGAGACCGGTGAAGTCATGGTCGTACTCGGCCGCTTTCCGCTCATTAATAAAGGCGATGGACGGCGCGAGATCGAGCAATTCATAGCTCCGGCACTGAAGCGACTGCTGCTGTGGAGCGACCTGAAGCAGCGCCGCAAGCCGCAGGTAGATGCCTTTGCGAAGGAAATCTTCGGTGCGCAAATCGCCATCGCCACGACGGGCGCGCAACCCGGAGATGTCTATTACAAGATCACGGCGCATGACCAAGTCGTGGGCTGGGTGGTGGACGTGTACCGCGAGATATGGTGTCCCATCTGCGCCAACGCGCAGTTTTTGATGGCCGTCTCGAACGACTTAAAAGTCAAGGCCGTCAAGCCGGTGCATGAATTGGAAGTGCTCGGCAAACCGCTTTCGGACGAAGAAGCACAGCATTTCCTGAAACAATTCAAGGAGGCTGCGCTCAAAGAGCACCACACGGTCGATGTCGTTAGCGGCGCGACCAAGACCAGTCAGGCCTATGAGAAAGGCGTGAACGAGGTCCTGGACGAATTGAAACGCAGGAGCGCGAAGGAATGAACAGCGGCGCACGGCTTGTCGTTCGTGGCACGGGCGTCCCGCCCGTTGTGCTGTGCCTTGCCCTGTTGTCTTTTAACGCCAGCGCCGCCGAAGCGCCCAAGCCCGTCCTCACAGTCCTTTTCACTGCCGAGGCTCACGGCGCGCTGCTGCCCTGCGCCTGCCCCTTGGAGCCGCTAGGCGGTGTGGAGCGGCGCGCGACGTTGATCAAACGCTACCGCGAGCGTGGGCCGGTGGTGTTGGTCGATGCGGGCGGCTGGCAAGCCGGCGGCATCTACGATGAGGAATCTGACGGTAATCCCCAGCGCGACCAGCTTCGCACCGCGTTGATGTCAAATGTCATGCAAGCGCTGCAGTACGACGCGTTCAAGGGCACGCCTAGTCCGCGCGAAAAAGGCGCACCACTGGTGTACGCGTGGCGGACGCTCAAGCGCGGCGAACTCACCGTAGGCGGCATTGAGATGTTGACTTTCGATCCAACCGTTCCGCTCAAGTTTACAGGCGAAAACGTGCACGCACCCGCTCCAGACTTCACGCTGGCGCTCGCGCCGGTGGGTGAGGAGTGGGCCGAAAAAATTCCACATCATGCCGCGCCACTCGACCTCATCATTTCCGCCGGTTACAAGACCTCCACGCGGATCGCTTGGACCGTGGGGCAAACGGTGATTGCGAACTTCGATTTTCAAGCGCAGCGGCTTGGCGTGGTGGAAGTCTTCCCGCGACAAGGTTGGAAACCCGGAGCAGCGCTCCCACGCTGGGAACTTCGCGTCCAGCAGGTGCCGCTTGCGCCGGGGATTCCCAATGACCCGGAGATCTCTGCGCTCCTCGCGCCGCACCTGAATGTGCTGCAAAAGAAAAGCAAGCAGGTGGTCGAAATTGAGTTTTGGACGCTGCCGGAGTGCCCTCACTGTAAGGACCTGAACGGCGAACTTGAAAAGATCACGGCGGAATTAAAGGGACGCGTGCGCCTCCAGCCGCATTTTCTGGTCAGCAAGACTGCCGCTGATACGTTTCATGCTCTGCACGGAGATAACGAGTTGCGTGAGGTCGGCATCCAAGCCGTTGTGGCAAGGTACTATCCTGAACGTTTCTTCGACTGGCTGCGCTGGCGAGCCGAAAACAAAGCGGCCTCGTGGGAAGTCGGAGCGAGCGCACTGGGATTACTGCAGAGCCGCTTGGTCGGCGCACTGGCGGTCAACGAACACCTGGAGATTCTGGAGGCCGACTATCAGCTCGCGCTGCGGCGACGCGTAGAAGGTACGCCCACGCTTGTGCTGTCCAACCGCATTTACGACGGTGGCCACGAACGCCTGAAAATCCTGCGCGCGCTATGTGCGGTATTGGACGAACCCAAGTCCGCGGCCTGCAAGGGCGTACCCGCGTGTTTTCACGACGCGGAGTGCCGCAAGCGCGGCTTCATCGGACACTGCATTGAGTCGGGCAAGCCGAATGCGGCATGCGATAATACACAAAAGGCTGTTCCGGTGTCCGCCGTGGTTCTGTTGGAGCCGGAGGCCTTGTACAGCAACCATGAGCGGATACTCGAAGTGGTGCTCAACAACCTGCCTGGGCTGGAATGGCGCCTGCTGGATCCGAATTCGGCCGAAGGCAAGCGGCTGGCGCAGAAAGTCAAACCGGACCGTTATCCCGCCTATCTCCTAGACCCTTTGGCCAAGACCGAACAGCGCTACGCCGAGAATCTGGGCAGTGTGACTGAAGAACGCGAGGGGTTTCTGGTGCTGCGCAGTTCGATGAATGGGGCACACCGTATAGCCGTGCGACCGCGCCAGAAAGGCCGAGCGGACCTCTTTCTTTCGCGTGCGAGCAAGGCGGGGGCTGAGGCGGTGGAGGTGACCTTGGAGGCGCTCAGCGGAGGCGCAGCGCCGGACGTGTGCTTCCATGACGGACTGTACTGGAACGAAAAGCGCGAGGCGGGCGGCAAGATGTCGAAAGAACTGGCTGCTCACGGTGGCATCGGCGAACTGGAAGACGCGGCTGCCGCACTGGCCGTGCGTCACATTGCGCCGGACAAGTTTCACGCCTACCTGCGCGCGCGTGCGACACGCCGCGCAAGCCATGTGGGCTGGACGCGTGCGTTGGAAGTCGTCGGCATCGCGTCCAAAGATGTTCTGGCTCTGGTGGAAGGAGCGGACGGTAAAGGTCCCGACGAGACGATCCTCAAGGCGATGCGTGCGGAGGCCGATCTGCTGGCCGAACTTAAAGCCAGCGGCGAGGTGGTCCTGTTGGCAGAAAATTGCGAACTGCTCCCGGTGCGTTCGCGTGCGGAACTGAAATATTACCTGGAGTTAATTGGTAGACGCAGAGCGGTTGAGTAACGCAGGGAGTACCCCGCGCGTAAGGCAGAATCTTTCCGCGCTTGCGTGTCGGCTCTGCGTAGGGAGAATCACGCACGCCGATTTAGAAAACCTGCGCATGTAGGCGGTCCTTTTGAAAGGAGTAGTTCTGCCATGAAACGCGTCCACTTCTTGGGTATTTTTTTTCTTTTCATGGTCGCCTTGGTGCTTAGCGCCTGCGGTGCGGGAAAGACGGTGAACAACAAGACCGGCGCAGCAGCAGGTGCCGGCGGTTCGGGAGGAGACCTTGCTGAGGGAGCCATTCCCATCGGTGCCGTGCTAGAGAAATCGGGTGCTTTGGAAAATTGGGGAAAGCAAAGTGAGTGCGGCATGATGTTGGCCTTGGAAGAACTCAACGGTAAGGATGGGATCACGATTCAGTTATTTGTAGAGGATAATAAATCCTCGCCAGACCAATCGGCCAATGCCTTCATTTCACTGGCCAACGTCAAGAAGGTCATGTGTGTGCTGGGAGCGGTCGCTTCCAGCAACTCGCGCCAGATGAAAGAGCAGGCCAATAAGCTCAACGTGCCCCAAATCACGCATGCTTCCACTAACGTCCAGCTCACGAAGGATACGGGCTGGCTCTATCGAATTTGCTGGAACGACGCATTCCAGGGATCGGTATGCGCGCAATTCGCAATCAACGGGCTTAAAGCAAAAAAGGCGGCGATTGTTACGGACGCCGCGCAGGACTACAGCCGTGGGCTTTCCAGAAATTTCGAGGAAACGTACAAAAGTCTGGGAGGTACGGTGGTCGAAGAATTGAACTATCAAACGGGTGATAAGGTATTCACTTCTCAGGTGGAAAAATTGAAGTCCTTGGACCTTGATTGTATTTTCTGTTCGGGCTATGCGGCGGAGGCGGCGCTGCTGCTCAAGACGGCCCGGGAGTCCGGGCTACAGAAACCCATGCTCGGTGGTGACGGTTTGGATGACCCGCAGTTCTTCAACATTGCCGGTGCCCACGTAGGAACCGGCGTATTTCTCTGTAACCACGCGCATGAGGAGGATCCGGATCTGCGGGTCCAGACCTTTGTTAAAAAATACAAGGCGCAGTACAAGGAAGCTCCCGGAGCCATGTCTTTTCTGGGTTATGACTCTATTTATGCGATCCACGACAGCCTGAAGCGCGCCAAGGCCCAAGGGGCCATCACTCGCGAGAGCGTGCGTGACGCTATTGCGCAGATTAAGGATCTGAGTTTAGTCACGGGAAAAATTACCATGGGACCTGATCACGAAGTCAAGAAACGGGCCGTGGTCGTCGAATGCCAAGCCGATAAGACCATGAAGTTTTGCGCCGAAATCAAGCCGTAGGGGCCGTCAAAGCTAAGCGCCCTGGGTCGAGAAAAACGGAAGTGCAGGACCTGAACATTGAATGAGTTCCTGATCCAACTGTTGCATGGGCTGACCTTAGGCGCTCTGTTTGCACAGGTGGCTATCGGGTACACGATGGTTTATGGCATCATCAAACTTATCAACTTTGCGCATAGCGAATTCTACATGGCGGGCGGCTTTGCGGGCCTGTTGAGCTTGGCCTATCTGTGCGGTCCTGGAAAACCATTAGATACTTTGCCTGGAAGCGCGCAACTCTTGCTAGGCGTCCTGCTCGCGGGCCTGCTCGTAGCCGCGCTGGCGGTGCTGACCGAACGTCTGGCCTATCGGCCCATTCGGTCCAGCGGGCGGATAGCGGCGCTGCTGACGGCCGTGGGCGTATCGCTTTTGTTGCAAAACAGCTTCATTGCTGTTTTTGGAAATCGTGAAACCGCATTTCCTCATGTGCTGGAAGATGCGCGCTACCCGCGCTGGCGGGTTGCTTTGGACGAACTGCAGCCGGGGCAGGTGTCGGAATACCTGATAGCGTACCGGACCCCTATTCGGGACTGGAAAGGCAACGTACTCAAAGACGCCAACGAAAAACCGCTTGGATACTCGCACATAAACTTGGTTAGGGCAGGGCAGGCCGTCAACGCCAAGAACCTGGAACAAGCGCGCTCCTCCTCAATTGAAAATCTGTATGCCTACCCTGCGGTAACGGTCAGCAAGAAACAGGGCGTTATTTTTTTCAGCCTGCTGCTTTCAAGCCTGGCGCTCTTCGTGCTTGTTCAGCACACGCGTGTTGGCCGAGCCATGCGCGCCGTCTCGCACGATTTTGAAACGGCGAGCCTGATGGGCATAAACACCAGTGCCATTGTCGCACTAACTTTTGCCGTGGGTGGCTTTTTGGCGGGGATGGGGGGCGTGCTTGCGGGCGGCATGTTTATCGGGACGGTAGCCCCGATGATGGGCTTTATGCTGGGGCTTAAGGCTTTCGTCGCGGCGGTGCTCGGAGGCATCGGAAGCATACCCGGGGCCTTACTGGGCGGACTCGCGCTCGGCTTGGTTGAACAAATGACACAGCATTACGCCGACCGCATGTTTTTTCAGGGAGCCAGCGCGTATCGCGACGCCATCGCCTTTCTGATTCTGATTGGCATACTGCTGGTGCGTCCAACTGGGTTATTGGGGCGCTTTGAAGGCGAAAAGGTCTGAGGCTGCGGGCCATGCTTGAGGGACTTTTGAATTTCCCGAACATGGCCAATCACCTGACTCTGATTGGAATTTATGTCATCCTGGCCCTTTCACTCAATTTGATCAACGGCTCTCTGGGCGCTTTTTCTCTCGGGCATAACGCCTTTTGGGGCATGGGGGCGTATGTTGCGGGAATGCTGATCTGGACCACGGGATCTCCGGAAGGCAGTTTTTTTGGGTTCGTGGGTTCCCTTGCAGCCGCAATGCTGGCTGCGGCATTTTTCGGTCTACTCGTCGGCATCCCCTGTTTGCGATTGCGAGGCGATTACTTGGCCATTGCCACTCTTGGGTTCGCCGAAATCTTCGTGATATGCGCCAGAAATTCCGAAGGCTGGACCGTTTTTAACCAAGAGCGCGGCCTGGGTGGTGCAGCGGGTTTTTCGCTCGGCGACGGATTCCAGGGTGGAAACGATTTTGCTCTGAGTATGACCGGCAGTCTAAATGGCCGGTACCTTTTTTATTTTGCGTTCACGTGGACGATGGTGGCCCTTACGTTCATCACCATTCGGAATGTGCTGCGCTCGGCACACGGACGCGCGATTGAGTCCATTCGTGAAGACGAAACTGCGGCGGAACTGTTGGGCGTAAATTTAACGCATTACAAAGTCCTGGCCTTCGTAATCGGCGCGGCTTTCGCCGGACTGGCGGGCGCGCTGTTTGCCAATTACCGGGCCACTGTGTCGCCCTCACAATTCCTGCTGATGGAGGGCATCAAGATACTTCTGATGGCGGTGCTGGGCGGCCTGGGGAGCATGTCCGGGTGTGTCGTGGCTGTGTTTGTGCTTTATGTTTCGGAACAGGCCCTAACCACGCTGGCCATGCACGTGCCCTTTCTGTCTTTTTCCACGCAGGGATTTGAACTGGTCGACAAGCCGCTGAAAGACCTCTGGCAAGTTATTTTTTCAATCATTCTGGTGCTCCTGATGCTCCTGAAACCGCAGGGCCTTATGGGACGCAGGGAATTGGATCGAAAGTATGTCCACGAAATCCTGGTTTCTTGGAAGCAAGACCCCATCTTGCCGAGTGTAACCCTGCTGCAGTGGCTTCTGCTCCTACTTACGCTGGCGCTTAGCGCCAGCCCCTTATCTCTGCTGGCATCGATTGCCGTGGTCGTGGGCCTGCAGGTCTTCAAGCAAAAGCGCCGTAGCTTCCGCGTGGCCGCACCTGCGGGAGGAACGCAGGCATGAATGAGTCGGAGACGAACCGCCAGCCGGTGCTCAGTGCGCAAGGCATCACCAAGCGCTTCGGTGGCTTGACGGCAGTTGATGATTTTTCTGTGGACTTACAGCGCGGCGAAATCGTGGGACTCATTGGACCTAACGGCGCGGGCAAAACCACGGTCTTCAATCTGCTTACGGGCGTGTACAAGCCAGACGGCGGCGGCTGCACCCTAAGCGGCGTAAGTACAAGCAAGTTGACCCCTGACCGTATCGTCGCGCTGGGAGTTTCGCGCACGTTTCAGAATATCCGTCTGTTCAAGGACATGACCGTGCTTGAAAACGTGCAGGTCGGTTTCCAACCCATCGTGCGGCAGGGCCTTTTCGGTGCCATCCTGCGTACGCAACATTTCCGCGCTGAAGAAAAAGAACTTGAGCGTAAGGCCCTGGCCTTGCTTGATCTGATGGGCCTCGCACAACTTCGCGACGCGCGTTCTGCCAGCCTCGCGTACGGCCAGCAGCGGCGCCTGGAGATTGCACGAGCGCTGGCCGCCGGCCCGAAAGTTTTGCTACTGGACGAACCTGCTGCGGGGACCAACGCCAGTGAATCGGTGGACTTGCAGGAGCTTATCCGGCGCATCCGTGAACTGTATAGCCTGACGATCCTGGTCATCGAACACGATATGCCGTTCGTGATGGGCTTGGCCAGCCGCATCCTGGTGCTTGACCATGGGGTAACCATCGCACGCGGAACGCCGGACGAAGTTCGTAGGGACCCTCAAGTCATCGAGGCGTACTTGGGAACGACTGAAATCGGTAAAGGAAGTTGTCCGTAACGAAATAATTCGGCACAGGTCTGGATATCTGCTTCGCACCGATGCCGCATTTTCTTACGCGACTCGCGGCTATTTTCGTTACGGGAGGTAAGAGTGGTGGGTAGGGAGGGATTTGAACCCCCGAAGGCTTTCGCCGGCAGATTTACAGTCTGCTGCCATTGACCGCTCGGCCACCTACCCACAGGCGGATCGCCAATGGAGAGGTACTGTTTACCATCGCACGGTGGCCTTGCAAGCGCGGGTCGTCAACGCGCAGTGTTGGTGTGAAGTGGTAAGACGCTGCATGATGGAACATGCAGCCAACAGCGGCGTCCGGGGTATCCTTGACGAAAGGACCGACTCTCTTTTGCGTGAGTTGCTCGACTGCGGCTACCCGCCACCACCTCGGAGTTATGTAAAATCCAGAAACAGTTCAGGTTGTGGCCCTTACCCCAGATGTGACCCTAGCGGCTGATCTCGACGGTTGTGATTTGCCAGCTATTTTCAGCTTTCTTCAGACCAAGTTTGAACTGTGCGCCTTCAGTACCAACTTCGCCTATGTACTTGAAGACAGCTACGCGGTCGTTGCTTTCGGAGCTGGAGCGGCCGTACACCTGTGCTCTGAATTGCACGCTGGCCGACTTTTTATCTGTCGCAAGTACGACCGAAAAGTTTTCCGGCGTAATGATTACTTCCACGCCCCCCTTGAATTGAACCATGAGTGCGTGAATAAGGGCGCGATGGGTTTCATCGATACGCAAGCCCAACGGCCCGCAAAAATCGTCGCTCAGATGACGGGAGACTTCATGGGGGTTGCGGTTGCGCGCGCCCTGCGCGCAGGTGGCAACGACAGCGCGAATTTTGCTCTCGTCGCTTTTAATAAACGCTTCGTACATCCAGATACCGGCGCAGTAGAGCACCACCATAAGCGGCATGCCCAGCAGAATCTGCTTGAGCCGTGGGGTGCGCGGCCCGTTTTTTTGGGTTGGTGGCGCGGCCTTCAGGTCGTCTTCCATGGAGCATCCTTAGCTCAGCGTGAATACGTACCCACCGCGCGGTCGTCAACAAACTGCGGAACTCGCTGCATGGCACCGTACTCAAGGTGAGGTCGTTGGACAACTCAGGACGAAGCAACGCCGACTGCGACTGCATCTGGTACGCGTCGGCAGTCGCGCGTGTTTAGCCGCACTCCCAGAAGCGTGTTTCCCGCGTTGCAGCGCAAGCTGTTTTTATATAGAACGCGATCTGCTGAGGCTCTGCGTCCACGTGTGAAAAGGAAGCTACATGAAACTGCCTGCGCAGGACTCACTCACCTTTCTCGAAGCCATGCTTTCCACGCCGTCGCCGTCAGGCTTGGAGGCGGCCATCCAGAACGTCGTGCGCGCACACATGCTTCCGTACGCCGAATCGTCGCAGCGCGACGTTCACGGTAACCAGTGGTTTGTGCTGAACTCCGGTGCTCCGTTTCGGGTGATGCTGTGCGGACACGTCGATGAAATCGCGCTGATGGTCCGCTACATCGACGACCAGGGTTTTCTGTGGGTCACGCGCATCGGCGGTACCGATCCCTTAATGCTATGGGGACGCCGGGTGCTGGTGCATACGAAGGCAGGCCCCGTTTTTGGCGTCATCGGCAAGCGCCCCATTCATAACACACCGGCGGAAGAGCGCACCAAAGGCCCGAAGATCGAGGACATCTTCATCGACATCGGCGCGAAAGGCCGCAAGGCAGCACTGAAGCGCGTGCGCGTGGGAGACCCCGCCACGCTTGCCGAGGGCTTCCAGATGGTCACGAAGGATTTGGCCATTGCACGCGCGATGGATAACCGTATTGGTGCGTTCGTGGTGATGGAGGCGTTCAAGAAAGTCGCGCAGGCGGTGCAGAAGAAACGCAAGCTCCAGGTGGCGCTTTACGCGGTCGCCAGCGTGCAGGAGGAAGTCGGCCTACGCGGTGCGCAGACGGCGGCCTACTGCATCGACCCTCACGTCGGCATCGCCGTCGATGTGGGTTTTGCCACGGATTATCCGACGGAGAACAAGAAACAACTCGGCGATTTCAAACTCGGTGCAGGGCCGATCCTGCACCGTGGACCGAACATCAACAATCCGCTGGCCGAATTCATGGAAACGGTCAGTCAGAAGAAAAAGATCCCGTACCAGCTTATGGGCGACGGCGGGATCACCGGCACCGACGCCGGCAGCATTCAGGTCAGCCGCGCGGGCGTGGCGACGGCGCTGGTCGGCGTGCCCAACCGTTATATGCACTCGCCTGTCGAGATGGTGTCGCTGACCGATGTGGAGCATTGTGCAGAACTGATTGCGGAAACCGTTCTGACCATGCAGGCGGACCCATCTTTTGTACCTTGACCGAAACGTGCCACGAGTACCACGTAAGCACAGTTGGTTAGCCAAGTCTTTTTACTTCCTACGTTCCCGAAGCGCCCAGGCAGTTGGGCCAAGGATTGAACCGCATGGCCAAAGGTCAACACCTCTCCTCGTACCAGCAGGGCATCGTGCGCCGGTATTACGAAAACAAGGACTCACTCGCGACGCAGAAACTGGGAGAAGTGGTCGGTGAGTTGTACCTCGCAACGGGCGACGTGAAAAAATGCGAGAAGCTATGGAAGAGCGCTAAGGCGGCGCTGCTCAATGCCAAGGCGAACTCTGCACGCGTGGAAAAGATCTGCACCGAACGCAACCTCGATGCATTGGCGAAGCTGGTGAATGAGTTGTTTTAGTGCGGCAGAGCGGAATAGGGTAGCAAGCCATCCTTTCTAGCGAGGTCGTTGTTAAGCGCCTATCGATCCGGCAAGCTTGCTTTGTCAAGCAAGTTAGAAAAAACAAAAGGCGTGCCCAACGTAAGCTTCCAACCAAGACACCCGAACCGCAGAATCCTTTCGCGAGTAACTTGTTAAAGCAATAGCTGTGTACCCGGAGCCACACGCCAAGGTTACCTATGGCCCACGACCACCTTAAAGAGATGGTGTACGAACAGACCGGTCGAGCGGGACGGCAGATCATCGTTACGCTCGTGGGCGGGATTCTGGTCCTCAATTCATTTTTGGCCCAGTGGCTTTTCAGCGGACAGAACTTCTATTCCGACGTGCTTGCCTGCTTGGGCGCGCTGGTGCTTGGCGTGCCGCTGGTGCACCACGCGCTGCGCGATTTGTGGCATGGCCACGCGCACATGGACGAACTGGTCGCATTGGCGTTCATGGCCGCGTTCGCTCAAGGGGCGTACGCAAGCGGAGGTGAAGGGCGCATTGAGGGCGGCTACCAGGCGGCCGGCGCGATTGCCTTTTTCATGATTCTTTCAACCCTCATCGAGAACCGCACCGCGCTGGGTGCACGCGCCAGCATCGAAGCGTTGATTCGCATCACGCCTTCGCGAGCGCAACGCGTGGATCGCAACGGGCAGGAAGCCGAGGCGGACGCCAAAGACCTGCGACTGGGCGACAAGGTCCGCGTGCGGCCAGGCGACCAGATCCCCGGCGACGGCAAGGTCGTGTCCGGCACCAGTACGGTCAACCAAGCGCACATCACCGGCGAAGCGCTGCCGGTTGATAAATCTCCGGGGGACGAGGTGTTCGGTGGCACCATCAATCTGACCGGCGTGATGGAAGTTGAAATCACCAAGGCTGGCGCGGATACGACGCTGGGCAAAGTCCAGGAGCTTATCCTGCAGGCTGAGCGTTCCCGCGCGCCCATGATGCGCTTGATTGACCGCTACGCGCAGTGGTATACGCCTGTGATTCTGATGCTTGCCGGCAGTGTGCTTTTCTTCACCAAGGACATGAATGCGGTCGTGGCGATGCTGGTGATCGCCTGCCCCTGCGCCATTGTGTTGGCCACACCTACAGCCATGGTGGCTGCGCTAAGCGCGGCGGCGCGCTTAGGTATCCTGGTCAAAAACGTTGCCGACCTGGAAACCGCACGCAACCTAACCGCCATAGTATTCGACAAGACCGGCACGCTGACCACCGGCACGCTTTCCGTAACTCGGCTCGCGCCTGCGGACGGAGTAGACGGCGCCGACTTGCTTGCTGCGGCGGTGGCGGCCGAGCAGTCCTCCAAACATCCCGTGGCCAAGGCGGTGGTTGCCGTCGCCCAACGTGCGCGCATAACGCCTGCGCAAGTTACGGACTTCGAGGAAGTAGCAGGGCGGGGCGTACGTGCGCTGCTGGACGGACACGAAATCCTGGTCGGACGTGCGAGTTGGATCGCGGAGCGCGGCGTCCACCTCTCCGTCACGGACGATCCGTCTGCCGAAGGACTCAGTGTCTTGCATGTCACACGCGACGGAAAACTGCTGGGTTGGATCGGCCTGGAAGACCGCACGCGGCCCGAGGCGGCTCAGGCTATCGACGCCTTGCGTGCGCTGGGGCTGCGCGAGATCGTCATGGTTACCGGTGACCGCTGGTCGGTGGCTCGGCGCGTGGCGGCTGAAATGCACTGCACCGACGTGAAGGCCGAGGTCTTGCCCGGCCAGAAGCTCGAACTTGTGAATGAACTCAAGCAGCGCGGACACGTCGTTTGCGTCATCGGTGACGGCGTGAACGACGCACCCGCCCTTGCGGCAGGCGACATTTCCATTGCCATGGGCGCGGCGGGAAGCGACGTGGCCATTCATGCGGCTTCCATCGCGCTGATGAACAACAATCTGAACCGCATTCCCTTCATGATTCGACTTTCAAGGAAGGTGAACCGCGTCGTACGGCAGAACCTGCTCTTTGGACTTTCGTATATCCTGATCTTTGAAGCATTGGCTGCTGCAGGGCTGGTGCAACCCGTCCTGGCAGCGCTGCTCCACGTGGGCAGTTCGATTTTCGTGATCTTCAATTCTGCGCGGCTGGTCCGAGCGGGCGAAGAGTTGGAGCAACCCGCAGCTACCCCAGCGGCACCGCCTCAGCCACGGGAGGCCCTCGCATGATTCCGCGCTATGCGTCCTATGTCCTGCACCACGCCTTATCCCACTTCTCTGGTTTGGAACAGCGCCATCGCCAAGCTCAACAGGCCGGCGATGTACAGGACCACATAGCTGCTGACCCAGGCGCAGTGCTCGAAACCGATTTCGCGGCCCAAGAACAAGGCTTCGGATTGCCACAGATAACCGAGGTTCGGCACGAGACGGTAGCAAAGCGAGGCCCACAGGTGCCCCTGTTCCGCGCCTGCGCCAAACAGATAGTCGCTGCTCAAGCCCAGCAGAAAGACCCCTGCGCACAGCAGCACGGTCATGACCAGTTTGAGGCGGATGGACGCCGCCAAGGCCACGGCGCACAGGACCGCCAGGGCCTCGAAGAGCATCAGGAGGGCGACCCCCAGTTGTACGTTCCAGTTCGTGCTAGGGGGCTGGATATGCCATTCCTTGTCCACGAAAAGGATCAGGGCGTACGCACAGCCCAACAAAGGGGTAAGCAGCGCGGCCAGCGCAGAGGCGAAGACCCAGCGGTAATAATAGTTGCCCCACAAGGCCACGAGCAGAGCTGCTGCCAGCGCGCCGAGGCCGAAGACCAGCACCGGCGCATCGTATGGATCGACGGCGGTGGGCAGCACGCCGTGCCGCACACTCAGCAGAAAACCCAGCGACCAGCACCCATATGCGACGCCCAACGCGGCGGCCACACCGAGGTACTTGCCCAGCACGAAGGTCGGGCGACCCACGGGCTTACTGACCACCGTGAGTACCGTTTGCGTCTCAATCTCGCGTGCCACTACACCCGTGGCACTGAAGGCCGCCAGCAGCAGGCCCGCCACGAACATGGTGCTAAGTCCCAGCTCGATCAGCAGTTTTTGATCGTCTTCCGGATCGAAGGTGAACGTGCAAATGGCGGGGTTCAGCGCCAGGAAGAACAGCGTGCCCAGCAGCAGGACGACGAAGACCGGTTGCCGGATGCTCTCGGTAAACGTATTGAGCGCGACGGCCCAGATTTGCCGCGTCATGGTCTAAGTTTCCGTGTGCCTCGCTTCTCGTTGCGCACAAAGCATACTACGAGAGCAAGCCTTGTCAGTTCGCGGAAAGTAGTGCCCATGTTCACCTTTGCCTGCGCGGTGCAAGGCGAGCACAGTCCGGGCGTAGCAACTGCAACGTGTACTTGTCGCGAGGACGCATGAGCCACGACGCACCCACCTACCGGCGCGGAGTCTCCGCAGCACTGCTTGGCCTAGGTCTCCAAGCCACGGGGAGCGCCATACTGGCGGGCCTCTGGGCGTTCCAAGGTCGCGATCCGGCGGTACTTGCGGCAGTTTGCTACGCCGTAGCGGGTCTGCCGGCGTGGTTTGTGCTCGCGTTGTTCTTCCAGCAACGGCGCCTGGAGCGACTGGAAGCATTGGACACTGCGCAACTTTCGAGGCGCGCTGGAGTGGACCCGAGTCTATTCGAACGCAACGCGGATGAACTTTCGCTGGCGCGGCGGCGGCGCGAGCACCTGCTGCGCTGGATATTCCCGCTCGTCTCGCTGGCGCTGGGCGCTTGGCTGACAGGCGCAGGCGTGTGGCTCGGACTTGCGCATGCTCCTTTGCTCAAACCGCAAGACACGCCCTGGTTGGCGACCTACGACCCGTTGCTGGCCGCAGCTTTTGCCGCCGGGGTGGCGCTGGTCGCGTTCGTAGCGGGCCGTTTCCTAGCGGGCATGACCAGCGTTCCCGAATGGCAGTTGCTACGCGGCGGTGCAGGGCACCTGCTGGGTGTAGCGCTGGCCGCCGCGCTGCTTACCGTCGGCTTCCTGCTCGTGCCCTACGCCTCCGCACGACCGCTCCTACTCTTGGCGGTGGTGCTGCCGGCGCTGTTGGCTCTGCTGGGTGTCGAAATTCTTCTTAACCAAGTGCTGAATCTGTACCGCCCGCAGAGGGCAGGCGAGCTGCCCAGGCCGGCCTTCGATTCGCGGCTGCTGAACCTGCTCGCGACACCGGAAGGCTTGGGCAAAGCGTTCGCCGAGGCGCTCAATTACCAGTTCGGCTTTGAAGTCACGCAAAGCTGGTTCTGGAAGCTGTTGGGCCGCGTCTTCCCGCAGTTGCTGGGCTTTGGCGTAGGCGTGCTGTTGTTGCTGTCTTGTTGCGTATACGTCGAACCACAACAGCAAGCCTTGATCACGACGTTGGGCCGCTTAGATGAGCCGCCCGTAGGTCCCGGCCTGCATCTCAAGTGGCCGTGGCCGCTCGGAACGGCACGCGTACACGACGTCACGCGCATGCATGAAATTCGCGTGGGTTCTGGAGAGGACCTCGTACCCGGCGAACCCATCCTATGGACGAACAAGCATACGCTCAGGGAAGAAAGCCTGTTGATCGTGGCTGGCTCACTGAGCGCGCCGTCGCAGCATAACCCCAGTTCCGCCATGCGTGCGCCCGCCGTATCGCTGCTCGTCGCCGACATTCCCGTGCAGTACCGCATCCGCGATCTGATTGCGTATGCACGTTTCGGGTCTGTGGCTGCGGTGGAAGCAGCACTGAAGGCCGCAGCTGAACGCGAAGTGGCAGCGGAGTTTTTCGCACACAGCGAAGACGAGTTGCTGGGTCCGGCACGCCTGGCAACCGGTCGGCGGTTGAAGGACCGCATGCAGGCCGTGGCCGACCAACAGGGGCTAGGTCTCGAAATCGTGTTTGTGGGCTTGGTGGGTGTGCATCCGCATGCCGACGCCGCTGGTGCATTCCATGATTCGGTGCGTGCGCTCTTGGAAAAAGAAACCGCCATCGAGAAGGCGCGTCAGGAAGAAATCAAAACACTGTCCGCCGTGGCCGGCTCGGTACAGGAAGCCAGTGCGCTCGTCACGGCGCTGGACAAGCTCGACCTGCTTAAAAGCCGCAACGACGCGCCGGACGACTTGGCGCGGCAGGAAGCGTTGGTTGAAGATCTCGTGCGTGCGTGCTCCGGCGAGGCCGCGCAGCGCATCACGACGGCGGAAGCCGAGCACTGGAAGCGCGCGAACGCTGCACGCGGTGAGGCCGAACGTTTCGCAAAGGAACTTTCCGCATACCGCAACGCGAATCGTTACTACAGGATGCGCCGCTATCTCGACGTGCTGGCGGAAGCGCTGGTCGAGCCGCGCAAGATCGTGCTTGCCGCCGAGCGCGAGAAACTGACCATTCGCCTGGACTTGAAGGATCAGGATGTGTTTCGCACAAACCTGAAGTTGCCGACGGTGCCTTAGGGCAGACAAGGCTGGCCTGGACCTTGGTCAAGGCGTGGCAGGAGGATCGGACATGAAGGCAAAAGGCACCGTAATCATTGGCGGCGTGGTCGTGCTGCTGTTGCTGTTGTACATGGTCATGTTCAGCGTGCGCTTCGACGAAGCCGTCGTGGTGACCACGTTTGGGCGCGCAGAGGAAAGTTCCGTCCTCAACGCGGACGGCAAGGGTGCCGGCTGGTACCTCAAGCTGCCTTGGCCCATTCAGGATGTGCGACGCTACGATACGCGTTACCGCGTGCTGGAAACTTCGCCCGAGCAGCAGCAGACGAAGGACAAGCAGGTAGTCGTCATCAACGATTACGTGGTGTGGAAGATATCCGCTCCCTTGGCTTTTGAACGTTCGCTTAAGCATGTCGCCGCAGCCGAAGAGCAGCTCCGTAATCGTCTGCGCAACGCGAGGTCGCTGATCAGCCGGTACACCTTCGACGACTTGGCTCATCGCGAGCCGGCCAAACAAAAGTTGGCCGAGGTCGAAGCGGAGATGCTTGAAACGTTGCAGAGCGAAATCAACGCCAACCAGTACGGCGTGGCGATCCTGTCGTTGGGCATCAAACGACTGGTCCTGCCCGAGGAAGTAACCAAGAAGGTTTTCGAGCGCATGGGAAGTACGCGGCAGATGCTGGCCGAAAACGCGCTCTCCGAAGGTACCGCCACGGCCAAGCACATTCGCGAACGCGCTGCGACGGCACGCGACCGCATCCTGGCTTTCGCTGACCGGCGTGCACAGAACATCCGCGCCGAAGGCGAGGCCGCTGCCGCTAAGTATTACGAAGCCTTCAAGCAGGACGAAGAGTTCGCGATGTTTTTGAGCCAGGTCGAAGGTCTGCGTCTGACGTTGAAGAAGAACACCACGTTTTTGCTCGACACGAAGACGGTCCCTTTCAATTGGCTCGTGCCCGCACCGCCGAGCGGCCCTGCGCAGCTCGTGAAACCATAACTGGGAGTTTCGTGCTGTTTTGCAACCGTTCACCACAAAGTCACAAAGGACACCAAGGAGGACAATGGTCCGAACGTAAACGATAAGACTGTTTTTTGTGGGCTTCGTGCCTTTGGGGTGAACGATTACACCGTTTTTTAGCATGCGCTCGCAGTAGAAACTGGAACGCTGGGATACGAGATACATGGCCGGACACGACCACGACCAATCGCACGCGCATGACCACAGCCACCATGGCGATGGGCATACGCATGAGCACGACGACTTGTTTGCGCATCCTGAGCTGGGTGGACATGGAACGGTTGGCGACGAGCAGCTCGATCCCTCCAGCCGTGCCCTATCCGACGCCTTGCGCATCACGTTCCGCATCCTGAAAGCAGCCATGGTGGTGCTGGTGCTGGCCTTCCTCTTTGGGCGCTGGGTGGAGGTGAAAGAAGGCGAAGTCGCGGTGCTCCTGCGCTTCGGTGCCGTGCAAGGCGCAGCGGGCAAGGATGTGCTCGACCCAGGCTGGCATTTTGCTTTGCCCGACGGGATCGACCGCATCATCAAGGTTCCCGTGAACGAACAACAGCTTTCGGTGGACCGCGCCTTTTGGTTCGAGCTTAAGCCTGGTGACGAAGGCAAGAAGCCCGAAGAACTACGCGGCTACAACAGCGGACTCGTGCCTGGCAAGGACGGCTCGCTGCTCACCGCCGATAAAAATATCGTCCACGGCAAATGGTTGATCTCGTTCCGCGTCGAGAAGCTCCATGCCGTGCGTTTCGTGCGCAACGTCGGCGGCCTCGACGCAGCCCGCCGTTTGGTGGAACAGGCCGCTGAACGTGCCATAGTCCACGTCACGGGCCAATTGACTGCGGATGAGTTCGTCAGTTCCGAAGTGAAACGCGAACGGATGCGCAAGCTGGCTCAGGATGCGCTGGACCACCTTGACGCCGGCATCACGCTTACTGGCTTGGGGCTGAAGCCCAACGGAGCGACTCCGCCGCTGGCCGTGCGAGCGGAATTCACCGCCGTAAGCACCGCCGAAAGCACGCGCGCGCAACAAATCGAGCAGGCTCGCCGTGATGCATCAACCACGCTCATCGATGCGGCCGGTGCGCGGCACCGCGAGTTGCTTGCTGCCATTGACGCGCATCGCGAAGCCGTGCGCTTAGGCGTTCCCCAAGGTATCCAAGAAACGGAAAGCACCATTGATCGGCTTTTGGAGTCCAGCGCCGCGCAAGGGCAGGTCTATCGCATTGTCCAGGAAGCCGAACGCTATAAGGCGCAGCTTGCCGAAAAAGTGCGCAGCGAGAAAGAAACGTTCGAACGCCTGCTGCCGCAGTACCGCGCCAGCCCACGCATCTTCCGCGAGAAATACTTGCAAGCGGCGCTTACGGAAATCTATTCTGGCGACGTGGAGAAAATCTACCTGCCCGGGCACAACAAGGACCTGATTCTGGAAATCAATCGCGACCCGGGTGTGCAGAAGGCGCGCGAGGCGGATGGGTACAAGCAAGAAAAGACGGGAAGTGGGAAGTAAGAAGGGAGAAAGTCGGAGCGGTTAAGTCTCGGTTCGTACGAGTTGGACGAAAACATTCATGCCAAATCAACTTAAACGCAGGTGGTTTCAGATTCATCTCTTAACGGCAGTCATCATGATGTTGGTTGCGGCGGGGTTGCTCTGGGCCAATACCATCCCCTGGAAAGTGTATGGCTGTAATGGAGGCCCAGGTCCGGATCAATGGTACATAAATTACGGATGGCCGTTTGAATTCATTTTCTTGACTGATATCTGGAGTCATCGCGACGGAATGGAGCTAATAATCTATCCCGGCGAAGATGATTTTGTGTTCGTGTTGGGATTCATGTCGCACTTTGACCTTGCCAAGAACATAGCCATTGCCTGTGCCGCACTGTTTTCTACTGCATGGATCAGCGAATGGCTTATGCGTCGCAACCGTGCTTGCAAGAGCGATGTGCTGCGAAGTTCCAGAATACCTTGAATTGGAATAAAGCATGTCCACCCCTGCCATCCTTGAATGCCTCGGCGTGACTAAAGTCTTCAAAGACTTTTGGATGCGCCCGTGCGTCACTGCGGTGGATGGGCTGGATCTCTTTGTTGAGCCACGGCAAGTCTTTGGGCTGTTAGGGCCTAACGGCGCGGGCAAATCCACCACCATCAAGATGATTCTTGGGCTGCTCTACCCCACGGCGGGACGTATCGGCGTCTTTGGCAAGCCGCCCACCGACGTGGCGGTGAAGGCGCGCATCGGCTATTTGCCCGAAGAGTCGCACCTGTACCGCTTCTTGAATGCACGCGAGACGCTCGATTTCTACGGCAGGCTGTTCAATCTGGAACGCCGCGAGCGCAACCGGCGCATGGATATGCTGCTGGATATGGTGGGTCTCGAAGCCGTACAGCGTCGGCCGGTGGGCGAGTATTCCAAGGGCATGCAGCGTCGCATTGGCCTGGCGCAGGCGCTCATCAACGACCCCGACTTGCTCATCCTGGATGAACCGACCACGGGCCTCGACCCGCTGGGCACGCGCCAGATCAAGGACCTGATCTTGCAGCTTAAAGCGCGCGGAAAAACCGTGCTGCTATGCAGCCATCTACTGGCCGATGTGGAAGACGTTTGCGACCGCGTCACGATTCTCTACGGCGGCAAAGTCAGGGCGCTGGGGACCATGGACGAGCTGCTCCGCGTCACCGAATCCGTGCTGATTGAAGCCGACCGACTGAATCCGGAGACGCTGGAAAAGGTCAGGCGCATCATCGAAACAGAAGGAAGCGCGCGCGTGCATCGGATGGAGCAGCCGCGCCTGAAGCTCGAAGCGTTTTTTCTCGACATCGTGCGCCAAGCCCATGCCGAGGGCGTGCAAACCAGCGGTGCGCGTACCGGTCGAGCGGTGGCGCAATTTCTGACGACCGGAGCGGAAGCACCCAAGCTTGCAGGCGGACAGGAAATCATTCGAGAACTGGTTCAAGCGCTCCAACCTAGTCCGACTCCCAAGCCTCCTGAAAAGTCCGCGCCGCCTGCCGAAGATCAGGCAGTGTTGAAAGAGTTGACTCGAGTCATGCCCGCAGCGGTCGCGGTACCTCTTGCAGCGCCTACACCGGCAACCCTGGAGCAAGCGCAAGAGACGGTGGATCGCGGCGTGATTGACGGGCTGTTAGGTAAGGACCAAGTCACATGAAATGGCCCGCGCGTTCTGGGCTGCGCTGGATGCTCGCCTTGGGACTGAGTCTCGGCGGCCTCGCCGTGTTCGAGAGCATGGTTTGGCTCGTGACGGGGCTGCTTCCGCATCAGACGAACGTAGGCCGCGCCCTTCTGGGCGCGTGGGGTCTCACCTGGATATTTTTGCTGGGACTGGGGTTGCTTAAACTGATCCTACGCCTGAGTTGGGCACCGCTGGCGGTGGCGCGCACGGTGCTTGACGAGGCCGTGCGTATGAAACTGGCCGTGGGCTTCGTAGCGGCGTTGCTCTTGCTGCTGGTATTTCTGCCTGCGTTGCAGGACGCGCAGACGCCCCTGCGTTACCGCGTACAGACGTTCCTTTCCTTTGCACTGGGCGCAACGGGCGTACTGCTCAGTTTGCTGACCGTCTTCCTGGCTTGCGCCACGCTCTCCCACGAAGTCGCAGACCAGCGCATCTTTACCGTGTTGTCCAAGCCCGTTGGCCGAGGAGCGTATCTGGCGGGCAAGTGGCTGGGTATCGCGGCGCTCAACGCGCTCTTGCTGGCCGTTGCGGGCATCGCGACCTACGGCTTTGCCTGGATGCTCTGCCGACAACCCGGCACGCGCAGTGCCGATGTGGAGGAGGTGCAGCGGGAGGTGCTTACCGCGCGGGTAAGCTACTTGCCTCATCCGCCCGAACCCCTGGAAGCGCGCGCGCATCGGCGCCTTGACGAAATGAAGCATGAAAACGCACCGGAATTAAAAGAACACAGCGCGGAGAAACTATTCGCACAGCTTGTCGAGCAGGAAAAGCGCCGTTGGTTCAGCATCGATCCGCACGGTCGCGAGTCGTACCTCTTTGAGGACCTGCGCCTCGGCGAACTGCGCGCCGAAGAATGGCAGCTCCGTTGGAGATTGATGAGCGGTCGCCCGGATGGTGAAGAGCGCTTGCAGTTCAAGGTGATGCTTAACGGCCGCACTTTTCCGGTGAGCGAACAGACCGGATCGTACAAGCTGTACCGCTTGCCTGCGCAGCTTGCAGGAACTGCGGGCCGCCTGGAAGTAACGGTCATCCACGAGCATCCCACCGACCGGGCCAAGACTTCGTCCAACTCGCTCGTGCTAGCTGGAGAAAACGGGCTTGAATTACTGGGCGACACGGGCGGCTTCGGGGCGAACCTAGCCCGTGCACTGCTCGTCCAATGGGTCCGGCTAGGATTTTTAGCCATGGTGGGCTTGACGGCGGCGACGTGTCTTGGATTCCCAGTGGCCAGTCTGGTTGCGCTGGTGGTTCTGGCCGTGGCTTTATCCAGCGGTTTTGTGGTCGAGAGCATGGCCTATTACGGCGAGAACGCCGCAGACAAAGGCCTTGAACACGTCACGTCACCTTTGCGCGGCATGGCCCTTTTCATGGCGACGCGGTTGGCGGAATACGGACGCTTTGCGGCGAACGACCTGGTTGTGGACGGGCGGCTCGTGCCGTGGCGGGACGTGCTGGCCTGTGCGGGCTGGGTGGGCCTGCTTTGGACGGGCTTGGCCGCGCTCCTGAGCTGGGTTGTTTTTCGGCGTCGTGAGTTGGGGCGGGTGCAGGTATGAGCGGTGAACGGTTCAAGGTGTGTGCCTTTGCGGTAGCCGCAGCGCTGTGGGCAGGGGCCTCATCCATGCTTGCACCCACCATCAATCGCCAGCGCACGGCGCTCAAGCTGACGGTGGATCCGGAAGAGCGTAAAAGTCTTCCGCCCGAGTTGGCCCTGACCCAAGCGGCGCTGGGAAGTTTTCGCGGGCTGGCAGTCGATTACCTGTCCATCCGCCTCAACCGGCTTAAAGAACAAGGCAAGTATTACGAAGCCATGGACTTGAGCCGTTGGATCGCGTTGCTTCAACCGCGCTACGCCAAGGTGTGGGAGTACCACGCGTGGAACCTGGCCTACAACATCTCCGACGCGGTGAAACGCCCAGAGGAAAAATGGGAGTGGATACAGGCGGGTGTCAAGCTCTTACGCAATGAAGCCATCCCGCGCAACCCCACTGCGCACAAGCTCTATGAGAATCTGGCTTACATCTACCACCATCGCATCGGACGTTTCAGCGCCATAGGGCACGAATACTTCAAGCAGCAGCACGCGCGCGAATGGCACAATCTTCTGGGTGCGCCGCCCAGAGCTTCGCGCGAGGCCGCGTTGCAATGGTTCAAGCCTGTCGCGGACGCACCCGCCACGCTGGACGAACTGCTGGCGCAGGTGCCTTCCACAAAAGCAGCCTTGGACGCCTTGAAAGCCCTACTCGAAGAGGGCCAGTTGGATGCCCGTTTCCTGGCACGTGTGGCGTTCGCAAAGGCGCTGGGCGACGAAGCCTCAGAGCTTCCGGACGGCGTGCGTTTGGATGCGCAAGACGCAGCCTTGCGCACGTGGCTCACGGACGCGGCGAATGCCTCAGCCCGCGAAGCGCTGCTGGCTTTCGTGCGAGCGAAGGTACTGCGCGAAGACGAGCGCATGGATCCGCGCTTCATGCTGGAAATCATGGAGACATTCGGCCCCATTGATTGGCGGCATCCGTCGGCACAAGCGGTGTATTGGTCGCTTTTGGGTGCACGTCAGGGAGAAACTACTGGCGAGTACGACTTCTTCACTATGGTCCAGACCGACCGGATCGTGTTGCATGGGTTGAAGACGTTGGCGCTGGCTGGGTCGCTTTCGTTTGATCCGCTGACGAACTACCACAGTCCCGTGCCCGAGCCGCTACTCTTCGATGCGTATGAGAAGGCGCTCACCGAGGCGGCGCGACGCCAAAACAAGGCAGGCACGACACCGTACGAACTTGAAGAATCGCACCGTGGCACGCTGGAGCAGTTGGCCCATCTTGCCTACCTCTATGGGTATTCTGAAAAGGCGGAAGAACTTTACGCCAAGTTGCGTAGCCAATACGGGCACCGTTCCGACTACACACGCCCCCTTTTGACCTTCGTGCGTGACCAGTTAGGCGCAGGCGCGGCCACTCACGAGTTCGCTAAGCCGGCGCTGCAGGGCTTGATTTCCAGAGCTATTCATGAAGGTTTTTCCGCCGGGCGGATGCAGCTAGCGGGGCATTTCATCGGCTTGGCACGCATTCTGCATGAAGATTACCAGCGCAAGCAGCGTGAACAGGGTCCGGGCACCAACAAGCTGGAGCTGCCGCCGTTAGAGCGCATGGTGGCCGATGGATTCAGCCGCTTCGTGTGCGCTACGCATATCGCACACGTCTTCCGCGCACGCGTCTGGCGTCGCGCACCCGAGGAATGGAAACGCATGGTCTTTGATGACGTGCGCACCCAACTCTACGAGCAGGCAACTCGAGCCGGCCTTGACCCGCAGCGCGCTTACCCTGAGCCGCCCGGCATGGATCTTTATCGCCAGAAACAGGTGCCGGTAAAGCACGAGTAGGGTGGTGCTGCAGTGCCACGTCTTTTAACTCTATTTTTAAGTCGCACATGTCATCGCCCCATAGCACTAACGACGAAAGGGGCGAATCAAATTTTCGCACGTCACTTGACTGTGGCCAAACGATGAAGCCTGCTCAATATCTTGGCGCAGTAATCCTTCTGGTCAATCCTGCCACAAATAGTTCCTGCTCACTTCTGACTAAGTACAGGCCCGCAGAAGTTTCTGACCTTTAGAGCAATGGCAAGTGGCTCAAAGGGTTAGGAATGACAGAATACCTATGGTAAGTCACTTCCGCGGTGCTGTACTTAGGCGCGAAAGGTACTGAATGCCTAGTTTCTGCACCTCGCGAGCGCGGAGTCGGTACAAGAGTAACGAACATAGGATGCGTTTTGGTTTG
>Ga0114940_10000320_pt1 | contig 25248 bp, 26 predicted proteins | sample ColdCreekSource_FD_87195 | JGI IMG/M metagenome (GOLD analysis project Ga0114940, IMG submission 87195) | Groundwater microbial communities from Cold Creek, Nevada to study Microbial Dark Matter (Phase II) - Cold Creek Source | ecosystem: Environmental > Aquatic > Deep subsurface > Groundwater ... | reverse complement strand
GCGCGCAAGGCGCTCGAGGAGGCCCGCAAGGCGCAGATGTTGCGCGAGCGCCTCGAGGGGCGACTCATCGCGCGCACGACCGTCGTGCGCATGTTCGGGCACGTCGATGCCGCGTTCCGCCTCTTGATGAGCGACGCCCCCCGCTCGATCGCCACCCGCATCGCGCCCCAGGATGTGGCGACCGTCGCCGCGCTGATCCGCGAGACGATGAGCCAACATCTGGTGACGTGCCGCGGGCAACTCGACGACTCGCTCGCCAACGATGATCCGATGGCGTCGCTGGCGGAGGCCGCCGAGTGATCGCCGTCGAGAGTTTCGAGCGGCAGCAGGACGGGCAGAAGTGGCGCAGCGACGTCGCGTTTCTGCGGCGGCATTGCGCGACGCTCACCACCGAGACGCGCGAGATGCTGCCGTCGGAGTGGTCGGAAAAAAAGCGCTACCTGCCCGCGTCGGCCACCGCGATCCCCGGTTACTACCGGTTCGATGTCGCGCCGTACATGCGCGAGATCATCGACTGCATGAGCCCTGAATCGCCCGTGCGGCACGTGACGATCATGAAGGGCGTGCAGATCGGCGCGACGACGCTGCTCGAGAACACGATCGGTTACTACATCGATCAGGTCAAAACCGCGCCGATGATGCTGGTGACCGCCGACGCGGAGCTGGCGAAAATCCGCATCGAGTCGTTCGTGGTGCCGATGCTCAAACACTCGGGCCTCGATCATTTGATCAAGAGCCTCGATGAGCAGAACCCGCGCAAGACAGGCCGCACCGATCGCAAATACGAATGGGAGGGCGGGGGCTCGCTGATCCCGCTCGGCGCGGTGAACGCGAACAAACTGCGCTCGGTGCCGATTCAAGTTCTGCTGCGCGATGAGATCGACGGGTGGGCGGATAACGTCGGGCGCGACGGCGATCCCGTCAAACTGAGCGCCGACCGCACGGCGACCTATGAGGCGACGCGCAAGATCTTCGACTGCAGCACGCCGCTCATCAAGGGCAGTTCGAAGATCGCGCGGCTGTTCGAGGCCGGCGACAAACGCCGCTACCACGTGCGCTGTCTCGGCTGCGGGCATCCGCAAGTGTTGCGCTGGCGGCGCACCGATAGCGAGACGGGCGAGATCACCGGCATCGTTTGGGAGGTCGACGATGGGCGGCTCGTCGAGGGCTCGGCGCGATACCTCTGCGAGAAGTGTGGGCACGCCCATACGAACAATGACAAAACGCGGCTATTTGCCGACGGGAACGCCGAGTGGATCCCGACGGCGATCCCCGATGCGCCGCACCATCGCAGCTATCACCTGAACGCGCTCTATTCGCCCGTGGGCATGCAGACCTGGGATGCATGCGTCGCCAAGTGGCTCGAGGCCTGGGATGAGGAAAACAACAGGCCGCGCGACAACCTCGCGCTGCAGGTTTTCTATAACAACGTGCTCGGCGAGCCGTTCGAGCAGCGAGGGATCCGGCTGCGGTTCGAGATCGTGAGCGCGCACCGGCGGCACCAATACCGCTATGGCGAGGTGCCGAATCGCTGGCTCGTCGAGGCCTGCAGTTCTGCCGTGCTGGTCATCACGCTGGCGTGCGACGTGCACATCGACAACCTCGCCGTCGCGGTGATCGGCTGGTGCCGCGGGCGGCACGCGGTGCTGCTCGATTACTGGCGCTTTGCAGGCGACACCGAGCAACTCGACAACCCCGCCACCTGGGGGCGCCTGCGCGAGGTGATCGAGAACAAGGAATACGTCGGCGACGATGCGAAGTCCTACCGGATCCAGCTATCTCTCATCGACTGTGGATACTTGACGGACACCGTCTATCGATTTTGCGAGCGCTATGAGGCGGGCGTGTATCCCGTGCGCGGCCGCGAGTCGCCACCGCGCAACGCGCCCATCAAGGAATTTTGGAAGTACACCACCGAGGGCGGCCAACTCGCGTGGGGCGCATCGGTGGACATGTACAAAGACCGGTGGAGTTCGGCGCTACGCCGTTCCTGGGATGGGCTGAGCATGCAGCCCGAGGGCTATTTCAACGCGCCGATCGACGCGACGGATGATCAGCTCAAGGAGCTCACCGTCGAGACGCGGCGCGAGAAGATCGACAAACTCACCAATCGCCGGCTCGGGTTCGAGTGGCATCGCCCGAGCGGTGCGAATAACGAACTGTGGGATCTGCTCGTTTACAATAACGTAGCCCTCGACATCATCGCTTACGACGTCTGCATCCAACAAATGGAGATGCCCGCGATCGACTGGGATACTTTTTGGAGCGCGCTCTAGTGGTGGATATGCGCGTGAAGATCGACGGGCTCGAGGCGCTCGAACGCGAACGCATCGCCCTCGAGGCGGAGGGCGACCACTGGGATCGCCGCATCAAGCGGCTGCGGTTTCACAACATCTGGCAAACGATCATCACGGTCGCATGGATCGCGATGGCGGTGGTGACCTGGGCGGTGTTCAAATGACCGACTGTTGCGATGAACGCGCGTGGCTCGAGGAACGCATCGCTGCCAAGAAAGCGGCGATCCTCGCGTTCGAAACCGCGATCACCACCGTCGCCGGTGGCGCCCAGTCTTACTCGCTCGACACCGGGCAAACGCGCCAGGTCGTGACTAAGGCGAACATCACCGAGATCCGAAACATGATCGCTCAACTCGAGAGCGACATCTCGACGCTGCAGATGCGGCTCAACGGCTGCGGCCGCTTCTATGTGAGGCCCGGATGGTAAGGCACCCGCTGCTGAATCGCTTGGTAGGTTGGCTCTATCCCGCGCCCCCTGCGCCCGCGTTCATCACGCCCGATATGATGGCGCCCGCGGGCGTCGCGCGCGTGCGGCAGCAGTGGCACGACGGCGACAAATACCCTGGCGGATTTGGATTCACGGAGCTCCTCACCGCGGATTATTGGACGCTGCGGCAGCGCTCGGCGCAACTGTTCAAGATGAACATTTATGCGCGCGGCATCGTGCGCCGGCTGGTCACCAACATCATCAACACAGGCCTCGCGCTCGAGGCGGTGCCCGAGGCGTCGATCCTGGGATCGGGCGAGGATGCGCTCGCCGAATGGTCAGAGATCGTCGAGAACCGGTTTCATCTCTGGCAGCGCTCGCCCGCCCTCTGTGACTACTGCGGCGGTAAGAGTTTCGGCAGCATCCAAGCGGCGGCCAAGATGAACGCGATCATCTCGGGCGATGTGCTCGTTGTCGTGCTGCAGGATCCCGAGACCGGCCTGCCGCGCGTGCGGCTCGTCGACGCGCAGCGCGTGCAGTCGCCGTTCGGGCAGCCCGCGCCCGTGCTCGCGCCGGGGCATGAAATCAAGCATGGCGTCGAGCTCGATCCGGATGGGCGCCAGGTGGCGTACTGGCTCGTATCGCAGAACGCCGCGCAGCGCCGCGTCGAGCGCCTGCCCGCCGTCGGCCCCACGGGGCGCAAGATGGCGTGGCTCGTATACGGCACCGAGCGGCTACTCGATGAGGTGCGCGGCGAGCCGCTGCTGAGCATCATGCTGCAGTCGCTGCGCGAGATCGATCGCTACCGCGACGCCGTGCAACGCAAGGCGGCGATCAACGCGATTCTCGCGATGTTCATTCAAAAGGATCAGGAAACGATCGGCAGCCGCCCGCTCACCGGCGGCGCCATCATCAAGGGCAAGGATAGCGTGGCGGGCCCCGTCGGGGGCAAGGCGCGCACGTTCAATTTCTCCGAGATGATCCCGGGCGCGGTGCTCGATGAACTCGCCCCCGGCGAGAAACCGCAAGGCTTCCCGCCCAACGGCACCGATGAAAAGTTCGGTGACTTTGAAGCGGCGATCGTTTGCGCGATGGCGTGGGCGCTCGAGATCCCGCCCGAGATTTTGCGGCTCTCGTTCAGCTCCAACTACTCGGCATCGCAAGCGGCGATCAATGAGTTCAAGCTATTTCTGAACACGGTGCGCGAAGCGTGGGGCGATGATTTCTGCCAGCCGATCTACGTCGAGTGGCTGCTCTCTGAGGTGCTCGCGGGGCGCATCGTCGCGGCGGGTCTGCTCGAGTCGTGGCGCGATCCGCTGCGGTTCGATCAGTTCGCCGCGTGGACGGCCGCCGATTGGAGTGGCGCGATCAAGCCCAGCGTCGATCTGGTGAAGCAAGCCAACGGCTATGAACTGTTGTGCGCGCAAGGGTTCATCTCGCGCGACCGCGCAGCGCGCGAGACGACGGGCACCAAGTTCAGCAAGAACGTGAAGAAACTCGCGCGCGAGAACGAAGCGCTCGCGGCGGCGCAGCGCCCGATCAAGGAACTCGAGGCCACCGCCAAGGGCGCCGCGCCCGCTGCGCCTGGCGCGCCCGCAGCGCCCGCGCCCGGGGCATCGAGTTTGCAGGCTGTCCCGAACGCAAAGGATGATCCGGATGCTCTGGTTGCTTGAGCCCACCACGCTGCGCCGCATGATGCACGCGCAGGAACATTGCCACGATCCCACGCTCGCCCTGCAATGGGAGGCGCGCCAGGCGGAGGCCGACGCGCAGCAGCGCGAGAGCCAGTTCCCCCCAGGCATGAACGTGGTGGGCAGCACCGCCGAGATCCGCGTCGAGGGCGTGCTCACCAAGCGGCCCGATTTCTGGGCGCGTTTTTTCGGGGGCAGTAACACCACATACTCGAGCGTTCGCAACGCGCTCGCGGCCGCCGCGACGTCGGCCGACGTGAAGGAAGTGGTGCTCAGCATCGACAGCCCTGGGGGCAACTCCGACGGGCTCATCGAACTGCTCGACGCGATCGCGAGCTTTCGCCAGGGCTCGGGTAAGAAACTCCGCACGCGCGCCGAGAACGCGTTGTCGGCGGCGTACGGCATCGCGGCTGCGGCGGGCAACATCGAGGCCGTCGGGCGAGGCGCCACGTTCGGCAGCATCGGCACGGCGGTGAGTTTCTTTGTGCCGCCGAACGTGGTGACGCTCACGAACACCGATAGCCCTGACAAGCGCCCGGACCTCACCACCGATGAGGGCAAGGCGGTGATCGTGAAGTATCTCGATCAGATCAATCTCGAATTCACGACGGCGATCGCGCAAGGGCGCGGCGTCTCGCTGAAGGATGTGACCGAGGGATTTGGCCGAGGCGCGAGCATGACGGCCGTCGAGGCCAAGCGCCTCGGGCTCATCGACAAGATCGCAACCACTGCACCGCGCGCGGTGCGAACCACCAAAGGACAATCAATGGATCAGGAAACGGATAGCCGCGCGGCGCTGGACGCAGCCACGCAACGCGGTGTGAAAGACGAGCGCGACCGCGTGCTCGCGCATTTGACCATGGGCGAAAGCTGCGGCGATATGGCGATCGCGCTCGACGCCATCCGCACGGGCGCGTGCATGACTCAAGAATTTACCGCGCGCTATCTGAGCGCGGGCATGAACCGCGCCGACCGCCAGCAGCGGCAGGCGGAGAGCAACACCGCTGCGGCTCAACTCGCGGGCGTGGCCGCCGCTTCACCCGTAAACGCGACCGACCTGGGCGATCAGGTCGTGAGCTTGCTGAAATCCCAGCAAGCGGAAAAGAGCTTTGTTCGTGGCTAACATCACCATCACCAATATCGATCTCGGATCGGTGGCGCTCGAGGTCGACGGCGTTCTCGAGGCCACACTGCACAACGGCTCGGTTACCGAGCAAAACGTGCGCGAGGGAACGCTGCTCGCGCGCAACGTCGCCGATGGGAAACTCTATCCCTTCGATCCCGCCAGCGTCGTGCCCGACCTCAACGTGCCGTGTTACGTGCTCACGTATGACGTGCTGGTGCCCGTCGGCGACATCGGCGTGACCGTGATGAGCGCGGGCAAGGTGAATCAAAACCGCCTGCGCATTCACGACGGAACGCCGGTCACTGCGGCGCACCTGCACGCGCTGCTCACCCGCCCGATCGTTCCGGTCGACGTCGAGCAATTGGCGAAGATCGACAACCCGCAAAGCTGAGCCGCTCAGCGCTTCACCCCACGCAACCCCCCCTGCACTGAGCAAACTCCCATGAGTGACCAATCCACGATCCAACTGATCGATATGTATCTCGAGGAAGCATCGGCGCCGATGTTTCTGTCGGGCTACTTCCGATCGCCCCCACAGAATTTCCACACCACCGAGGATGTCGAGCTCGACATTCAGCGCGACGATGAACAGGTCGCGATCGTCGTTCAAGATCTCAGCCTGCCGCCGAATCAGAACGAGAACTCGGTGTACACCAACAAGCGGTTTCGCCCGCCGATCTACGATGAAGAGGGCGCGGTCACGGCGTTCGATATGATCCATCGGATGCCGGGGCAGAACCCGTTCACGAACCCGAGTTACGCCGCGAACGCGGTGCAGCAAGCGTTCGCCGTGTTCCGCAAGCTCGAGAACAAGATCCGCCGCGCGATCGAATTGATGGCATCGCAGGTGCTGCAGACGGGCGCGCTGTCGCTCGTGAATCAACTCGGCACCGCCGTCTACACGATCAGCTTTTCACCCAAGGCCACGCATTTCGTCACCGTCGCCACGCCCTGGGCGACGACGGGCGCGACGGGCGATCCGCTCGCCGACATCGAGGCCTTGGCCGCCGTCGTGCGGCGCGACGGCAAGCGCGAGCCGCTGCGGCTGGTGTTCGGAGCGAGCGCGTTCCAGCGCTTTCTGGCGAACCCCAAAGTACAGACCCGCCTCGATTCCTTGCGCGGCGTCGTGGCGGCGCTGGCGCCCGTCGCGCGCGGGCAGGGCGCGACGTTCCAAGGCTGGGCTTGGATCGGGCACTATCGGATGGAACTCTGGACGTACGACGGGTTCTATCGGCACCCGCAAAGCGGCGTCTTCACGCCGTTCGTATCTGACAACAATGTGATCATGCTGACCGACGGCCGGCTCGATCTCACGTACGGCGCGATCCCGATGATCGTCTCGCCCGATCAGCGGGCGATGCCGTTCCTGCCGCCGCGCATCTCGAGCGCCGGGGGCGGGCTCGATCTCACCACGAACGCATGGGTGACGCCCGACGGCAAACGGGTGATGGTATCGGCAGGCACGCGCCCGCTCACCATCCCGACGGCGATCGATACGTACGGGCGTTTGACGGTCGCGTGATCGCATGGGGTTGAGGGAGCAAGCCAGCCTAGACGCGCGCGCGATCCTCGAGGATACCGCTGGCTTCACGTGGCCGTTCACGTTGACATCGCCGCTGGGCGTTGTCGCATCCCTCAGCGGGTTCACCACCGACGTCGGCCTGACCATCGATCCCGATACCGGGCAAGCGGTGGCAGGCCGGCGCGCGTCGATCGCGGTCGCGCGCGAGTCGCTGGCTGAGATGCCCGAGGCCGTCGCGGACCGCAGCCGCAAGCCTTGGGTGGCGACGTTCGCCGATAGTCACGGCGCCGTCGGGAGCTGGAAAGTAGTGCAGGTGCTGCCCGATCTCGCGCTCGGCGTGGTCGTGCTGATCCTCGAGATCTACCAACCGGCGATCTTCAGGTTCAGCCCGGCGACGTTCACGCCGCCGAGCCTGGTGCTTTCCGGTGAGATCCTTCCCGTGGCGATCATCGAAGGGCCGCCGGGCAACGTCGTGCAACCCCTCGCCCTGCCCCCGGTCCAGATCGCCGGCTCGATCCAGCCGCAGATCTTTGTGCTCGGCAGATCGAGCCAAGCGTTTGCCGTCGCGGCGACATCACACGCCGTCGCGGTCGCGTCGCTCGCGGGCGTGGGGCGCAAGCTACTGATGATTTTTTGCACGGGCCTCGACTCGGCGATCGCTCCGCCCGTGGGATGGTCGGAGCTCGTCGTCGCCGCGAGCGCGGGATTTTCGATGGCTGTCTTTTGGAAGAATAGCGACGGCACCGAGACGATCGCGAACGTCGGCCTCGATGCGCCGCGAGGCGCGCTCGCTCGGATCTATGCCGTCGCGGGCGCGCATAGCGCGGCGCCCCAGCAATCCGTGCCCGGCGTCAATGCGAGCGTGAGCGGCACCACTAACGTTCCCGGCACCGTCGCCCCCACCTGGGGTTCGGCTCGCAATCTCTATATCGCGGCGCTGGGCGTCGATCGCAGCGCCGCGCCTCCGAACATCGATGTGGGCCCGATCGGCTACACCAACACGGGCGAGATCCAAAACGTCGGCACGCCGCCCGCGGATTGTGCGCTCGGGTTCGGCGAGAAGATCGCGACGTCGGGTTCGGATACGCCGAGCGCTTGGACGTACGGCCCCGGGCGTTCGATCAGCCTCGCCGTCGCCGTGCGCCCAGCGTGATCGCTCCACTGCAATAGGATCGAACATTGGCAAACAACCTCTTAAGCCCGACGCTCTACTCCAACAAAGCGCGGGAGAACCAACTCCTATCGTTCAACGATACGCTCACGTCGTCGCCGAGCATCGCGAACCCGCTGCTGCGCGTGCGCAACGGATCCACCACGCTCGTCGAGTTTCCGTTGGATGCGAGTTCGCCGCTCATCGGCGGCAGCGTCGATGGATCGGCGGTGTTCAGTTTCCTAGCCCCGGACGCGATCGCCGTCGGAGGCGCGGCGACGGTGCCGGACAATTACCAAGTGATCGGCCGCGATAACGCGGTGCACCTCGGCGGCGAAGTCTTCGGCGGCGAAGGCATCACGATCGGGCAAACGGTGCTCGCCGATACCATCACCGCGATCGCGCCCGGCGGCTGACCATTGCCCGCTCTCATCCACGAACTCATCAGCAAGATCGATAACGTCGAGATCATCCGCGATCAGATCGCGGCGATCCTCGCCGTCGAGATCGCAAATCAGAAAGCGCTTTCGGGCAACCTCCCTTACCCCAGCGTATTCATCGAGCGCAGCGAACCATGGGGCCAATTCCTGGCGACGTCGACGCCGCCCGCGCCGCCCGTGATCAACGTCTGGTGGGATAGCTCGACGTTCGAAGCCAGCACTAGCAACGTCGTCCAACGGCAGAAGGCCGAGGCCGTTTACAACGTCGATTGCTACGCCGCCGCGCCGAGTGAAGACGTCGCCGGGGGCGGGCACATCCCGGGCGATGAGCAGGCGGCGCGCGAGGTGCAACGCGCCGTGCGGCTCGCGCGCAACATCCTGATGTCGGGCGCCTATACGTATCTCGGCCTGCGCGGGCTCGTCTGGAAAAGGTTCCCGCAAACGATCTCGATGTTCCAACCCCAGATCGACAACCGAGGTGCGAACCGCGTCGTGGGCGCGCGGCTCTCGCTGCAGGTGCAGTTTAACGAGTTCTCGCCCCAGGTCGTGGGCGAGCCGCTCGAGACGCTCATGATCGAAGTCTATCGGGCAGGCACGGGGCAACTGTACCTGCGCGCCGAGTACCCCAACCCATAGGAAAATTCCCATGCCAGTAACCGCCTCGGCCGTCGCTCGCGTCGTCGGCATCGATACTCATTTCAAAGATCTGCGCGGGGGCTCGGCGCTCGCGCTGCCCCAACACATCGCCATCCTCGCCCAGGGCGCGACCGCATCGGCGGGCTATTCGCTGCTGCCCCGACGCATCACCAGCGCGGCCGAGGCCGCCGCTACCTACGGGTTCGGCTCGCCCATTCACCTCGCCGCGCTCGAACTGTTCCCGCCCACCGGGGGCGGCGTGGGCAGCATCCCGGTGACCGTGCTTCCCCTCGCGGATGATGGCGCGGGCGTCGCCGCGACGGGTACGATCACCCCTGCAGGCGCCGCGCCCGCCACCGCGATCTTCTATGCGAGGATCGCCGGCATCCTCAGTTCACCGATCGGCGTCGTGCTCGCCGATACGGTGGCGGCGCAGATCACCAAGTTCGTCGCCGCCATCAACGCGATCCTCGCGATGCCCGCGCTGGCGGTGGACGGCGTCACGTTCGTCACGCTCAACGCCAAGTGGAAGGGCGCGACGGGAAATGAGATCAAGGTCGAGATCCTCGACGCGAACCTGAACCCGGCGCTCGGCAGCCTGTACACGGTGGTGAACCCCGCGACGGGCGCGGCCGATCCGACGGTGACGTCGGCGCTCGACGGCATCAGTGGTGAATGGATCACGCTACTGGTGAACTCGTTTCACGCCACGAACACAACGATCCTCGACGCGATCCAATTGAAGGGCGAGGCGCGCTGGGATCAGCAAGTACGGCGCCCGTTCGTGGCGTTCGCGGGCAATGATGAATCGGTGCTCGCGACGGCGACGGCGACGAGCGCCGCGCGGAAAACCGATCGCATCAATTCCCAGGTGGTCTCGCCTGGCTCGGTGCATTTGCCCGTGCAAATCGCTGCCGCCCAGGTGCGCGAGATCGCCAAAGTGGCGGACGACAACCCGCCGACGGACTACGGCAGCCGCAAGGTTACCACGCTTCTACCGGGCGCCGACGCGGTGCAGTGGAACTACATTCAGCGAGACGCCGCCGTGAAGGCTGGCAGTTCGACGATCGAGAGTAAGAACGGCATCGTTTGCTTGAGTGACATTGTCACGATGTACCACCCAGACGGCGAGATCCCGCCCGCTTATCGCTACGTGGTCGACATCGTGAAGCTGATGAACATCATCTATAACATCGACCTCGAGTTCAGTCAGCCGTCGTGGGATGGCGCGCCGCTCATCCCCGACGATCAGCCCACCGTCAACCCGAATGCTCGCAAGCCCAGCGGGGCGAAGGCCGCCGTGAATCGCATCCTCGACGGCCTCGGGCTCGAGGCGATCATCAGCGATCCCGCGGGCGCCAAGGCGGCCACCACCGCCGTGATCAGCGCGAGCAATCCCAAGCGCCTCGACGTGAGCATCACGGTGAAGCTGTCGGGCAACACCAACATCATCAGCGTCGATCTCAATTTCGGATTTTTCTTCGGAACCCCGGCGCTCGTCGCCTGAACCGATAGGCACGCCCCGCGGCGCCTGAACCCTCGATGCCATCGAGGGTAAACCATAGGAGCATTCATCATGCCGGCAGTAGGTGGATCCATTCAGTCGATCTCGATCCGAGGTCGCGTTTTTCCGGTCGCCTCCGATGCGGAGGCCAACAAAAAACTCGGTGGCTTCGAGAACGAAGTCCAGGCCAACGGCGACGGGACGGCGCGCAAGATCATGACGCGCGTTCCGTGGTCGATCGACGGCCTGCAGATCGAGATCAACGACGATCGCGCCGATCACGAGTTCCTTCAAGAGATCGCCGACAGCCATGATTTCGTGGCTATCACCATGGATCTCGCGAGCGGCACGACATACGAGGGCACGGGCACCATCACCGATGAGATCCAGTCGAGCAGTCAGAACGCGACGGCGACGATCAAGGTAATGGGCCCCGGCTCGCTCAGCGCGCAATGAACAAAGGAGCTCCGTGGCGGTCGCTCACGACCGCCGCGCGAGTCGAGATGGTATGACTCAAAAAGTAGTCGAAGAGGTCGCGCTCACCGAGTTCGCGCGCATGTGCGCGGCCAACCGGATCGAGCAGGATGAAAGCAAACTCGACGCCAAGGAACTCGAGGAGTGGCAGGATCTGCGCGGCAAGATCGTGGCGGACATCTGCCGCGGGCCGCTGGTGATCGATGCCGAGGGCCGCCCCGTCTACACGCCCGCGGGCGGTAAGGCGATCACATTCAATCCCGCGACGGGCGCGACGCTGATGGCGCTCGAGACGCATGGCAAGGGTAAGGACGTCTCGAACATGGTGGCCGCGATGGCGGATATGACGGGCGCCAACAAAGGCGATTTCGCGCGCATGGGCGCGCGGGACTTTCAGGCATGTGGGAGGCTCGCCCGTCTTTTTTTGGCGGACCAGTAGCCGATCGAATCGTGCGCAACGGCGCCGACGCGCGGCTACCGAGCGCGCAGGCCACCTATCGCGAGATGCTGCTGCAGATCGCGCGCGACTATGCGGGCCTGCCCGACGCTCGATCCCTCACCATCGGTGAGATCGTTTTCTTCTATGAGGGTCTGCGGCCTGAGCTGAAGAAATACACGCGCGGCAAGCCCGACCCGAGCCCGAACCCACCGCGAAGCAAGCCCCGAAAACATGGCAGGTAAGAAGTTCTCGATCGAGGCGGTGTTCAGTGCGATCGACAAACTGAGCGCGCCCATCGGCAAGATCAAAACCAAACTCGCCGGCATGGGCAAGGGGGCAGGCGCCGCGCTGCGGGGCGCGAACGCGGCGGTGAACAAAGGCCTCGCGGGCCTGGGCAAACTCGGCGACGCGATCGGTGTGGGCGCCGTGCTATCGGTCGCCGGCCTCGGCGTGGCGATCACGGATACGATGCAGAAGGGCATCGAGTTCGAGGCCTCGCTCATTCGAGCGGGCGCGGCCCTCGACGTCCCGGTGAGGAAAGGAACCAAGGGGTTCGCGCTGCTCGCGGATGCTGCGCTCAAGGTCGGCGCGAGCACCGAGCATTCATCCTTGAAGGCTGCCGTTGCGCTGAACGATCTGGCAACGGCGGGCTATAGCGCCGAGCAATCGATCGGGGCTGTCTTCAAGATCGCGGACTTTGCATCGGCAGGAACGCTCGAGCTCGCCGACGCCACGAACATCGCATCGGGCACGCTGGCGTCGTTTGGCCTGCGCGTCGCCGACGCGACGCAGAACACGGCCAACATGGGCCGCATCATGGATGTTCTCGTAAAGGCGGCGAACGACTCGAACGCCAGCGTTGCAGAACTCTATGAGACGATCAAAAAAGGCGGCGCCACCGCGAGCGCATCGGGCGCCAGCATCGAGCAGTTCCTCGGCGCCGCGAACGTGCTGGCGACGTCGGGGCTCAAGGGCGAACTCGCGGGCACAGGCCTGGCGAACGTGTTCCTGCGCCTTGCCCATCAGACGCCCGTCGCCGCGAAGGAAATGAAGCGCTACGGGATCGCCGTCAAGAAATCCAAGGATGGATCGATCGACATGATCGCGACCCTCAGCAATTTTCAAAAGGGCCTGGGCGGGCTCGGAAAATCGCAACGGGTCGCCGCCGTCAATACGGTGTTCGGTGAGTCTGCGGGCAATGCATTTCTCAAACTGATCGAGGCGGGCCCCGAGAAACTGAAGGCATACACGGTCAGCTTGAACAGCGCTGCGGGCAAGACAGCGGAGCTGGCGAAAGTCAATCGTGAGGCGGGCGGCGCGCAACTCGAGATCTTTTTTAACAAGCTCGAGAACCTCAAGCTCGAGGCGTTCAAGACACTCGGGCCGCTCATCATCAAGGTCACCGATGCGATCGGCGAGTGGATCACCAAGAATGAGGAACTGATCAATTCGACCGTCGCCGAGTGGCTGACAAAGATCAGCGAGTCGCTGCCCGAGATTTGGAAGTGGACGGTGCTGATCGTCGAGGCCTTGGCGGGCCTCGCCGTGCTCGCCGTGATCGTCAAGACGATCACTCTGATCGTCACCGTCGTGGGCTGGCTGTCGGCAGCGTGGGCGGCGCTGTCGGGCGTGTTCGCTGCGGCGGGCGCGGGGTTCGGGTTCATGGTGCTCGGCCCGATCCTGCTCGTGGTCGCAGCGCTCGCGGCGGTGGGCGCGCTCATCTGGGCGTTCTGGCCCGAGATCAAATCATTCTTCAGCGCCATCGCCGATTGGGCGGTCGCCACCTGGGGGCGTTTCTGGGCGGCGACCGTCGAGGTGTTCAATCGCTTCAAAGCGTTCGTGGTGGGCATCCTCGAGTTCGTGGTCGGCCTGATGATCGTGATCTGGAGTCCCGTGATCGAGTGGCTCATGGGCCTCTGGGATCGATACGTCGCGTTCCTGGCGGAGGTGTGGGGCCGCATCGCGACGCAACTGATCGCGGCGTACGGTTTGTTCCTGCAGGTGTGGTCGCCGATCGCCGAATTCTTTGCGAGCCTGTGGGATGGCGTCGTCGCAAACTTCACCGAGATGTGGGGCGGGCTCGTGGCCGCCGCGACTGCTGTCTATGGTTTGTTCGTGAGAGTGTGGGAGCCCATCGGCGCTTTCTTCACGAGCCTGTGGCAGGGCATCGTCGACAACTTCACGGGCATCGTCGGCCCGATCATCGAGGCGATCACCGGGTTCGTGGATAAGGTGCGATCCGTCGGGCATGCGGCGCTGGGCGAGGCGGGCGCGGGCGAGGCGGGCGCGGGCGCGGGCGCGCCGCCGCAGATCGTTTCACCGCAAGCGCGCGCTGCAGCAGAGGCTGCCGACGCGACGGCGAACGCCAGCGTGAACGGTGAGATCCGCGTCTCGGCGGCCCCGGGCACCAAGGCCACCGCCACCACGAAACCGCGATCGGTGCCCATCAAGGTCGCACAATCGGGGGCGTTCTGACCTGGCTCGAACGGCTCAGCGAGGCCGCTTACACCTCGCCCTCGGGCACGCGCATGGCGTTCAGCTATGACGATGTTTCCTCTGAGGTCGAGAAGCGCACCGCGACGTTCATGTTCCCGGGCATCGATGGCACGTATGTGCAGGACAATGGGCAGAGTGAACGGCGCTTTCCGTTGCGCTGCATTTTCCAAGGCGCCGATTGTGATCAAGCGTCGGCAGCGTTCGAGGCCCTGCTGCTCGAACGCGGGCAGGGCACGCTAGAACATCCGCTCTATGGCAAGCGCAACGTGGTGCCGTACGGCACGATCACCCGCCGCGATGATCTCACCAGCGCCGCCAATCAAAGCATCATCGAGGTCGCGTTTTGGTCGACCATCGGCGCTGTCTATCCGTCGAGCGGGTTCAGCCCCAAGGGGCAACTGCTGCAGTCGCTCGGCGCATCGTCGGAGAAACTCTCGCGCACGTTCGCCAAGGCCACGAACCTCGAGACAGAGGCGCGCCGCTCGGCCGCGAAACTCTCGGTGCGCGAGGCCTTGCGCAATGTGCAGGCCGCGCTGCAGCGGGTGGCCGCCACGACCGACGCGGTGAACCGCGAGTTTCGCCGCCTGCAAAGCGAGATTAATTTCGGCCTCGATGTGCTCATCGGGCAGCCGCTGCTGCTCGCGCAACAGATCATGAACCTGGCGACGCTGCCCGCGCGCGCGCTGGCGGGCATCCTATCGCGGCTCGAGTCCTATGCGAACCTACTCGATCGGATGGTGAAATCATCGGCGAGTTCCCCAGCGGACATCTCGATCATTCCCGCGCTGCGCGTGCGCCGCTCGAATGAGTTTCACATGGCGAGCCTAGTGGCGTCGGCCGCAGTTCAGGGCAGCGTAACCTCGGTGACTGAGAACACGTTCACCGCCAAACCCGAGGCCCTCGCTGCGGCCGAGGAGATCATCGCGCAGGCCGACGCGCTCAATCTCTGGAGTGATCAGCGTTACACCGATCTCGAGCAGATCGATGAGGGCGAGGGATACCAAGCGCTGCAGGAAACGGTGGCCCTCGCCGTCGGGTTCCTGGTGGAGATCAGTTTCACGCTGGTGCCCGAACGCGCGATCGTGCTCGACCGCCCGCGCTCGATCATCGATGTGTCTGCCGAGATCTATGGCTCGGTGGACGACCGTCTCGATTTTCTGATCGCCACCAATAAGCTGACGGGTTCGGGGATCATCGAACTGCCGCGCGGGCGCAAGGTCGTTTACTATGCCTGAGAGCGTCGCCGTCAAACACCAGGACGGGCGGCGTTTCGGCGAGTGGTCTGAGGTCGAACTGCAGTTCGGGATCGATAGCTTCACCGCGTGTTCGCTCAGCGGACCGTGGGATCCCGAGCGCAAGGATATGCGCGCCGCGTTCGAGCCGTTGTCGTTCCCGACGGTCACCGTCGAGATCGGTGAGGAGCTCGTGCTTACCGGTCGCGTGAAGGATGTTTCCCCGAGCGTCGATGCGAATCAAGCATCGGTGGGCGTCACCGTCTATTCGGTGGCGCATGAACTCACCGAGTGTTGTGCGCCGCCCGATCTGCTGCCGCTCGAGTTCAATAACCTCGACCTCAAACAGATCGCGCAACGTCTCGGCGGCTCGACGTTCTCACTCGCCGTGAACCTCGACGGGCCGCCGGGGGCGCGGTTCGCCCGCTGCCGCATCGAGCCCGACGGCGAGATCCATTCGTTCCTCGCCGAACTCGCCCTGCAGCGCGGGTTCGTGGTGACCGATACGCCCACCGGCGATCTGTTGTTTCGCAGCGAGGGCCCGACCGGATCGCCCGTCGCGCGCCTGCAGGGGCAGCCGCTCGGCAAAGTCACCGCGCAGTTCCAACCGGACAAATGGTTCTCCCACGTCACCGGGCGCGCGTGCAAACGCACGGGCGCGAGCGGCTCGGCGTTCACGCAAATCAACAAACTGTTTCGCTCATTCTGGCCACGCCATACGGCGGCGAGCGTCGGCGACACCGGATCGGCCGACGTGCCCCGGGCGACAAAGGCGATGGTGGGGCGGATGGTCGCCAGCGTGGCGACGTATACCGTCGAGGATCTGCCGACGTGGCGCGACCCGTCGGGCAAGCTATGGCGCCCGAACACCACGCTCACGCTGCTCGCGCCCGGCGCGATGATCTACAAGGAAACCGAACTGCTGATCCGCGCGGTCAAGCTCAAGCAAACGGGCGCTGAGGAAACCGCCACGCTCGATCTGGTGCTGCCCGGATCGTTCGGCGGCGCGTTTCCCAAGGGGCTCCCATGGGATTCCTAGCCACCGTCGTCGAGTTCCTGCGCAGCAGCGTCGAGGGCGTGCCCGCGGCCGAGGCTAAGGTCGATCGCGGCGGGAACGACACCGTGACCGGCTATCACTTCGGCGCCCCAGGCGACGACGCGCAGCCGCTGCCCGGCGACGTTGCCTATCTCGGTGACGATGTGGGAGCTGGTAACTCGCAAATTTTGGGTTACCAAGATCCGATCAATGCGGGCGTCGCGGGGCCCGGCGAGCGGCGGCTATACGCGCGCGCGCAGGGCGGCGCGATCAAGGGGCAGACCTGGCTCAAGGACGACGGATCGATCCTCATCGCCAACGATGCGGGCAGCGTGCTGCTCGGCGCCGACGGGGCGATCACGCTCACGGCGGGCTCGGCGTCGGGCACGCTGGGCGCCGACGGGGCGATCGAACTCACCAACGGAACGGGCGGGCTCGCCATCGATGCGGCGGGCAACGTCGTGGCCACGACGCCGCTGGGCACGTTCGGCGCGGGAACGCATATGCACACCAGCCCATTTGGCCCGACGGGCCCGCCCATCCCGGGAACATGAAACCGCATGCCCCTGAACACCGCCTCGCTGCAAAGCGCCCTCGCCTCGCTGTTTGCCAGCCCACCCGCCAGCGCGGCCGCGTGCGCGCAGGCCTGGGCGGATGCGATCCAGGGCTACTCTGCCGCCATCGTGCCGCCGTCGACCACGGTGGCGGCCGCCGCGCCCACGCTCAAGAGCGCGCTACAAGCGGCGTTCGGCTCGCCGTCGGCGGCGCCTGGGTTCGATGCGGCGTTCGCGGCGTTCGCGGTGACCGTGGCGGGCGGCATGCTGCCGACGTTCACGGGCGTGCCCCCGCCCGCGCCGCTGGGCATCGCGTCACTACTGGCGGCGCCGCAGCCCACCCACGCGACGGCCGCCGCAGCGTTCGCCGCGCTCATCGATCCGTGGTTCCGCACGGGCACGGGCGTGCTGGTGGCGCCGCCGAACACCGTGGTGCCGTGGAGCTGAAATGACCGACGTCCTACTGCGGCAGACGAACGACGGCGGCGACATTACGATCGAGGGCGGGTTGCTCTTGATGAGCGATGGCCTCGAGACGTCGGCCTATCTGTCGCTGTTCGGGGGCAATGAAGACGATCCCGCGCAGACCGATACCACACTGCAATGGTGGGGCAACCTACTCGAGGCCGAGCCCGCGCGGCACTATCGCAGCGAGACGCAGATCCTGCTCGCGTCGCTGCCCGCGATCCCAGCGAACCTACTGCGCATCGAGCAGGCGGCCTCGCGCGATCTGCAGTGGATGCTCGACACGGGGCTCGCTCAGAGCGTCACCGTCGAGGCCACGATCCCAGCGGTGAACCGCGTGAGGATCGGCATCGTGATCATCACCGCCACGGGGCAGCACATCGAGCTATTTTTCGGATGAAACAATGGCGCTCGTAACACCCACCACCCAACAGATCGCAAACAACATCATCGGTCAACTCGAGACCGCGATCTCGCAGACCATCCCGCTGCTGCCCAAGGCGTTCAGCCGCGTGCTCAGCAAGGTGCTCGCGGCGATCTACATCGTGCTTTATAAGTACGCTGGGTTCTCGCTGCTGCAGCAGTTCATCAGCACGGCGTCGTTCGAGTCGACCGAGGTGAACGGCGAAACGATCCGCCCGCTCGTCGAGTGGGGGCGGCTCGTGGGCGCGGGCGATCCGCTGCCCGCCACCCAGGCGGAACTAGTGCTGAACGTCACGGTGCTGGCGCTGGTGGGCTCGCTGCCCGGGGGCTCACAGTTGCTCTATGCCCCGACGGGCGTGGTGTATCAGACGACGGCCGCCGTGCTGCTCGATGCGCCGATCATCTCGATCACCGCGCGGGCGACCTCCGATCAGAATGAGGGCGACGGGTCAGGGGAAATCGGGAACCTCGAGCCGGGGCAGGTGCTGCAGTTTGCCAGCCCGCTGCCGAACGTCGGCACGAACGCGACGGTGACCGGCTCGGCGGTGGTGGGTGCAGAGGCGGAGGCCGAGGATGTCTACCGCGCGCGCGTGCTGCGGCGCTGCCAGCGCCGCCCCCAGGGCGGCGCGTATGCCGATTATCAAGCGTGGGGCACCGAGGTGCCCGGCATCCGCAACGTGTTCCCGTACACGGGCGATCCCGGTGAGGTCGACGTGTACGTCGAGGCGGAGGCCGGGCCCGATGGCATCCCCGATCCAGCGCAACTCGCTGAGGTGTTCGCGTTCATCGAGTTCGATCCGAGTGAGGCGCCATCCCCCACCGGCCTCGCCAACCGTCGCCCCGCGAACGCTGCGATGAACGTGCTTCCCATCGTGCGCACGCCGTTCGACGTCGACATCACCGGGTTCACCGCCATCGATCCGGGCGCCGTGCTCGCGTCGATGGAGCTGGGCGTCGACGAATTTCTGCGCGCGCGCGAGCCGTTCATCGTCGGGCTCTCATCGCTGCCGCGCCTCGATCGCGTGACGCAAGGGGCGATCGGCGGCGTGATCAATGAGATCGCCGAATCGAACGGCGCGACCGTCGCATCGGTCACGCTGCTGCGCGCCGGCATCGTGATCACCGAATACACGCTCTCGCGCGGCGAGCTCGCCAAACTCGGCAATATCAATTCAGTCTGAGGGAGTTTGAGAAATGGCACTGATCCCAAGCGCTCGATACCCCGCGCAGACCGACGTCGCGGCAGCCTATCCGCAAGGCAAGGCGCGCAACGCGGTGACTTTTCAGGATGGCACGGGCACGCCGTTGGAAAAGGATTGGGTCAACGATCTGTGGGGATTCCTGCAGGCGCTGCTCGCGGCGGGCGGCGTCACGCCGAGCGGCTCGCCCGATCAGGTCGGCGCGAGCCAATACCTCGACGCGGTGCAAGCGATCGCCGAGGCGAGCGCCTTTCTCTCGTTCGCCCGGCTCGATCTCGCGCTCTTGCAGTTGCGACTCATCGACGACGCGAACCCGTTCACTGATGTGGCGCAATCGATCGGCGTCGCCCGTCAATCGAACGGCACGCTCATCATCGTCAAGGCGGGCGCGAACGATGTGCATCGCTTCAGTGAATCGGACGACTCGGGGCAGGGGGCCATCGGCACGCTGGCCTCGATCACGTCGCTCGTAACAGACATTGCTATCACCGCGGGGCGCGCCGTCGCGGTCGGCACCGGTGGCAATCGCTGCTGCTTCACCACGAATTTCGGCGTGACGTGGACGGCGGGATCCGATCTCGGCGCCACGCCCGATCGCATCATCTACAACAATACGCACGCCCGTTTCATGGTGACGTTCGCGGCGGGCGTGAACGTCGCGCAAGATGTGGACGGGGCATCGGTGTGGACGAACGCCACGACGGGCCTGGTGAGCGCGCAGGGCGGGCTCGCTAATTTCTCGAACGGAGACACGCTCGCGTGCGGGCTCGACGTATCCGGCGACGTCGCGATCGCGCGCTCGCTCAACGGCGGCACATCATGGGCGGCCGCGCCGACGGTGCCGAACCCCGGTGATTATACCGATAGCGGCTGGATCGATGGCAATGGCGGCGCGACGATCTACCACGTCGGCCCGACTGCCGTCTCTGGTGAGCTGCGGATTTGCGCGACCGATGCCACGATGAATTGGCAACTCGTCGCGTCGATCTTCATGGGCGTGCCGATCACCAGCAAGCCGAGAATCTTGGTCGACAACTTCTTTTCCGTGCTCGTGATCCTCATTACCTTTGGCTCGGGCACCGTCGCGAGAGTCAGCCGCGACGGCGGCGTCACGTGGTCGGAGCGCGCGTTTTACAAGATCCGCGCGCTCAACTCGTTCGGCCTGGCGCAAGGGCGCTTGTATTCGAGCGTGAGCGGCGAGCTCTATTCGTCGATGCAACTGGGCACCTAACGCGCGCGCATGTTCACCACGTTTCAGCATCTACTGCCCCGGGCGCTGGCGTGGCGCACCACTATCGCCACCAATCTGCGGCGCTACATCGAGGGCCTCGCGGCGTTCGCGGCCGACGTGCGAACGTTCATCGATCTGGTGTATCTGGATCTGTTCCCGCCGAGCACGCGCGAACTCGATGCATGGGAGTTTCAGTTTGCGCTGCCGAGCACGGGCCTCGAGGTGGTGCGGCGCTTGCGGCTCGCCGCGGCGTGGCGAGCCCAGGGCGGCCAAAGTCCAGACTACATTCAGACCGTTCTGCACGTCGCCGGCTTCACCGAGGTGTTCATTCACGAGTGGTGGGTGAGCGGGCCGCCCTACGTCGCGCGCGATCCGCGCCTGCATACGACGGTGCCGCTCGTCGGCACGTATCAATGCGAGGGCAGCACGCCGTGGGAATGCTTCGATGATGCCGCCCCCGGCGCTGAACTCGCGCCGCATTGTGATGTGAGCCTCGCCAACGATCCAGGGTACATCGTGAACCTCGATCTCACGCGGCGCGCGCCCCCGCCCGTGCCCGATGATCCCGCGCGGTGGCCCTACTTCCTTTACTTCTCGGGGTTCACGTTTCCCGATCCCGCTGAGGTCGATGAGACGCGGATCGATGAACTCAAGGAACTGCTGCTGAAGATCTGCCCGACGCAGCAATGGATCGTTCTGCTCATCGATCCCGTGCCGCCGATCGAACTCGCTGGATTTGGTTATGGCTCGGCCTCGATGGGCTCGTCGCCGCTGGGAGTTTGAACATTGAGCGCACGAATTCAGATCGATCAAGTGGGCTTGCCCGCTGGCGTCGCCGGTCTCGCGCGAACCGATGGCCTCGACACCGGCGCGCTGGTGACGCTCACGGATACGGCGGGCGCGGGCAACAGTACGTTTCACCTTTTGTGGGGGCCGCCGGATGATCTGGGGGCCGAGGCATCGCTCGCGCCCACGGGCGATCCGAATGTTTGGGAGTTCGCACCCGCCTCGGGATCCGAGGGCAGCTATGTGGTGGAGCTCCGAGAAAATGCCGAGCCCGTCGAGCGCCGCGTGTTCGGCGTTCGCACGGCGGCCAAGCTGTTGCTCATCCCCGCGTTCGCCGAACGCGCGAGCCGCCACGCGGGCTGGAGTAACGACGGCATTGATCAATCGGAACTCTCCGACAACAACGCCCTAGACTACGGCGAGGCGAGTCTCAACGTCGTGCCCTATGCGGGGTGGTGGCGCACGATCTCGGAACTCTATCGGATCGTCGAGGCGGGCACGGGCGGCCCTGCCGATCACTCGCTGCCGCTGGTCAAGCTCGAGCCCGCGCCATCGCAAACGGTCGTAGCCAATCCGCTCGACGTCGCGGGCGATGCTCAGTATTTCGCGGGCACCGCAGCGTTGCAAAGGCTGCGGGTCAACGTGGCGAACGACGGGCTCGAGTGGTCGACGCCCGCCGCGCAGGGCTCGACGTCGATCGTGTATAACGCCGCGGCGAACCGGTTCGAGCGCGGTGCTGTCGCGGGCGCCGTTACGCTGGCGCTGAACAGCAACGCATCGACGTTCACCGCCGCGGCGGCAAAGAGCGTTTTGATCAATGCGGCCAACGGCAGCGCCGTGCCTGCATTCGTGGCGGGCACCGGCGCGCTTCAATATCTGCGCGTGAACGCGGCAAACAACGGGCTCGAATGGGCGACGCTCACGATCCCCACTGACTTTGTAACGAACACCATCCTCGCCAACATGGCGGCGAACACCGTGAAGGTGAACGCCACGGCAGCGCCCGCGGCGCCGACCGATCTAGCGATGGCCGCGCAAAGCGTGCACCTGCGCGCGGCGGGCAACATCGTGAACCTGGCGGCCTCCGCCGACGGCGTGCTGCAACGGCTGGCATCGGGCAACCTCGGGTTCTCGGTGCTGCGCGGTGGCCTCGCCAATGATACGACGTTTGGCAGCGTCACGGCATCGAGCGCCGGCCTAACACCGTTCGGGCAATACATCATCCCGGCGGGATCGTCGGCGGTGGGCGATCGCTATGAGTGGTCGGCGGAGTTGCAATTTGTTCGAGGCGCCACGGCCACCGCGCTGAATGTGATTTACGACGCCTCGGGCATGGGGTTAGGCGTTCTGCCCACCGTCGATCTCGCGCTGCCGACGGTCGCGGGCACCTATGCGATCTTTGTTCGTGGCTCGCTCACCATCACGGCGATCGGCGCGGGCGGCACCGCGCGGTGTGAATTGAGCGCCTACGGATCGGGTGTTCTAGGCGTCACGAGCACATCGCAATTTATCAACACATCGCTCGATACGACCGCGAACATTTTCATTCAACCCCTCACCCGTATGGGCCCGGGAACGGTGGCGGGCACGACGCTGAGCGCGTGGGGCGGCGACGTTCGGCGGGTCAGATGATGAGGGAGATTTACACGTGAGCGCACGAATCAAGATCGATCAAGTAGGCTTGCCCGCTGGCGTCGCCGGTCGCGCGCGAACCGACGGCCTTCAGACCGGCGACATCGTGACGCTCACCGATGTCGCGGGCGTGGGCAACAGTACGTTTCACCTCTTGTGGGGGCCGCCCGATGATCCCGTGGCCGAGGCCTCGCTCGCGCCCACGGGCAACCCGAACGTTTGGGAGTTCGAACCGAACTCGGGATCGGAGGGAAGCTACCTCATCGAACTGCGCGAGAGTGGCGATCCCGTCGAGCGCCGCGTGTTCGGCATCCGCACGGCGGCCAATCACTTGCTCATCCCCGCGCTGAACGAACGCGCGAGCCGCCACGCGGGATGGGATAACGACGGCGCCGATCAATCCGAACTCTCCGACAACAACGCGATCGACTATGCCGACGCGAGCCTGAACGCCGTTCCCTATGCCGGATGGTGGCGCTCGCTGTCGGAACTCTATCGAGTCGTCGAGGCGGGCATCGGTGGCATCACCGACAACTCGCTGCCGCTGGTCAAGCTCGATCTCGCGCCGTCGAAAGCGGTGGTAGCGAACCCGCTCGCGGTCACGGGCGATGCTCAGTATTTGGTGGGCGGCGCCGCGTTTCAATATCTGCGCGTGAACGCCGCAAACAACGGGCTCGAATGGGCGACGCTCGCCGCGCAGGCCTCGACGTCGATCCTCTATGACGCCCCGTCGAACACGTTCGTGCGCGCTGCAGTCACGGGCGTCGTGACCGCGCCGCAGAATAGCAATACATCATCGTTCAGCGCTGCGGCGGGCAAGAGCGCGCTCATCAATGCGGGCAACGCCAGCGCGGTGCCGGCGTTCGTGGCGGGCACCGGCGCGCTTCAATATCTGCGCGTGAACGCGGCAAACAACGGGCTCGAATGGGCGACGCTCACGATCCCCACGGACTTTGTAACGAACGCCATGCTCGCCAACATGGCGGCGAACACCGTGAAGGTGAACGCGACGGCGGGCTCGGCGGATCCGACCGACCTGGCAATGGCGGTGCAAAGCGTGCTGCTGCGCGCGGCGGGCAACATCGTGAACGTCGCGGCGCCCGCCGACGGCGTGCTGCAGCGGGTGGGTTCGGGCAACCTGGGGTTCTCGGTGCTGCGCCAGGGCCTCGACAACGATCTCGTTTTCTCGAGTATCGCGGCCGCGGTCACCAACATTTCCCCGTGCGGGATCGGCTACACGATCCCCGCGGGATCGTCGGCCGTCGGCGATCGTTATGAGTGGTCGGCGGCGCTGCGGTTCGTGCGCGGCGCGACGGCCACCGCGCTTACCCTGCAATACTTTATCGATTCGCTGGGGATGGGCACCACGCCAGGGCTCGATATTTTCACGCAAACGGTCGCGGGCACCTATGCGGTTTTCATTCGTGGCGCGCTCACGATCACCGGCCTCGGAACGGCGGGGGGCGGCGGGCAAGGCCGCGTGGAACTGTGCGCGTATGGATCGGCGGTAACGTCGACACCGAGCACGGGGCAGTTCATCCTCGATACTCTGGACACCACGATCCCGAAAGTGATCTCGCCCGTGATCCGTTTGGGATCGGTCGTGGTGGGCACGACGCTGAGCGCGTGGGGCGGCGACATCCGGCGCGTTCGCTGAGCGCAAAAACGATTTCGCCCAGCTCCGCGCGACGCGCGAGCGCCCGCGCCGTGGCATAGTCCCGCATGGCGCAACTGCTGCCCGCTGCCGTGGCGGTCTGCTCGATCGCGGCGATGCTGTGGATCGAGTATCGGTTCGCCCAGCGCGAGACCGCGCTGCGCCGCCGTCTCGGTGCCTGCCGCACCGCGCTCGAACGGGCGGAGGCCGACCGGGATCGGGCGGAGGCTGAACGCGATGAGGCGGAGGCCGAGATCGAGCGGGTCTGCGGGGAATTCCAAGCGCAAAGCGCCGAGTTAGCCCGCTATCGGCGGCAGCACGCGCCACACGATCGCCTCACGCGCGTGCACCTGCGCACGATCCCGGACCCTCCGACGCGATGAAAGCGCTTGACGGCCGCGCCGAGCCCGCCGCATCATGCGCGCAACGCATGGCCCAACCTCTGTAACGCCTCGAGGCCGCACCCCCCGGCCTCGGGGCGCCATCCTTTTGTGGGTTCGAGTTTGCGGGGATGGGCGCGGCGGCGCACGCTTGGCAGCATGCGCGCCCCCTGCCCCCTGCTGCTCGCGGCCTTGGCCGCGCTGCTCGTGGTGCCCGGTTGCTCGCGGGCGCGCGCGCAATGCCGCCTGAACACGGGCGAGCCGCCCCCCGCAGCGGCCGAGCCGCAGCCCGCGCCAGCGGCACCGGGGGGGCCGTAACGGTGGCCGACCCTCCCAAGCCTCCGCCGCTGCCCGGCCCGTTCCGTGGGGGCGATACCCCGCGCACCGGCTCGCCGACGCTGGTGGGTCTGCGCCGCCCCCCCGCGGCCCTGCCGCCCCCGCCGCTGGCGGCCCT
>Ga0114940_10000318_pt1 | contig 25405 bp, 26 predicted proteins | sample ColdCreekSource_FD_87195 | JGI IMG/M metagenome (GOLD analysis project Ga0114940, IMG submission 87195) | Groundwater microbial communities from Cold Creek, Nevada to study Microbial Dark Matter (Phase II) - Cold Creek Source | ecosystem: Environmental > Aquatic > Deep subsurface > Groundwater ... | reverse complement strand
GACTGGTGCATATTTTGTAGCTAGCTGTGGAGGCGTTACTGTTGAACAACTCAAGGCTTATGTCGAAAAACAATCTAGTCCTAAGCAATAAAGGATGCTTCGCGTTGAGTTCTTGCCCAAAAATTCATCTCCCGTTAAGTTATTCCCGATAAAAGTTATTGTGGAAAAGCTCATAGCATTCGCAGGCATTGTCTTCTAAAGCTTCTCGATTCAAAATCGTAATTTTGCCACGGGAGTAACTAATCATTCCTGCCTTTTGAAGAATCCCTGCCGCTATGGTTACACCCGAGCGACGAACTCCTAACATATTACCAATAAATTCCTGAGTCAAAGGTAGCTTGTCAGATTGAATTAAATCTTGGACAGTCAGCAGCCAACGAGCAAGACGCTCTTCAATTGTGTGGTGACGGTTGCAAACTGCTAATTGAGCAACCTCGCGCAGTCTAGTTTCGACATAGCGCAGCAATATTTTTTGCAACTCTCCTCCGCGATCAAACTCTTGTTTTAAAATTGAAGCCGAAATTTTTATAGCACCGTCTGCCACTTGGACAATGGCGCGCTGACTACTGTGATCGTTGCCAAGAATAACTGGAAGACCAACCATTCCCGTACTGCCAACCAGAGCAATTTCAGTGGTCGCACCATTCTTCAGAGTAGAGACCAAAGAAATTAAGGAATTATTGGGAAAATAAACAGTTTCAATCTTTTCTGAAGCTTCGTAGAGGATTGTTCCAACAGAAAGACAGACAGACTTTAAATGCGGCTCTAAACGTTGATATTCATTTTCTGGCAGGGCCGAAAGAAGACGATTAGCTGATTGCAAATGGTCTTGAGTCACAAGAAATCACTTTTGTAGTTTGTTACTGCTAGGAAAACCTAACGGCACGAAACGGAAAACAAAGTTTTAAATCCTGTGTCGCTAAATATTTTTCGTAGTTAAACGATTCTAGCATTATTAAGGTGGCAAATTTGAGTAAATTTGAGTAAATTTGAGTAAATTTGAGTAAATTTGAGTAAATTTGGTTTGCTTGGCTTTTTTGTCCTATATATTTCATAATCAGCCGATTAATTCCCAGTTACAAATCTTGGCTACTTGAGAATCTAGGTTAACTGCATCGAAAGGCTTAATAATGATTCCTTCGGCCCTAGTAGCTTTTAATTGAGAAATTATTCTGGCTTGAGCCATAGCTGTGATAAAAATGATAGGAATCGAACAAGTAAATAAATTAGACTTTAAAACTTCATAGACAGTTAATCCGTCTAAGCCTGGCATAATAAAATCTAAAAGAATAACATCGGGTCGTTCCAATTCTGCTTTAGCAATGCCCTCTATTCCATCTAAAGCCATTAAAACTTCCCAGTCTGTATTCATTTCCAGGGCAAACTTAATTAACGTTAGATTATCTTCGTCATCGTCAATAACTAGAATCCGTTTCGTATCCATCTAGATCGACATTTCACTTCTCTTATGCAATCAAGTTCCATCTTCATCAACTTCTCAACCTGTTTCCGTACGGAATCGAACGCAACATCAGAGTATCTACTTATTCTTAATAAAAAAACACAATTAACCGATAAAAACGAACTAATTTTAATCGAACAAAATTTGCTTAATCGTTATATTGCAGTCAGAAATTTTATGGCGATAAATTCTATATAATGAAGGACTTATAGTATAAAGCCAACCTTGGTTTTACCAAGGGTGCGATCGTGTTTTTTCTAATTAACCATGCTCAATCCAAATTTGGAAGCAATCGAACTCACCAAAGAAGAATATCAAAGATACTCTCGTCATATTATTCTGCCAGAAGTAGGATTAGAAGGACAAAAACGTCTCAAAGCAGCTAGTGTTGTCTGTGTTGGAACTGGCGGACTCGGTTCTCCTCTGCTTTTATATTTAGCCGCAGCAGGTATCGGCAGAATCGGGATCGTTGATTTTGATATTGTCGATAGTTCTAATTTACAACGTCAAATTATTCACGGCACCTCTTGGGTAGGCAAACCCAAAATTGAATCAGCCAAACAGCGTATTCTCGAAATCAACCCGTACTGTCAGGTAGATTTATACGAGACGGCAATTTCATCTGCCAATGCTCTCGATATCCTTAAACCATACGACGTAGTTATTGACGGTACTGACAACTTTCCGACTCGTTATTTGACTAACGATGCGTCTGTATTGTTAGACAAACCATATGTCTATGGGTCAATTTTCCGCTTTGAAGGACAGGCAACAGTATTTAACTACGAAGGCGGCCCCAACTATCGCGATTTATATCCCGAACCACCACCACCAGGCATGGTTCCCTCCTGCGCTGAAGGAGGCGTACTGGGCGTTCTCTGTGGCATTATTGGCACGATTCAAGCCACAGAAGCGATTAAAATCATTTTGGGTGGAGGAAATACCCTTAGCGGTAGGTTGTTGCTCTACAATGCTTGGGAGATGAAGTTCCGTGAACTAAAACTGCGACCCAACCCAGAACGTCCAGTCATTGAGAAACTAATTGACTACGAACAGTTCTGCGGTATTCCTCAAGCCGCTGCTGCCGCTGCGTCAGAACAAAATGCGATCGCTGAAATGACTGTCAAAGACCTGAAACAACTCATCGATAGCGGTAAGGATAATTTTGTGCTGTTGGATGTTCGCAATCCCAACGAGTACGAAATTGCTCATATTTCTGGTTCGGTTTTAATTCCCCTATCTGAACTAGAAGATGGTAGCGGAATTAATAAGGTTAAAGAATTAGTCAACGGTCATCGTCTTATTGCTCATTGCAAATTAGGAGGACGTTCTGCTAAAGCTTTAAACATTCTTAAGGAGGCTGGTATTGAAGGAACGAATGTTAAAGGTGGTATTGCCGCCTGGAGTCAGGAAATTGACCCAAGTATTCCCCAATACTAACAGCAGATAATTTCTCAGAATAGATCATCAATTGATTAATTAATTTGCGGTGAGACTAGATACTTTAGTTTGCCGCACATTAAATTTAAGTGACAATATTTGAGTCACATTTTGGTATGTTTCTTTATAAAAGCTGTTAGCCGTTAGCTATTAGCTGGTAATATTCGCGAGGTTTAAAACCTCGCGAATATTACTTACTCCCTCACCATTCGAGGGCTTCTGACCCATACTAGCCTTGAGCTTTTAGTTATCGGTTACCGACTAATTAAAGCTAATAGCTAATAGCTAATAGCTATTTTGTGTGCCTTCAGCCTTCATCGTTTAATATGGGTGTGACATAAAAATATTCTTAAATTGCCATGAAAATTCTAGTAAAAGCTATTCGTTGGACTAGTTTAGTTTCTTTGCCAGCAATGCTTCTGACTCTCACTATTCCTAGTTCTCCTGCTGTAGCGGGAAGTATTGGTAGTTGCGCCAGTAGTCTTATAGGTAATGGCGCATCGAAAGAAGCAGCAGCAGCAGCTTGCTCTGATGCTTTAGAACCCGATGAGTTATCTGCTTGCGTGGGAAACATTGCCAGCTTAACTAAAATCAAGGCTGAAGATGCTCTTCAAGCTTGTTATCGTGTTCGTAGACCACAAGAATTAGCTGGCTGTGTAACCGACCTCAGTGTTGATTTAGATCAGGAAAAATCAACAATGGCTTTAGATAATTGTCGTCGTAGTTTATTACCCGAACACTATGCTGAATGTACTCTCGACCTACAAAATGTTGCTCAAGTACCTAGTACCGAAGCAATGGAAAGTTGTCTTACTGCTGAATTTTTTCCTAGCGAAGTAGCTCCACCAGAGCCGATGAATAAATAGTAATTCTCAATACTAGACAATTCAAGATTGACGCTCCCACGGATACACTCACTACGCTAACGATTCGTTGGTTAAATCCGTGGGATTCTTGCACCTAATATGTAATCTATCTGTCCTATTAGGGAAAAGGGAAAAGGGAAAAGGGAAAAGGGAAATCCCATGTTATCTCTCTTCTGTCAAAGTAGGGGAGGTCACAAACATCTATTTCAAGACTCTAGTGGCATTAAAAATAGCTGCTAAAGCTACACCCACATCAGCAAAAACAGCTTCCCACATGGTGGCTAGACCGATTGCACCCAAGATAATGAATAAACCTTTAACTACGAACGCAAAAATGATATTTTGCCAGACAATTCTATGAGTTTTTCTGGCAACTTTAATTGCTTCAGCTATCTTTAATGGCGAGTCATTCATAATGACAATATCGGCTGTTTCAATCGCTGCATCAGAACCCAATCCACCCATTGCTATGCCTACATCAGCCCTAGCAATTACGGGTGCATCGTTAATTCCGTCTCCGATAAAGATGACTTTATTTTCCTTTCGAGATTGACTAATGATTCTTTCGATCACTTCGACTTTATCTTCTGGTAATAATTCTGCCATGTATTCATCTAAACCGAGTTCACGAGCAACTCTTGCTGCAACAATTTTGTTATCTCCCGTCAGCATTAATGTCTTTTCTATACCCAATTTTTTGAGACTAGAAATAGCCAAGATAGCATCATCTTTAATCTCATCAGCGATCGCAATATATCCAGCATAGCAATTATTTACTGCCAGATGAACTACCGTACCTTCAACATTGCAAGTATCGTGTTCGATTTTTTCTCGATGTAATAATTTATCATTACCAGCAATTATTTTTTGATTTTGGACAATAGCACTGATACCATAACCTGCTATTTCTTGATAATCTTTTACCAAGTTGATATCAATATTTTGATTGTAAGCTTCTCTAATTGACTGGGCGATTGGATGATTTGATTGTGATTCTACTTGAGCAGCTAGTGCTATTAACTCTGTTTGATTCAAACTATTTTTAGGGACTATTTCTGAGACTTTAAATACTCCTTTAGTCAAAGTTCCTGTCTTGTCAAAAACAACTGTTTTGACTTTGGTAAGAGTATCTAAAAACATTGCGCCTTTAACTAGAATTCCTCTTTTAGCTGCGCCGCCAACACCACCGAAATAACCTAAAGGAATGCTAATAACCAAGCCACAAGGACAAGAAATAACTAACAGAATTAGAGCGCGATAAGTCCATTCGGCATGAGTAGTACCAGGTATCAGAAAAGGAGGAATAATTGCCACAGCTAAGGAGGCAAAAACGACAACAGGAGTGTAATAGCTGGCAAACTTAGTAATAAATTTCTGAGTCGGAGCTTTTTTAGCACTGGCATTTTCAACTAAATCGAGAATTCGAGATATGGAAGATTCAGAAAATAGTTTAGTCACTTTGACAGTAAAAATTCCTGTTTGATTTAGCATTCCTGCTAAAATTGTTTCTCCCACTCTGAAAGTTTTAGGGATTGATTCGCCAGTCAAAGCGGAGGTGTCAACCTGAGAATTACCTTCAATAATTTCTCCATCTAAAGGAATTTTTTCTCCAGGTTTGACAATGATTACTTCACCAATTTTTACTGCTTCTGGGGAAACTTTGTTAACTGAATTATCTTTTTTAAGATTCGCATAATCTGGTCTTATTTCTAATAAAGATTTAATCGACTTGCGAGAACGACCAACAGCATATTCTTGAAATAATTCTCCAACTTTGAAAAATAACATCACTCCCACTGCTTCAGGAAGTTTATGAATTGCGATCGCGCCCAATGTGGCAATTGTCATTAAAAAGTTTTCATCAAACCATTTGCCTCTTAATATATTTCGTCCAGCAATAGTTAATACATTCTGGCCACTTAAAAGATACGCAGGAATAAAAACTAAATATTCAGCAATAGACAACGGTGTATTGTGTAATTGCTCTTCAAAAGTAAAACCAAAAACAAATAAAACAGCTACTAAAATAACAGGAGTAAGTTCTTTTTTGAGATCGAAATCTCCCTCAGTATTACCGTGGTCGTGGTCGCAACAGTGATCATGGTTATGATTCTCATGATTATGAGTACGATCTTGTTCTTGTTCGCGATCGCCAGAATCAGAATGGCTTTCTAATGACTTGTTCATCTAACTAGTAATTCTATATATGAATACTTATTCATACTTTATCTTAAATTTAGAAAAATTTAGTCATTCTCTGATATTTTTTGCAAAAATAATTATTAGAGAATGATAATAATTATTAGTCTCATTATTAAAATTTAAAATATTAGTAAAATTGCCCACAACCGTCTTAAGTTAATCGTCAATCATGGAAATTATTAAGTCTTTGTTTTACTTCTTTTCAGCTGGATTACTAGAAATGGAGGTGGATATCTAATTTGGTTATGGTTACGAGAAGATAAAAATATCTGGTTTGCCGTAGCGGGAGCAACATTTTTGACGTTATATGGAGCAATTCCGACACTACAGCCAGCTAATTTCGGGCGCGTTTACGCAGCTTATGGCGGTATATTTGTGATACTTTCAATTGTGTGGGGATGGCAAATAGATAAGATAGCACCAGATAAGTTTGACTTACTTGGTGCCTGGATTGTTCTTTTAGGTGTAGTTGTAATTCTGTATGCACCAAGAAACTATTTTTGACTACTTTTTACTTAATAGCTACAAGTATATAAAAGCAATTTTAAGGTAGCTCAATAAATCGATTGGGATTGGTTACGGCTCATATTTCATGCTAAGGTTAGCTTCTAACTTTTTGCCACGCCAAACCAACAGGTAACTCTGGATAAGAGTTACCTGTTGGTTTAACCAGATGTTTGATTCATGTGATCCTGCATCTTGTTACAGCATCCACATCCAGATTGATCATTTTCTTGGGCATTTACTGACCCTGCGATTAGAGTGAATGCAGCAATAGCAATAATTAAAGAACCAACCAAAGCTTTAGTTTGTTTTAACATTTTTACTTGTCTCCTAAACAGCTAAAGACAACAGATTATTTGTCGAAGCGGTGCTTTATCGATATCGAGCAGGCATCCCTTGGCGAGATCTGCCTTCTAGATTTGGGGACTTTCGAGTAGTGCATCCCTCTTGATCCTATGGCTTCGTTTTAATTATTTTTCGCTCGCTTGGACTAGCGGAATGTGGGATCAAGAACCTCGTGCGAGTTTAACTACCAGATTATCTTTGTTAGGGATTTATTTAACTTGTGTGGTTGCTGGAACTTTGGCAATGTTGTGAATAGGGACAAGAAATCAAAGACTGTCCCCACTGATTTAAGAACCGCTAGATCTCAATTAAGTAATAAGCTCGAACTTAATTTAAGAATCAGATTGTTCTTTTTCTTCTTTCTTTTTATCTATTTCTTCTAGAAACTCTGACATATTAGAATTAAAATCTTCTGGATTAACTTCAGTATTTGTAGAGGTTTCTATTTCGGTAGTAGTTACCTCAATTATTTTGGATTGTTCATATTTTTGCTTATTAGTTACTGAAGAAGTATCTGCCTCTAATACTTCTGCTACTTCTACAGTTTCTAATAAATCCATTGATGATTCTTTTGATGGTTCTTTGGTTTTGGGTTCCATTGTTTGAGACTCTTCCGTCGTTGATTTAGCTGGAGTTTCCATTTCTTCTACAGTATCAACTGGCTTAGATATAGACGTGGTTGTTTCAGTTGTTCCATGATCAGCACTAACTACTTTTGAGATTTCATCTACTGCTGGTGGTTCTGTTGATTTAGCTATTTCAACGGGAGTTTCGAGAGAAGTTTCGGGGGCAGTAACCGTAATATCAGGAGCAGCTGATTTTGTCTCTGCAACGGTTTTGGCAATTTTTGAAGGTTCATTTACTTGATCATCTAAAATGTCGTCTAATTTAGTATTAGTTATTGCCGAAGTATTCTTGCCACGCAAAAATTTTCCTAATAATCCAGGCTTTTGATTTGTTTTTTTACTGTTAGCAGGTGCAGCAACGGAAGTATTTATTTCGGCTGGTTGTTGAGGCGAGGGAGTTACTGGCGCAACCTCATCGGCAGTTTTTTCGGGAATTACGATCTCTTGTTCAGTAACTTTTGGTGTTGTTACTGTTGTTTTAGTAAGAGTTGGTTGTGGTTTGGATTTACCGCGATTCAATAAACCGCTAACTGCTTGCAAGACTGAAAAATTATTAAGTTCAGTTGCTTTTTCAGGATTTGCGATCGCTTTTCTTAATTTCAGTGTCTGCCAATTATAGGAAACTACTAAGGCGGCGGCTGCTGCTTGTCCTAATAACACGCCGCCAGTGATGCTAGTAGCGTAAAACCATAACACTAGGGCGTAAAATAAACCAACTCCACTCCAGAAGAAATCATCTTGACGATGAATATCTGACATCAAGAAAGCTGTTGAAAATAACACTAAACTACTCAAACCAACCGTGATCGCTAGGGCGTATGACAGCATTTTTACTTACTCCATCTCTTTCTGATTGCTCTATATATTTTGCGACAAGAACCTGGTTATTTGTATCAATTTACGTAATTCTCTTAACAGAATATTGATAAGTAATGTTGCGCAAAATGCGATTACCGCGTAGGGTAGCTCAATGCGATCGCTAAAATAGGGGATTAATAAGATAGGTTAGCAGTAACTCCCATTAGTCCCCAAATAACCCCAAAACGAACTTTAGTTGCACGGCGAATATTAAAATGAGCAGCTACTAATAACCGATGTAATTCTGCTTGGGTATAGCATTGTTGATGAGCAGAATCAAAAATTTGTAATACCCAGTCTAAGATTTTACAGACAAAATAGTCTTTGTTCCAGTCAAGAATCACTAACTTACCATTGGGTTTCAGAACCCGTTTAATTTCTGCCAATGCTACTTGAGGCTGGTCAAAGTAATGAAAAGCATTGGCACATACAACTACATCAAAAGAATGACTTTCAAACGGCAGTAAATTAACTGAGGCTTGATGAAACTCAACGTTAGGATAAGCCACAAATTTTTCCTGAGCTACACTTAACATTTTTTCGGAAATGTCAATACCCGTAATTTTCTGTGTCGGGTTTTTATCGAGCAAAAGCCGTTCAAATTCACCAGTGCCACAAGCAACGTCTAAAACAGTTGCCTGAGATTCTATCTGCTCCCAGTTGTAGAGGAAGGTAAGAGTATTGAGGATGTAGGTACGCCAGCGTAAATCGTAGATAGCAGCAAGTCGATCATATTGAATACTAACTTTTACTTCACTCATTTTGCTAAGGTTTCTACTTGATTTTTGGCAGGGCTATTTGATTCTATTTTTCGGTAAAAGCTAAATATTTAACAACTATATCTTCTTAAATACATCTGTAATATTCAAAATCATGCCTTTAACGTACCAAGCTATGAGATTATTGGGGAGTCTCAAAGATACAAAGATCAATCAAAAAGATCAGGATAAACAATCCTTAGCGAGGTTGTATGATTATGGTGAGGAAAAAGAAAAAGTTTTCCTGTGGTCACATGGGTTTCGGTCAAATTTGTCATCGATGCGCTCAAGTACAGGCAAGCTGGGAGCAAAAGCAAAACCATAAACAAGATTGGGAAGCAAGTTTTAATCAAGATTCGATCGATCTGAGAAAGTTGCCGAAAAATGTAGTTTTAAAGTCACGTCGGATTATTCAACAATTAGAAATTCAATCAGATTATCGTCAATTTCACGGTAAAAGATTGCGTCACAACCGCTTTGTAATTAGTATTCCTATTAATCGTAATTATCGTCTGCTTTGTCGCGATTGCGGTCAGTTTTTAGCTCCTGAAGCCGTTATTTCTCACGAAGATTATAACGTCGTTAAACCAGGAAACCATTCGGTTTAGAGCAAATATTGTATTAAAGTAGAAAGTCTCGATATCGTTGTTGAAAATCTACCGATGTGAGTAAAATAAAACCGCCAAAGCAGGAGAAAATTATACTATTAATAAGCTAATTTTTACTTAATAAATATAAACTTTATGCAAATTTATTTAGATAACAGTGCGACAACTAAACCTCGTTTAGAAGCGATCGCCACAGCTCAACAAGTTCTTGCTCAACAATGGGGCAATCCTTCGAGTTTGCACGACTGGGGGCAAAGAGCCGCAACGGTTTTAGAAACAGCTAGATTGCAGGTAGCTGGATTAATTAAGGCAGTCAATTCCGAATCAATTGTGTTTACTTCTGGAGGTACAGAGGCTGACAATTTAGCTATTTTAGGGATAGCCAGACAATATAAAACTCCTCAACATATTATTATTTCTAACGTCGAACATTCGGCGATTAACGAACCTATTAAGCTTTTGCAGCAATCTGGGTGGCAGGTAACCCGATTACCCGTTGATAGTAGAGGTAGAATCAACCCTTTGGATTTGCAAGCTTCTTTGCAACCTAATACAGTTCTAGTATCGATAATTTACGGACAAAGCGAAGTAGGCACTCTACAACCAATTGAACAACTGGCTCGGATTACTCGCGATCGCCATATCCTGTTTCATACCGATGCCGTACAGGTAGCAGGACGTTTGCCCATTGATGTACAGCAGTTAGGCGTAGATTTATTATCCCTCTCTGCACATAAAATCTATGGGATACAGGGAGCAGGGGCTTTATATGTCCGTAGTGGTGTTAAATTAGTGCCGCTATTAGGTGGTGGCGGACAAGAATCAAATAGGCGATCTGGTACTGAAGCTTTACCTGCGATCGCCGCTTTGGGAGTTGCTGCCGAATTAGCTAGTGTCGAAATGAACGCTGAGATTGGGCGATTAAGGGAATTACGCGATCGCTTATTCGATCTATTAGCAGATTGCCCTTGTCTTGATACTACAGGCGATCGTTTATACCGACTACCCCACCATGTTAGTTTAATTTTGAGCGATCGCTTTGCGGCTCAAGCTAAAGACGTAACGGGCAAAACGATTGTGCGGCAGTTAAATCTAGCTGGTATTGGTATTAGTGCTGGCTCTGCCTGTAGCAGCGGCAAGTTAAACCCCAGTCCGATTTTATTAGCAATGGGTTATGACCAAGCAGCAGCCAAAAGAGGGATTCGCTTGACTGTGGGCAAAGATACCACAGTCGCCGATATTGATTGGACAGCAATGGTACTCAAACAGGTTTTAGGTCGTTTGATGCCGCCTTTAGTCTGTTGTTAATAAATATCTTCTGAATTAGGATTAAGATAAGGTTTTTTAAGGTCAATTCCCGCTTCCGAAAAGCGATCGCAAATGTAATTTAATTTCGCTTCTGGAGACTCTTGACCTTCTTGCCAAGCTAAAATCAACGCCTGGGCAATGATTTGGCAACGATTTGGTGCAAAGTCTGGCAATAATGATTCGGAGTTCGGTTTTTCCGCCACACTTAATCCTGGAGCCAGATATTTAGTAAATAAAGGGGTTTCTGGCTGAAAATAAGATTGATTCTTTTGATAAATCGTTTCTATAATTGGTTGAACTCGGTTGTAATTACGGCGTTCAAAACTCAGAATTGCTGTATCGCACCAAACATAATCTTCTGGTCTATAGAGGACTTTAAAATGAAAAGGAAAAGGAATCTCAATCCCATTGAGTTCGGTAGTCAAACTGTCCATTAGTGCGACTGCACCGTCAGAACTAAGGTTAAAATGAATGTCTACGATTTGAGTATCGCTTTCCTGGTCAAGATTATTAATCGAACCTGCTGTTCCGACTGCAATATAAAATCCTTGCTCTACTAACTGAGGCGGCATTTTTACGGCAACTAGATCACCTACTTGAGCCGAGTGATCTACATCTTGGAGATGGCGGCTGCCAATATGAAGGGTCAAATCGTCTTTTTGTACCTGTATGAAACCCTCATCGGTTTGTCCGACTATTAACCATCCAGACTCAAAATGACTTTCACTGCGATTGTTTTGGCGTAGCTGCTCTAAAAATTCGCTCTTTGACCACTTAATAGCTTGATTCTCAATCTTTTCGTTATTTTCGGTTTCGTCGATAAGTCTTGGCAGGCTGTAATAGTTATGGTACAAAAACTGCTGTAGTTTGACTTGCAGATAATTGTTCTGCACGTGGTCTGGCATTTGCCCAAAACGCTCTTGCAATTCTTCGGGTAATTCTATAGATTCATATTCAGGGTGAACAATCGAAAAGTCCGCTTGAAGTGAAATATTGTTAACTATATCTTGTAATACTTGTTCGAGCCTAGTTGCAGAATTGTTTGAACCAGTTTGAGAGATAAAGTGGTCAATTGATACAGTCATAATCTAAAAGTTGTTTTAAAAAAACATTTTATAAATTTCTCGTTTCTGCTTAAACCGTGGCGGGAACTTTAAACTCAGTAAGACCAAAGATAGTAGACATAGCCTGTTCGGGATAGCACAAAAGAGTTTTTGCTACCTGAAGAGTACAAATATTTCCATTGTGAAAAGGCTTATGATATTCTACGTCATGCTGGATGTGCTTAATTAAATCTAGTCCTGCAAATTGAACTACTCTTTTAATAAAGTCGGGTCTAACTTCTAAAATTTCGGGGAAGTCGGAGAGATAGCTCTGTAAAGCAGATGCTAAACTGGGTTGAACTTTCTCTAAAGGACAGGTTGCTAGACTCAAAGATAAATTGAGGTCAGTATCGCTGTTGACAAAGAGACTATCCAACCAAAGCCCTAAATATTTAGAGATGAGAACCCCCAAATCGTAAGCAGGATCTCCCCATTCAAAAAATTCCCAGTCAATTAATTTAATTTCAGTCAAAATTGAAGCAGAGTCTTGGTCTTCAATTAAATCTTCGATTAAATAGTTGCTAAATCTAGGATCGTTGTGAGTTAGACAAGTCGCTTGATAACTGCTGTGAAGTTCGGCAACTGCCTGATGGAGACTTGAAAAGCGTTGATAAAGCTTGAAAAACTCAATTCCATCTCTACAGACATTACTAAAAATACCTGGCCCGATTCTTTCCAATCCTCGCATAAATTTTGGTGTTTCGCCAGAACTACGGTTCTTAGCGTGTTGGCGGAGAAAATCTCGGTATTCTTGTTTTTCAAAGGTAAGGCGATGAACCTGCGCTAGATTTGCACCTAACAGAGAAGCGATTTCAGTAGGGTAGTCGTTTTTGCGCCGATAAAACTCAGACAGGGAAATATATTCTGGTAAGTAGTTAATGACAATAATGGAATTTTCTGGATCGAAATGAACTATTTCAGAAATTGAGGATTGAATTGGCTTTAATTCAGAAAAATTGCTGAGGAATTGATGAGATATAGATTCGTATTTCAGGCAACCAGATGCTTTTCCATTCCCGTCAAAACGCTCTTGTTTGACTAGGTAATGCTTGTTTCCTGTAACGTTAACGATTAAATTAAAGTTTTTATATTCATTAGGTTCAACAGGAGCGATCAATTCTTGATCTGGCTGACAAATTCCCTGCTGCTTTAGATATTCGAGTACGTTTTCCGAACTTAAGATAAATGCCATGATCTGAAATTTATTAAAGCTTGTTTATATACGTGGTTTAAAAATTATTCGCACTTTTAATTAGGTTGACTTCTGCACTCTGCCTTTTTCAACTACTTATCCAACTCAGAAGAGCTAATACGAGATACGCATTAACTCTTCTGAAACGATTATTTCATTTACTCTTGCTTTCAGAAAGCATTAGCAATGGTTGCCACAACCGCAGCTACCGCTACCGGATTTGGATTTGGATTTGGATGATTTGGATGATTTGGATTTGCCGCTGCCGCTGCCGCAACCGTAACCACCACCACCAGAGATTTTCAATTCTTCTGCTGAAAGATCGCGGATGTTACCTAGGAAGCTTTCGTTGTCAGACAATAAAGATGCGCCGAGAGGACTTAAATCGTTAATGTTAATTCCCATTATCTTACTTTCCTTATGTAGTAGTTAGGACAATCTGAGTCTTGATTGAGTAAAGTTTTACCAACTTTCGACTCAGTGCAATTACGCAATTAAGTTACAAGTAATTGCTTGCTTATTACTTTTAGCGAAAATTACATTTCTAAGTCAACAAAAATTCAGCCTTTTTAAGACATGAACTAATTGAGAGTATAAATTATGTCTTTATTTCAATTCTTTTATACTTAAATAAAATGTTATTTAATATACATAATGACTGCTCAATAGGTTTTGCACTTTTTTGATGATGCTAAAGCTTTAAAACCTATATACAATCAATAACTAAGCCAAAAATTAATAATTGCTTAATTATTTGATAACTTTGTCTTAATGTACTACAATCTAAGTAATACTACTTACAATAAACAACAAAACAGCCAAAAATTAAGTCAATAAGCATAAGACATAATTACCTTCTTTGCGTCTTTACTTAAGTTAATAAGTAGTTGGACAAAATTAAATTTATATACTCTTTGATCAAATTTCACGGGTTCAAAACCCCGCCATTTAGGGCGTTCTTGGCTCATTCTGATTCTTGATATACTCTTTGATCTTAGCAAGAGGCGCACCACCACAGCTAACCGCAAAGTAAGAAGGACTCCACAAATGTTTCACGTGAGGCTGTAACTCGTATTTTTGTCTTAGCATCCGACTAGAAACACCTTTGAGGGAATTGACAATCTGAGAAATTGATAACTTAGGTGGATACTCAATCAACACGTGGATATGATCGCTTTCTCCGTTCAGTTGAACGAGCTTGAAACCCATCTTTTTTGCTACTGCTGTACACACTTCTGTCATATATTCAATATGTTCATTAGTGAAAACTTTTCTTCTATATTTAGTTACGAAGACCAAGTGAGTATAGAGTAGTGTAACGCTATGTCTACCTCGTCTATATTGAGTACTTTTCATTAGAGCCCAAATATGATATTGTTCTAATATATCATACAGACCAAGCGATGAAAGCTAGATACAACTACCGAATTTACCCAAAATCAAGTCAGCCCAATCCGTTGGCAAAAGCTGTTTTTTCAAGTCGAGCAGTCTGGAATGACGCTTTGTGGTTGTATAAAAACGCTGCGCTTAACAATTTAGACAGACCAAAAAATATTAGTTCAATGGTGATTACCCAAGCCAAAAAAACTGAATCAAGAAAATGGTTGTCTGAAGTTTCGTCCGTGGTGTTACAACAGTCTTTACGAGATTTGCAAACAGCTTGGAGTAACTACTTCACGAGTGTTAAAGGAGAAAGAAAAGGCAAGAAAATAAGCAAGCCCAAGTTCAAGAAAAAATCTTCAAGACAAGCTATTAGGTTTACCACTAATGCTTTTTCAGTTCACTCTTGTTCAGTCAAACTAGCAAAAATTGGTCATGTCAAAGTGGTTTTTTCGCGACCATTACCTAGTACGCCGTCGAGTGTAACTATCGTTAAGGATACAACAGCTAGGTATTTCGCTTCGTTTGTGGTGGAAGTGCCAGAACAAATACCACCACAGACAAATGCTAGCTGCGGTGGTATTTGGGACTTACCCATTTTGCCATTCTCAGTAATGGAGAAAAGATAGGTAATCCTAGGATGACTCTTACTTTCAGAAAGTATTAGCCATCGTTACCGTCATCGTCATCGTCATCGTCATCGTCATCGTCATCGTCATCGTCATCGTCATCGCTATGACCACTGCAGCTAGTGTTGCCGCAGTTATAGTTGCCGCCACCACCAGAGATTTTTAATTCTTCTGTTGAAAGATCGCGGACGTTGCCCAAAAAGCTTTCGTTGTCAGACAATAAAGATGCGCCGAGAGGACTTAAATTGTTAATGTTAATTCCCATTATCTTGGTTTCCTTATTTAGTAATTTAGGACACAATGAATGAATGAATCTTGATTAGCTAAGTTTGACCAACTTTTGATTTAGTGTGATTAGGTGCAAGTTGAATATGTAATTGCTTGCCTATTTCTTGTAGCGAAAATTGCATTTCTAAGTCAACAAAAATCCAGCTTTTTTAGGACAAAAACTAATTCCTAAGCTCAATTATGTCTTTATTCCAATCCCTTTTATACTTAAATTAAATATTACTTAGTATACAAATGACCGCCCTAATAGATTTTGAACTTTTTTTCAGACTTATTTACTTATAATCAACAACTAAAATCGCCAAAAAACATAAGACATAATTACTTTCTTTGGGTCTTTACTTAAGTTAATAGTCTTTGGGTCTTTACTTAAGTTCAATTAAGAGATTAAGGAACAACTATCAAAAATAGAAAATTCTCTTTATGTGCTCAATAATATATATTATTTATTTTTTCAAAAGTTGTAAAGATTATGAGAAGATCTGAAATTAGAGAAGTTGGAGATATTTCCGCTCTGTTAGCCAAAATAATCCCGAAAAATAGCAGGGGAAGCTTAGATATTCGACAGCGTCGGCGTTTAGAAATTGCCATCCGCGCTCATCTTGGTCAATCCCAGGCGGAGATCTGTACAGCGTTAGGTTGTTCTAAAGATATGGCACGTTATTGGATGGCGATCTCTCAAACTGATCAGGCTAATTCTTGGCAAATACTTGCTGTTGGTAGACCCAAAAGAGTCAATGATGAATATCTTCGGCGTTTGAAAGAGCTAGCTACCAGTAGTCCTCAAGACTATGGCTATGCTTTTCAACGTTGGACAGCCCGATGGCTAAGTAAGCATTTAGCGGAGGAGTTGGATATTGAAATATGCGATCGCCATATTAATCGCTTGCTAAAGGAAATGGGACTTTCTCTGCGTAATCGCACTAAGTCAGATAGCATCCAAGAAACCGTAGTCAAAGGACTCGCTATTACTATTGATGACCTTGATCCGTCTTTATTATCTCAGTCTAATGATTCTCTTGATTCCCTATGGTCGTTTCATCACAAGATATAAATCAGCAATTTAGGCGATCTTTTACCGACGCTTTGCCAAAATCCGAACTAGATCGCCTCCTGAAACAGTTAAAAATCATTGAACCCAGTCCTGGTGAACCTTTTTGGGATTCGAGAACTAGTCAAGCTGGAATTTACATGATCCTACATGGGAAAATTAGGTTACTAGACAGTAATGATAATTTGATTGTTTCTTTGCCCAAAGGTTCGCTGTTTGGTCAGATTTCTTTATTTTCCAATGCCAATTTACAACCCCATGCAGCCAGAGCATCTTTGGGATTAAAGCTGGGTTATTTAGATCTTGAGTCTGTGAGAGATTTTTTGCAGCCAGAATCAGATTTTAAACGGCGCTTATATCGTCAAGCCATCGAATTCGATTTACTGTTGCTTCACAGCCAAACTGACAATGGAGATCGCCATATTGCTCAACATTTATTACCCCTCTTACCTTTATTAAAACAACACGAATTAGAACCAGGAGAATTATCTTCGACACTGGTAAGTAAAAAGCTGTGGCTGTTGCGTCGAGGAGAACTTTTTCATTCATCGGGGGCAAAATTAGCTCCAGGAAATCTATACTATCTAAATCGCCAGCCCCAAGATGAAGAGTGGTTAGTCACTAAACCCACGGAACTATACAGTTTAGACTCCACTGCCAAGTCTAGACAGTCTTCCCCAGCATTGGGATCAAATTCTGTAAAACTTCCTGTAAAACAAAAAAGCCTAATTGTCTCTGCTCAAGACAATTCCTTAAGTCCCAAACTTAAAAAAACTAGAAAAGCCAGCAATAAAGATCATCAATCTGACAAACTGTATTTTCCTAGTCCTCAAGTCAAAATTACTAACTGGTGGCAACAGTTAACCAAACGCTATCCTTTTCGTAAACAACATAGTGCCTCTGATTGTGGTGTAGCCTGTTTGACAATGATTGGTCAATATTGGGGAAAGAACTTTAGTATTACCGAATTACGTAGCGTCGCTAATGTTGATCGCTCTGGTGCATCAATCAAAGGCCTAATTATCGCTGCGGAATATTTAGGGTTTGCGCCTCGACCAATCAAAGCCGATTTACCAGGGTTAGCCAGACAAGATTTACCTGCGATCGCTCATTGGCAAGGTAATCACTATGTAGTAGTTTATCAAGTAACACGCGATCGTGTGATTATTTCTGATCCCCAAATTGGTCGGCTAAATTTAACTCGTCAAGAATTTGTAACTGGTTGGACTGGTTACACTCTTTTACTCACACCCACTGCTAAATTCGACCAAACTCCTGAAGCCAAACAAAATGTCTGGAAATATCTCCAATTACTAAAGCCGCACAAGCTAGTTTTATTCGAGGTACTAATTACCTCGTTAATGATTCAAATTGTGGGTTTGTTCTTGCCGATTTTTACCCAACTACTATTAGATCGGGTAGTGGTTCAACGTAGTGTCTCGACTCTAATTGCTATCGGCATCGGCATGGTTATTTTCAGTTTATTTAGTATTGCCATGTCGAGTTTGCGGCGTTATTTACTATACCATACTGCCAACAAGCTTGATTTGTCCTTGATTGTGGGTTTTATCAACCACACTTTTCAACTGCCTCTAAGTTATTTCGAGACTCGTTATGTGGGCGATATTACCTCTCGCATCAACGAAAATCGCAAGATTAGGACTTTCATTACTGGAGATGCCATTACAACCTTCCTAGACATATTGAGCATCTTTGTCTATATCGGTTTAATGTTGTGGTATAGCTGGAAACTATCCCTCATGGCTTTGGTCGTGATTCCGATGTTTGCTATTACCACCTTCCTGTTCACACCTTTTTTGCTACAGGTTTCGCGGGAAAACTTTCTGACTAGTACCAAAGAAAGAAGCTATCTAATCGAAGCTTTAACAGGGGTGGGGACAATTAAATCGATGGGAGTTGAACGCAATGTGCGTTGGCGTTGGGAGGATTTAATGAACGAATCTCTCAGGGTTGATTTATCCAGTAAAATGATTCGTGAGCGTCTGCGGGTATTAACTTCTACTATTGAAATTCTAGTTTCTAGATTCTCACTGATCTTTGGCGTGTGGCTAGTTATTCAAAATCAACTGACCATCGGGCAACTAATTGCTTTTAATATGCTGGTTGGTAGTGTCATTAGTCCTTTTCAACGACTTATTTCCTTGTGGAATGATTTTCAAGAGATACTCGTTGCCGTAGAGAGAATCGACGACGTAATCAATTCTCCACCAGAAGAAGACTTATCAGTCGGAAATCTAACTATTTTGCCTCCAATTAAGGGTAATATACGTTTTGAGAAAGTTAATTTTCGCTATAACCTAGAAAGTGAAACCAATACTCTCGAAAATCTCAGTTTTGAGATTAAACCAGGGCAAACTGTAGCTTTAGTCGGGCGTAGTGGTTCGGGCAAAACCACTATTTCTAAACTGCTACTAGGACTCTACACTCCAACTCAGGGAAAAATTTTTATCGACGGCAAAGATATTAGCACCATATCTTTACAATCGTTAAGAAAACAAGCTGGAGTAGTCGATCAAGATACTTTTTTGTTTGGCGGGACAATTATGGAAAACTTGACTGTCGCTCACCCGAATGCTGCGATCGCCGAAATCATAGAAGCCTGCCATTTGGCAGGTGCGGCCGAATTTATCAAAGAGTTTCCTCTTAAATACAATACTCAAATTGGGGAAAGCGGTGGCTTGCTTTCTGGAGGACAAAGACAGCGACTGGCGATCGCCCGTGCCTTATTGGGTAAACCTCGCTTACTAATTCTCGATGAAGCGACAAGTAGCCTAGATGCAGAATCAGAAAGAATTATTCAAAACAACTTTAATACCATTCTGAAAAATCAGACGACTTTTGTAATTGCCCATCGTCTTTCTACTGTTCGCAATGCCGACTTAATTTTAGTAATGGATAGGGGTTTATTGGTTGAACGTGGTACTCATCAAGAATTGATGGCGAAACGAGGTCAATATTACTATCTCAACCAGCAACAGTTCGCAATCTCTAATTAGAAATCTTTTAAATCAAATCTTTTTAAATCAAATCTTTTTTAAAAATAGCGATGAACAAAAGTAAAAACTACAGTGTCCTCCCACCAGTAGAATACAGCCAACCTATTCGCGTTTTATTAGTAGACGATCAAATCTTTGTCCGTCGTTTTATCACCAAATCTCTTGAGAGCGATCCCCATCTGAAGATTATTGGCACAGCAGATAATGGTCAAGAAGCGATCTCCCAGGTAGAAGCTCTCTCCCCTGATGTTGTCTTAATCGACATAGAAATGCCCGAAATGGACGGGATTACTGCTACTGAAATTATTACCAAACGGTTTCCAAACTGCAAAATTCTGGTTTTAACTTCTCACGAAACAGGAGATTACTTGCAAAATGCCCTGCGCGCTGGAGCAACAGGCTATTTACTTAAAGGTAGTCCCGCAACAGAGTTAAATTCTGCCATTCACTCGGTTTATAAAGGCTATACTCAATTGAGTCCAGGCTTATTAGCAAAATTCCTCACTCCAGAATCAGAAGTCTTACCTAATATTGAAATCGAGTTAAATTCCGCCATTCACTTGGTTGATAAAGACTATACCCAATTGAGTCCAGGCTTATTAGAAAACTTCCCCACTCCAGAATCAGAAGCTTTATCCACGATTGAAGAAGCAGGGCATCTAAAACAGTCAGAAGTAGATGATTGGTCAGAATCGACCAGAGAAACGATCAATACTGTGCCGCGAGTTTCTCTGCGAGCCATTTTGTATATTTTATTAATTTTGCTCGCAGGTATTATTCCCTGGGCAATGTTCGCCAAAATTGACGAGATTGGCACGGCAAGAGGGAAATTAGAGCCAAAAGGCAGAGTTGTTAACCTGGATTCTCCTGTAAACGGTACGGTGATGTCCATTGATGTAAAAGAAGGACAGCGAGTACAGGCTAGGCAGAGCATACTCAAACTAGAATCAGAGTTAGTGGATTCAGAACTACAGCAACAACAGCAAAAATTAACGGGGCAACAAAATCAACTCAATCAATTAGAATTACTCACAAATCAACAGCTAATTTCTTTACGTACCCAAGAACAACAAAGCAAAGCCCAGGAATTTGAAAAAGAGGCCTTAATCGACCAGGCAAAACAGAACGAAAAATCTCTAAAAGCCGCCTATAATTCACAATTAGCCGAAAAAAAAGCCTTAGTTGACCAGGCAAAAGAAGCCATTGAAACTAGCAAATCAGCACACCAAACGGCGCAGATTCGCTACAGGGCAGCACGAGAAAAAGTGCCTCGCTACCAAGAAGCTTACAACCAAGGCGCACTTTCCAAAGACCTTTTAGCAGAGGCACAAGAAGCCGCAGCAGAAACTCAAGAAAGTATAGTTCAAACCAATTCTGAAATTGGTCAAGCGCGATCGCGTTACAAAGAACAACAAAATGGTTACGAAAAGCTGCTTCAGCAAACTTCCGCCGAGATCGACCTATCCACACTTAGACTGCAAGAACAACAGAGAGGTCTTGATTCTCTTGTACAGACTAATAATTTAGCTATTTTAAAAAGTCAAGAAGAGTTTAATAATACCGAGGCGCAGATTGCAACTATCAAAGGAGAAATTGCCCAAACCAATAGTTTGATTAAGGGGTTAGAGTATCAAAGGCAGCAACGGATACTCTATGCACCAATTGAAGGTACGGTATTTCAGCTACCAGTGAAGAAACCGAGTGCAGTAATCCAACTTGGTCAGATGGTCGCTCAAATTGCCCCTAAAGATTCTCCCTTGATTTTAAGAGGCAGAATGAACAACAGAGAAAGCGGCTTTCTAGAGGTGGGATTACCAGTCAAGGTCAAGTTTGATGCCTATCCTTTCCAAGACTATGGCATAATGCCAGGTCGTCTTAGCTGGGTTTCTCCAGACTCTCGTGTTGCTCAGAGTTCTTCTTCTTCGGCTTCTTCCCAACAACAATCGAACGGATCGGCATCAGCAGAATCAGAATTTTATGAAATAGAAGTAGAGCTAGATCAAAACTATATTCAAAGTGGCGATCTCATTATTAACCTGATTCCAGGACAAACTGCCACAGCCGAAATCGTAATTCGCCAACGCCGTTTAGCAGATGTGTTTTTGTCTCCATTTAGGAGTTTGAAAAAAGGCGGCGTACAACTTTAACAATGATTAATGACCGATCAAATATGTCAGAAGATAGAGCAATTTCACCCACGGAAATTATTCGACACTTAAAATTATCTCGCCAAATGCCTGATATTTTACGGGATATTGCTAATCAGAAAATAATTGAAAAAACAGCTACCGAGCAAAAAGTTACCCTCAGTGAACAAGAACTACAACAGGCGGCTAATTACTTTCGTTTAGAAAATAATCTTTTTACCTCCAAAGATACTTGGAAATGGCTAGAAAAACATAGTTTATCTGTTGAAGAATTTGAAGAATTAATCAAAAGTAACGCCCTGTCTATCAAATTAGCTCAACATCTTTTCAGCGATCGCGTTGAAGCTTATTTTTATGAACACCAGCTTGATTATACCAAAGCAGTTATTTATGAAATAGTTTTAACTGATTTTAATTTAGCAATGGAATTATTTTTTGGCATCCAAGAACAAGAGTTTAGTTTTTGGGAACTTGCTCATGAATATATCCAAGACGATGAACTAAGACGCTGCGGAGGATATCCAGGCATAATGACACGCAACCAACTAAAGCCAGAAGTTTCGGCGGCTGTATTTGCGGCTAATCCACCCCAAATTCTCAAACCAATCGCAGTTGACAAATGTACCCATCTAATTTACGTCGAAGAAATTATTCAACCAAAATTAGATCGACAGTTAAGCTACGAAATTATTACCCAATTATTCAATAACTGGTTGGCATCGTTGGCATTGTCTAATAAATTGGTCAAAAAAATGACTTAAAACATACCAAGGGGTTAGTCTATCTAATTCCTTGGTATCTTGGACTAGAGGGAATCTATAATGACTTAATTGATAAATAAAAAATACCAGTAATTAAAATGGCAATAGGAAAGATCAAAAAGGGTGCGTTAGTCCGTGCCGTCAAAGAAAAACTAGAAGGTAGTCTTGAAGTGCAAGCCAGCGATACTCGTTTCCCTGCTTATCTTTTTGAAAGCAAAGGAGCAATAGTAGAGATGAATGACGAATACGCTTTGGTTCAATTTTACGTACCCACTCCCAATGTTTGGTTGCGTCTCGATCAACTAGAATTAGCTGAATGATTTGATGATCACCTGCCGCCAACAATAGCCAAGTAGCGGCAGCAGCGTTTGAAGCTGCTTCTTTAAGTTACAAACTGACTACTCCTTGGAATGCTTTCCTTGGTGCAATTCGTCTGGTAGATTAATCCTAGCCCCTAATTTTTAGTTTATCTTCAGATTTGGGAAATTTTTATTAATTTATTTAAGAAGCAACTAGGAGGAAAGTAGCAGTGGCAAAGAAAACGGTAGCGAGTTTGACTGAGGCTGATGTATCAGGAAAAAGAGTTTTAGTAAGAGCCGATTTTAATGTTCCCCTTGATGATAATGGCAACATAACTGACGATACTCGAATTAAAGCTGCTTTACCAACTATCAGAGATTTGGTTGGTAAAGGCGGTAAGGTGATTCTATGTAGCCACATGGGTCGTCCTGATGGACAAGTAAAAGAAGAATTACGCTTGACTCCTGTTGCTCAAAGACTTTCAGAATTATTAGGACAAGATGTAACTAAGTGCGATGATTGCATCGGTGAGGGGGTCACTTCTACAGTAAATGGAATGACTAACGGTCAGGTAATTTTATTAGAAAATCTCCGTTTTCATAAATCAGAGGAGAAAAATGAGCCTGATTTTGCTAAACAACTGGCTTCTAATGCTGATTTATATGTAAATGAAGCATTTGGTACTGCTCACCGCGCTCATGCTTCTACTGAAGGCGTAACTCATTATCTCAGCCCCAGTGTTGCCGGTTACTTGATTGAAAAAGAATTAGATTATCTCCAAGATGCAGTTGATAATCCTAAACGTCCATTAGCGGCAATTATTGGCGGTTCAAAAGTCTCTAGTAAAATTGGCGTGATCGATACTTTGTTAGACAAGTGCGACAAGCTACTGATTGGTGGCGGCATGATTTTTACCTTTTATAAAGCTCGTGGTCTAAGCGTTGGCAAGTCTTTGGTAGAAGAAGACAAGCTAGAGTTGGCTAAATCTTTAGAAGCCAAAGCTAAAGAAAAAGGAGTTGAATTGTTATTACCTACTGACGTAGTTGTAGCTGATAATTTTGCTCCCGATGCTAATGCTAAAACTGTGGGAATTGATAATATTCCTGATGGCTGGATGGGATTAGATATTGGCCCTGATTCAATTAAAGTATTCCAAGACGCTTTGGCCGATTGTCAAGCAGTAATTTGGAATGGCCCAATGGGTGTATTTGAATTTGATAAGTTTGCTGCTGGGACTGAAGCTATAGCTCACACTTTAGCCGCTAAATCCGATGCAGTCACTATTATTGGTGGCGGCGACTCAGTTGCAGCCGTCGAAAAAGTTGGTGTTGCTGAAAAGATGAGCCACATCTCAACTGGTGGTGGTGCGAGTTTAGAATTACTTGAAGGCAAGACTTTACCTGGTATCGTTGCTCTAGATGATGCTTAAGTTAGGCTCTCAATAAATTAGGTTTAAATTGGTTTTAAATTACCAAAGCCTGTGGAAAAAATATCATAAATCTACAGGCTTTTTCTATGTTATTTATATTAAATACAAAGCTCCTGCATGTCTAAAATAATGAACAATTTGTGGAATATCATAAATAAAAACTGGTTTAACTCTAAAAATACGTTTGTGGACATTACTCTGTAAAACATTATTTTAGTGATTGTAGTTATCGTTTTAGCTCAAATATTTAAGCAGTTCTTCTCGGCAATTATTATTAAATCTATTGAAAATTTTACTAGCAAAACTAAGACTGATTTAGATGACAAATTAATTAAAATTCTCAAGCAACCCCTAAATTGGCTAATCTTTATCAGTGGAGTCTGGCTGGCTAGATTACTGATTGTGGATTATTTAAATCCAACTCTTCAGGAAGCTACTGACAGCCTGATTAATCTAATTGCGATCGCAATTGTTGCCTGGATTATTTATCGTGCTGCACCCTTATTAGGTCAACTGCTAAGTAATCTGGCACTACAAACTGAAACTGAATTAGACGATCTGATTGTTCCTTATTTGCCTAAGTTATTTCAAACTCTGGCGATCGCAATTTTCGCCTTAAAGACTGGGGAAGTGGTTTTAGATATTCTCAAGTTAATGGAACAAGAAGGAATTAAATTATTTACTTCTACACCAATTGCAATTTTGCCGACTTCTACTGAATTGCCAGAACAAATTCATCAATTTTGAATATCAATTAGTAATTAAATACTATACTATTGCACAATAATTTTAACTTTTTGCCACACTATCAATCAATAAGAACATAAGAACTGGAAAATTTTATTTCAACAAGTTTTAAATAAATCTGCCTCTAGTTAGATTTGGTATTGCTGTTTGAGTTAGTAGTATCTTCTGAGTAGTTAAAAGTTGACAGGTCTATTAGTTGTCAAACATCAATATTGCAATCCATGGCTCAACAAATGGATTTTTCCTCTCGATCTATTTCACATTAATAATAGGACTTACGCAAAAGAAAAATTTGATTAGGTAAGAGCAAACAAGTTAATGTCAAATCATGGCAAATAGAATGTCCTGTTTGGATTACTGTCAATATCTCATGGCGACTCAGAT
>Ga0114940_10000317_pt1 | contig 25406 bp, 23 predicted proteins | sample ColdCreekSource_FD_87195 | JGI IMG/M metagenome (GOLD analysis project Ga0114940, IMG submission 87195) | Groundwater microbial communities from Cold Creek, Nevada to study Microbial Dark Matter (Phase II) - Cold Creek Source | ecosystem: Environmental > Aquatic > Deep subsurface > Groundwater ... | reverse complement strand
TATTAATATGGGCGCCAAAGGCCTGAGCGAAACCGCTAAGCTGACACTAAAGATGGCCTATGATACTGCCCAGGATTACACGCAAGAATACTGTGGCACTGAGCATATCTTGTACAGCATCCTGAGCCAAAAGAACGCCCGGGCGACTATCTTGTTGCGCGATATGAACATTGATGTTGAGTCGCTCATGAGTGAGCTTGATTCTTATTTGAACCAACAACAGTATGACGATAGCGCTAGCGGTGATGACAATGGCAAGCGCACAACTACTAAGAAAGCCCGCAAGACTGCGTTGGATTTCTTTGGCACTGACTTGACCGCCCAAGCCCGGGCCGGCAAGCTTGACCCTGTCGTTGGCCGTGAGCCCCAGATCCGTCGCGTTATTACTATCCTCAACCGTCGTACTAAGAACAACCCGGTACTTATCGGTGAGCCTGGCGTGGGTAAGACGGCTATTGCCGAGGGCTTAGCCCAGAGGATCATATCCGAAGACGTGCCAGACAGTTTGCTCGACAAGCGGATTGTAATGCTTGACCTCGCCGGTATGATTGCTGGTACGAAGTATCGTGGTGAGTTTGAAGAGCGACTTAAGAAAGTTATGGCTGACCTAGAAAAAGACAAACACACAATTGTCTTTATTGATGAGCTTCATCTAATAGTTGGCGCTGGTGCCGCCGAAGGTGCTTTGGATGCCGGCAATATCCTTAAGCCATCGCTGGCTCGGGGCAAGATCCAGCTTATCGGTGCTACGACTACCGCCGAGTACACCAAACATATCGAAAAAGATGCCGCCTTAGAGCGTCGTTTCCAGCCGGTGCAAGTGCCAGAAACTACTCCAGCCGAAACCTTAGCTATTTTAAAAGGCCTCCGCAAGCACTATGAGGCTTTCCATGGTATCGAGATCAGCGACGAAGTCCTAGAAGAGACTGTTAACTTGGCCAAACGCTACATTAATGACCGCTATATGCCTGACAAAGCTATCGACCTACTTGATGAGACCGGCGCCCACTTGCGCGTCGACAAAGGCAAGACTTCGCCAGAGGTCCGCCGCTTGCAAAAAGAACAGAAGCTGGTCAATGCCCGGATTGAAGAAGCAGTTGACGCAGAAGACTACGAAAAGGCTGCCCGTGAGAAGCAGCGCGCCAGTCAAATCGCCGAAGAACTAGAAAAGATGAGCGAGACCCACAAGTCCGCTAAGCCATTAGTGGTGACGACTGACCATATCGCCCAGGTCGTATCACGTATAAGTGGCGTGCCAGCGACTAAAGTCATTAGCGCTGAAGCTAAGTCATTGTTGCAACTAGAAAAGACTATCGGCAAGTATGTCATCGGCCAGAATGAAGCCGTCGAAGCCGTGTCACGGGCTATCCGTCGCAACCGTTCGGGTATCAGTAGCGAAAAGCGTCCTGTTGGTTCGTTTATCTTCCTTGGACCAACTGGTGTTGGTAAGACTGAATTGGCCCGGGTCTTGGCCCGCGAGTTCTATGGCTCAGAAGCAGCCTTAGTTAAGATCGACATGTCTGAATTTGGTGAACACCACACGGTTTCGCGCCTCGTTGGCGCACCGGCTGGCTATGTTGGCTATGACGAAGGCGGCCAATTGACCGATAAGATCCGCCGCCAACCGTATAGCCTTGTGCTATTCGATGAGATCGAGAAGGCTCACCCTGACGTCTTTAATATGCTGCTCCAAGTCCTAGAAGATGGCTACCTGACCGATGCTAAAGGTCGTAAGATCGACTTCACTAATACGACGATCATCATGACCAGCAACATTGGTGCCGACAAACTACAGAAAGAAGCTAGCCTCGGCTTCCAGGCCAACAAGTCTAGCGACTTTGACGACTTAGATGCCTTGCACGAGAAGAATAAGACGAAAGTCCATGATGAGCTCAAGAAGATGATGCGGCCTGAGCTGCTCAACCGTATTGATAAGATTGTTGTCTTCCGTGGCCTGACCAAGAAAGATATCTATCGAATCATCGACCTACAGATCGAGGAACTACGCCGCCGCTTGCAAAAGCATGGGTTGGGCATCCAAGTGACACCGCAGACCAAGCAGTACCTGCTTGACCATGGTTATGATGCCAAGAATGGCGTCCGGCCATTGCGACGCTTGATCCAAGATACCATTGAAGACGAGATCGCCGTTTCGTTGCTTAGCGACAATTACCAGAAGGGTGAGATTATCAAAGTCTCAGCTAAGAATGGTGAGCTAGCGTATGCCTCTAGTACTGAGTAAATAGTTTAAACCAACAGTAGTAGTGACGGTGCAGAATGCTATACTGTGTCATATGACATTACGCGTTCTGCGCCATCGTTTGAGTGTGCCGATATTGTTGATCTTGTTTGGGTTGCTGATAATTATCGCCCGCAACCCGTATACGATCAGTGATTGGTTTAGGTTACGTAATTATCAGCCGGATGCCAGCATCCTAGCGATTGCAGATGCAACATCAATGACCGACAAGGCGCGGCATATGTTCTTTATCAACCATCCGGAGCTGCAAGATAAGGAATCGTTCCATCAGAGTTGTCCGCAGTATGACGAACAGACTATTGTCATTGGATGTTACCAGGCAGGCCAGCGAGGTATTTTTGTACTGAAGGTCGATGATGAGCGGCTTAATGGCGTCGAGGAAGTCACTGCCGCCCACGAAATGTTGCATGCCGCCTATGAGCGCCTAAGTGATAAGGAGCAGGGCAGGGTTGACGGTTTGTTGCAGGCGTATGCCGATGACGGTCTCAAAAACGAACGCATTATAACTGCTCTAAAAGGTTACGAAAAATCTGAACCCGGCCAACAATATAATGAGATGCACTCGATGTTCGGTACGGAGATTAACGACCTGCCAGCTGACTTACATGAGTATTATGCGCAGTATTTTGATGACCGATCGAAGGTTGTTGCCGCTGCTGACGCCTATCAGGCAGCCTTTACCTCGCGACAGGCAAGTATTGCCGAGTATGATGCCCAGTTAGAAACTCTGAACAATAATATCAAGACGAATACTAAGACCCTAGGCAACCAGGCGGATGCTATCGATGACAGCCGGCGACAGCTAGAAACCCAGCGCCAGAGTGGTAATATTGAAGCCTACAATAACGGCGTTGTTCCGTTCAATAATCAGGTCAATGCTTATAACACGCTACTGTCGACTACCCGGCAACAGATCAGCCAATACAATGCCTTGGTCGAAAAACGTAACGCCATTGCCGCCCAAACAGTAGAATTGCAGAAGGCTATCGATAGTTCGAGCTTGCCTGGCAGTCAATAAAAAAGGAGGATCCATGGTACGTAAATCTAATCTAAGGTTTGCTTGCACCAATTGTGGCGCTATCACTTCGGCATGGGCCGGTCGCTGCGCTGAGTGTGGTGAGTGGAATACTCTGCAGGAAGAAGTTGTGGCTGGTGCTGGTGGTGGCTCTTCGCTTGTGACAGCCGCCGCTCAAGGTCGGGTTGTGCAGTCGATGGATGTAGCCACCGTTGCCGCCCATGACCAAAAACGTATCGAAAGTGGCATTGCTGACGTTGATATCGTATTAGGTGGCGGCATTGTACCGGGCAGCGTTGTATTGCTGGCTGGCCAACCGGGCATCGGCAAGAGTACTCTATTATTGCAGCTCAGCTATGCTGTCGCCCAACAACACGATGTCTTGTATATTAGCGCTGAGGAATCGGCGCACCAGGTTGGCTTGCGGGCTTCACGGCTAGGGGCTGATACTGGCCGGCTGCAGATTGCTACAAGTACGTCGGCTGATGACATCGCTGCCACAATACTAGACGGCAAATATCCGATCGTCGTAGTTGACTCTATCCAGACAGTGGCCTGCGCTTCGGTGGCTTCGGCGCCAGGATCGGTATCGCAAATTACTAATAGCACGACGGTGTTAATGCAGGCTGCTAAACAGAGTGGCACGGCCTTGATCATCGTCGGCCACGTTACTAAAGAAGGTAACATTGCCGGACCTAAGGTCTTAGAACATGTGGTTGATGTGGTACTGCAGTTAGAAGGTGACCGCTATGGTGGCTTCAAGATTCTGCGGGCAGTCAAGAACCGCTTCGGCTCAACCAGTGAAGCCGGCATCTTTGAGATGGTAGATATCGGACTTAAGCCGGTCCAGAACCCATCCGCCGCCTTGTTAGCCGAACGCCAGGCAAGCGACGGGTCGATTGTCTTGGCGACGATGGAAGGCACACGGCCACTGCTTGTCGAAGTCCAGGCCTTAGTTAATAAGACTTCTTATGGTTATCCAAAGCGAACGGCCAGCGGCTTCGACCTCAACCGGCTTAACCTGCTAGTAGCGGTGTTAGAAAAGCGAACCAAGCTCAACCTTGCTGAGCAAGATATTTACATCAATATTGTTGGTGGTATGAAGATTACCGAACCAGCAGCAGATTTAGCGGTTTGTTTAGCGATCGGCTCAGCAGCCAAGGGTATGCAATTATCTGGTAACGTCGTAGTCTTTGGAGAAGTTGGCTTGTCAGGCGAGGTACGCCATGTGCCGTATCTAGCAAAGCGACTGGATGAGGCTAAGAAACTTGGTTTCGACAGCGCGATTGGTCCAAAGGTCCGGACTGGCAAGAGCCCCGCCACTTTACAATCGGTCAATGACGTGCGCACGGCGCTTAATACATTTTTAGCTAAAGATTAGAATAAGACTCCGCACAAAAAGACCCGGCAGCTATACTGTCCGGGTCTTTTGTAGCATGCGTGCTAGACGCTAGGTAGGCTGCTAGTTGAAGGGGTTGTTCCCACCGCTACCGGCTTTTTTCTTGGTGATCGTTATGCTCTGGCTTGCGCCGCCGTTATACAATACGCTGTCCGTAAGGTTGGCGGTGATAGTCGCGTTGCCGTCATCCTCTGGTGTGTAGTCGACGCTAAAGGTCTGTGGGCTGCCGCCGTCACTAATGTTGATAGTCTTGACGGCATTGCCGTTGACATTAATCGTTAGTACGCCAGGGAATGCGCTACTGGTAAGCGGGTGGGTGCCTTGAGTGACCGTGGCGGTTATCGTACAGCCGCCAGAACCACAGATTGATGTCTGACTGCCGTTGCTCTTATCAGCCACTGTCAGGTTGACCGTTGGCTTAGCATCCTCACATTTATGGACATCGTCGGTCTCCGACAAATTGGCATTAAGGTTGCCGCCCATAAACTGGTCTACCGAGAAACTGTTAGCATTGGTGTTGTTGGCAGTCTGCTTAGCGGCATCCGGTGTACAATCGGTAGCGACCTTGTTAGACACTTTATCGATGGTTGCAGAACCAGTATTAGCAGACTTGGGCGTGTACCAGGATGGATACAAATCGGTCGCTGAGCTTGGTTCTATAGATCCTACGCCGACATGATTTCGGACAACAAAGGCAGGTTGGACTTTGATGCCAGCAGGCTGTACCCAGTTTTCGGCTTTGCCGACCTTATCATGGGCAGCGGTCATCCAACCTTTGATGATTGGAGTGGTCATTACCTCCATAGTGCCGGTCATAGCCTTGGTACGGGTGTGGTAACCGACCCACGCCATGGTGGCATATCGGCTCGACCAGCTAGCCATGAGCCCGTCGTAACCATCATTGGTTGTACCGGTTTTGATAGCGAATTTCCAGCCATTGTAGTTGTGAAACTTGTAGTAGCCAGATGGCAAGTAGCTAGCTTTAGGGTCGGCAGCCATGTCGTTGACAATGTACGCAGAGTCTTGGCGGATAACCTGTTTAGCCACACGCTTTTTGAGCTCGACTTTTTTACCCTTGGCATCACTGATGCTGTTGATGTACGTGTGTGGCATGGCTGAACCAAGACGAGCGAGGCTGGCGATGCCATTCACATGGTCATCAAGATGTAGATAGGCGCCGTCACCGATTGCCGACGAGCCATAACATTGCGACTCATCTGCTTTGGTTGCACTAAAGACATCGGTACCCGGTGCGTAACACTTGTAGGCATTTTCTTTAGCCATTAGGTCGTTGGCAACCTTGATAGTCTTATCGGTGCCGACGGTCAGCATAGCTTTGATAGCCGGTACGTTACGCGAACCGCCTAGCGAATAGCGCAAGGTCAATGGCCCGGGGTAACGGAAGTCGTAATCTTGGAGACAGTTGCCGCCATCTTTTGGTTTGTTCTTGTTGGTACAAGGGTAACCTGGGATAACACCTTGTGAGTCGTAGAGGACCGAGCCGCCACCAACGTTTGTACTTTTATCGATGAGAGCTGCGTAGTCGTATGGCTTGAATGTCGAGCCGGGTGAGACTTGGACCGAGTGGGCAAAGTTTAACTTGCCGTATTCTTCGTTGTTAAAGTCGGCACCACCTACTGCTGCAACGATTTCACCAGTCTTTACATCTTCGGCAACAAAGGCGGCGCTGTCACCGCCTTGGCGCTTAACTTGAGTCATGCCCTTGGCGACTTGCTCTTCGGCAACCTTTTGCAGGTCCATATCGAGGCTGGTATTAACTCTCCAACCACCAAGGGTGGTCGTATTGCTTAGGTACGTCTTTTCTAATTCATCCTTGGCAGCGAGCACGAAGTAAGGCGCTTTGATGCCGCTGTATTTAGGCTGTAACGGTTTGACGGTAGCAACGATATCGACTTTTTTGGCATCCTCAGCTTCTTTTTTGGTAATCATCTTTTGTTCGACCATACGGTCAAGGATATAGTGCTGGCGACCTATAAGGTCATCCTTCTCAAAGTATTCACTATATGGAGAGTAGTACGCTGGCGCCTGTGGAATGGCGGCTAAGAAGGTCGCTTGAGGGATCGTTAGGTCTTTGGCTGTAGTACCAAAGTAGTCACGGGCGGCACTTTCTACGCCAACCTCAATACCACCATAAGGGGCCATATTGAGATAGCCGGTAATGATGTCTTGCTTAGAATAGGTACGTTCTAGTTCAACGGCGAGGATAATCTCTTTGACTTTGCGGCTGATGGTCCGTTCATTTGTCCAGTTTTCGCTGAGCTTGACCAGCTGTTGGGTGATAGTCGAACCACCCTGGATAGGTCCGCCTTGGTTACGGACGTCATGGTAGGCGGCGCGCATAATGCCGCGGACATTGAATGCGCCTTGGTTATAAAAGTCCTTATCTTCGATGGCGATGGTGGCGTTCTTAACATAGTCGCTAATCTTGTCGTGCTCTACGGGGATACGCTTAACGGCATCGTAATCCTGCCAGAGTAATGTCTGGCCGGATTTGTCGTAGTAGCTAATGCTACCGGCTTGATTAGTACCATCGATGTCAGTAATCTTTGGCAAATCTTTACGGAAGTAGGCAAAAAGGCCCACCAACAGTAAGAAACAGACGACGATACCGACGCCGGTAATCTTAAGCCCCATAATAGCGCCTTCGCGGCTGAACCAGTAAGCAGCCATACGGCGTGGTTCGAGCATGTATAAGACGCGCTTGAATTTATTGCTTGGTAGCGAACTGAGACGGGCGGCCCGTTGTCGGGCGACGGCGTCTTTGCGGGCTTTGCGCTTGTCGGCTAAGCTGCGGTTAAGGCGGATGTCAGTGCCGCTCTTTGTTGTGAAGACATTGTTAGATCGCCGGTTGCGTGACCTGCGAGGGTTTTGTCCATTGTTCATGTCCAGATTAGTCCTCTCCTAATGCTCCATGCGGGGTGTTCCCCTCATGCTTCGTACCTTGTTGACATTATAGCAAACCTGCGCAACGGCGCTATGTTATTTTACGCAGCTTCCAGCTGGCATCAAGACTGCTATAAGGTATACTAATCGACAGGAGAACACAATCATGACACTTTCGGAAGACCTACAATGGCGTGGTCTTATAAAAGACAAGACCTTTGAAGATGTAACTTGGCTCGATACGCCTAAGACGTTTTACCTTGGCGCCGACTGTAATTCATCAGATAGCTTAACTATTGGCAACCTTGCGATCTTTATGACTGCCCGCCGACTCAAAGAAGCTGGCTGGAATACGGTATTATTGGTTGGTGGTGCCACTAGCTTGATCGGCGATCCAGGCGGCAAGGACGAAGAGCGCCAGCTGAAGACTCGGGAAGAGATCGCCGCTAATGTGGCTGGTATCAAGGCTCAGGTCCAGAAGCTGTTTGACGGCCAAGAATTCACGCTTGTCGACAATTATGACTGGTTCAAAGACCTTGGGTATCTAGATTTTTTACGAGACGTTGGTAAAAATTACAGTATGACCGAGTTGCTCCAGCGTGACTTTATTGCTTCACGTATAGGCGAGGGTGGTTCTGGTATCAGCTATGCTGAATTCAGTTACAGCCTGATACAGGGCTACGATTACTGGCACTTATTCCGCAATCTCAATGTCGAACTCCAAATCGGCGGCTCTGACCAATGGGGCAACATGCTCTCCGGTGCGCCATTAATCCGTAAAAAAGAGGGCAAAGAAGTCCACGCCTTTAGCATGCCGCTCGTGATTAATAAAACTACGGGCAAGAAATTTGGCAAAAGCGAAGAGGGTGCAGTCTGGCTAGACCCTACTAAGACGACGCCGACCCAGTTCTACCAGTTCTGGATTAACTGTGACGATGAAGGCGTTGAAGACTATCTCAAGGTATATACTATGCTGCCCAAAGAAGAGGTAGATGCCGTTATGGAGCAGCACCGTCAGAAACCTAGTGAGCGGATTGCCCAAAGCCGTCTGGCGCTTGAGGTGACACAGATTGTCCATGGCGCCGATTCGGCGGCTAATGCTCAGACGGTTACTGGCATACTGACTGGTATCGTAGCACTTGAAGAGGCTGACGACGCCAGTGTTGAGATTCTGCGACAGGAACAGCCAGCTATCCACTCGGCAAATGGTGGAAGCATTATTGAGGCGCTTGTCCAAGCGAGCCTGGCATCGTCTAATAGCGAGGCCCGTCGGTTACTGCAAAACAATGGTATCAGCCTAAATGGCCAGAAAGTCACCCGCGAATTGTTTGAATCTAACGATTTCCGAAACGGCAAACTCTTGCTACGCAAAGGTAAAAAGTTTAAAGATACTGCCCTCGTTGAGTTGAATTAAACCCAGCTACCCGTAAAAGCTGGTATTCTATTAGTAACAAATAATGTAATGGTAAAATCTATGGCTAAGAAATCAAGCGCTAAGCGCAACAAATCCAAACCACGTAACATTGCTCATAAGACCCACGCAGCACCCGCGGCAGTAAAGGATAAGGCACCTACAATTAGTACAACGAAAACTGCTGCGACTAACGCACACACAATTACCGCCGACCAATATAACGACCCTACCCATAACTATCTTCATTATTGGGAAGGACGGGACTACGAAAACCAAGCCGAGATTATCGCCCTTAAGCGCTACCTTGATGGCCGCCGTTTTCGTCACGCGGTAGACATTGGTGGTGGTTATGGCCGTTTGTGCGTCTTGCTGTCAGAATACGCCGAGAAAGTTACTCTGGCCGAACCAAGCCAGCAGCAGTTGGACATCGCCAAAGACTTCCTTAAGGACTATCCGCAAGTTGACCGTAAGTTGATGCAGGTAGAGGATTTGCAGTTTGCAGATGGCAGCGTCGACTTGTTTACGATGATCCGCGTCATGCACCACTTGCCAAACCCTGAGAAGCCCTTTGCCGAGTTGGCCCGGGCCTTGAGCGACGATGGCTTTATCATTTTAGAGATGGCAAACTACAGCCATTTCCGTAACCGACTTAAGCACCTCGTCAAAGGCAAGAAACTGCCAAAAGAACCCGTCAACATCCGTAGCACCGAACATAATACCGAAGACGAGATACCTTTCGTTAACCACAACCCGCACACGGTCATCCGCCAGTTGGCCCATGCCGGCCTCAAGGTCGAGAAGACTTTGTCAGTATCCAATTTACGTAGCCCAGGCCTTAAAAAGGTCGTACCCCATGCTGTCATGCTCAGTTTAGAGAAGATCATGCAACAACCTCTCGCCAGCAGCCACTTTGGTCCTAGTATCTTCTTCCTTGTCCGCAAAGCCAAGTAGCCACCCTGTAGTGCTTAGTATTGTACGTGGATCTTTGTGAAATATTGACAGTAGAAATATCTAGTATAATACCTGTTAGGTATGGCAGAACAATTATTCAAAACCTCAAAGATCGCACCTGCTGCATACAATGCATTAGGTGAAGCTCTTGCTATTATCTTTTGGAATATAAAACCCTTTGAAGGCTTCATAAAAGCATCATTAAGGGGGTATCCTGAAATAATAGGCCAGTTAAGCTTTACTGGTTCAACTAAACGAGAGACGTCCTCACTATTAATTGAGATCTTGTCTAATGATGAAGAGAAATATCGAAGTTTGACGCTTGAACTTATGGTTAGTATCGCAGATATGGATAGTTTTCCTAACTTAAACTTACAAGAGGATTCCAAGGGTCTAATTCTAAAAGCACGCATTTCTGTAAATGAACTAAAAAAATGGGTAGCTAAATCAGATGAGCTTATCAGGGAGGATGCTAGTAAAATAGAGCTGAGGAAAAGCTATACGGCAAATGCACGAACTCAACGACTCTTTGCTTTGAGCCATCAGGAATTAAAGTCAACATTTATGAAATTATATAGTCACGATAACCCACAGCAGCGTGGTCGTGATCTCGAAACGCTGCTTAATACGCTCTTTCAGCTGTATGATTTATTGCCCAGGAAAGCATTTCGCATGTTAGGTGAACAGATTGATGGCTCGTTCAGCTTCGACACCGATGATTATACTCTAGAAGCAAAATGGCTTGCTAGTGTTGCGAGCACTGCTGATCTCACTAAATTCGACGGTAATATTAAGCGTAAAGGAGCGAATGCGCTTGGTCTATTCTTTAGTCTGAATGGTTTTTCTAAAGAAGCCGTTCAAGTACACAACCAACACGTTTCGTTCATAGGTATGGATGGCGGCGACTTACTGGCTGTGTTAGAGCAAAAAATACGATTAGATGACTTACTTGCTGCTAAAAAGCGTCACGTTAATGAAACGGGGAATTTCTTCTATCCAGTTTCTAGCATCCTCGTAGACTGAGTACATCCAATAACAATGCTTTTATAACATGCATGACCATGTCTATTACGAGAGACTGTGCAGTGGTTGAGATATATATGTTTTTGCTCCGCTTATGGTTATTTTTCGATGACGGTTCACTCTCTAAAAACAAGGGCCTCTGACTCACTTAAGCTGGCTAGGTGTAGGTAACAGTCTTTCTTCAGTATGGATTCAAAATCAGGCCTACAAGCGTCTGATTAAAACATAAGCATAGCAAAAACGTATACAGTTGAGATGATACGCTGATCTGACAGGGGTGACCTGTGATAATATATCACAAGCGGTATACCTGGACAGATATGATGCGGAAAGACTATTAAGCGTCTGTCGCAAAAATAGTTAAGCGAGAATTACGGATTAGCTTAACGTCTTGCCGCAAATGATCTATGATGATAAAGCATGAGTTTTTCGGGGAATTTTGAAGAGGGACTAACTTACTTAAAAGGTGTGGGGCCAGAGGCTGCTAAGAAATTTGCCAAACTCAATCTTAAAACTATCGCCGACCTGATTGATTACTTTCCGCGTAAGTATGATGATTATTCGGCGTTAACTCCTGTAGCCGACCTTAAGCCAGGCGATGTGACAATCAGAGCGCAGATCACCCATGCTGTCGGACGGTATGTACGGCGCGGTATGCATATCACCGAAGCTACGGCGACCGATGATACGGGCAGCGTCAAACTAGTATGGTTCAATCAAAGGTATCGGGAGCAATCGCTCAAAAGGGAACAAGACTACTATATATCGGGTAATTTTGCCTTTGCCCGACAGCGTTTAGCGATCAGCAACCCGAACATGGAGCTAGTCAGCGACTTCCCGGTCAATACCGCTCGGATCATCCCGGTGTACAGAGAAACCAAAGGTCTGACTTCCAGGCAGGTCCGTGCCGCGCTGGCGCAAGTTGTACCAGCTATCCGCCAAGTATCAGAAACATTGCCGGAATGGATGGTCGATGACTACGACCTGATGTCCAAGGCTGACGCAGTGGAGGCGGTACACTTTCCAGAATCCGCCGAACACTTAGCTTTGGCCCGACGCCGGTTGGGTTTCGAAGAAGTCTTTGAGCTGATATTGGCTAGCCTACTAACCAAGGCTGAGATCCAGACTGAGAAGTCGCCAATCGTCGCCTTTGACGAATCAATCGCTAAGGAGTTTGTGAAACATTTACCTTTCACGCTCACTGCCGCCCAGCGTAAAGTCATTTGGCAGATTTATCAAGATATGGAGAAGGGTCAGCCGATGAACCGCTTGGTTGAGGGCGATGTCGGCTCTGGTAAAACGCTCGTTGCGGTAATGGCCGCCCTGATGGTCATGCACCACGGACATCAGATAGCCTTTATGGCGCCGACCGAGCTCTTGGCCCGGCAACATGCCGAGAACTTGTATAAAACGCTTGAGCCGGTCGGTATGGGGCATTACGTCGGCCTACTAGTCGGCGGTATGAAGAACGACCAAAAAGAACGCGCCCGGATGAATATCGCCAAAGGCAATGTGCGACTGGTGGTTGGCACCCATGCCTTGATCCAAGATAGTGTTGATATGCACAGCTTGGAGTTGATCGTTATTGATGAGCAGCACCGCTTTGGTGTTGAGCAACGTAAGACCCTGATGGCCAAGGCCGGACACATGCCTCATGTACTTAGTATGACCGCCACGCCAATCCCGCGGAGCTTGGCACTGACGCTCTATGGTGAGTTAGACATTTCGATACTCGATACCAAACCAGCTGGACGTCAGCCGATCATTACCAAAATCTGCTCACCAAACAGCCGGGAGCAGCTTAACGATGATATCAAGCTGGAGCTGGATGCGGGCCGTCAGATGTTCGTCGTCTGCCCGCTAATCACAGACACTGCTGCCATTGAGGCTAATTCCGCCGAAAAAATCTACGAGCAATTTAGCAAAAAAGACTTCGAGGGCTATCGGACTGGTCTGTTACACGGCAAAATGAAAGCTGATGATAAGAATGAGGTTATGCAACGTTTCGTTGCACACGAACTCGACATACTTGTCAGCACAACGGTTATTGAGGTTGGCGTCGATGTGCCAAATGCCACCATCATGCTGATAGAAGGTGCCGAACGCTTTGGTCTAGCCCAAGCCCACCAATTACGTGGCCGGGTAGGGCGTGGCGGCCATCAGGGCTATTGCTATTTGATGATGAGCGACTCCAAGGCTCCAAGTAAGCGTCTACGGGCGCTGGAGCAGTCTGATGACGGCTTCAAGCTAGCCGAGCTAGACCTCGAGCTGCGCGGACCTGGCGCCATCTACGGCCAAGCCCAGCACGGTGAGCTAGACTTACGGATTGCCAAGCTATCAGATAGTAAATTACTAGCCGAAGCCCGCCAAGCTGCCGAAACGTTTATGTCAAACGGTGAAAATCTGTTACAATATACTTCGTTACACAAGCGCGTCAGTCGTTTGCAAGCTGTCAATAAGCTCAATTAGACCGCATTAGATAATTTTTGACAATATTGCGTCGAAACCAATAAGGTATTAACTTATGTATTCTGGAACCACTCTTACCAACGCCTCTGGCCGCTTGGTAGGCGCCCACCAACGCATCGACCGCATTGCCAGACGCCATCTGGAACGGTTTGATGTACCTGGCGTCCACTTTCCGTCCATCAAGACCATCTTGCACTTCGAAGGCCGTAATGGCCCAGATGCTATTAAACGTAAGAGTCCGGCCAAGGATGAGCCGTGGCATTACTTCAGCCCGTTCGACCCTGACGACACCAAGCTGCTCGATTTGATCGACTCGCATTACAAAAACCTAGTTAACGCCCTTATCGACAACGATGATGTTGTTGCTGGATTTGAAGCTGCCTGGTTAGCCCATGCTGTCGTTGACGGCCTGACCCCGGCCCACCATTACCCCTACGAAGAAAAGCTTGACGAACTACGAGGTGGCTTAAGTAAAGAATCTCGCGTGACCTACCGTGAGAAAATCCTTATACCGGGCAGTAATAACCGCGAGGCTATCGCCAACAACTGGAAGATGTGGGGGCCGAAAGGCCTGCTATCGACACACTTTGCCTTTGAGTGGGGTGTCTCGGCGATCTTGCTGCCTATGCGCATGGGCAAGCGTACGACGCCATCGGCTATCGAAAAAGACCTCGTCCGTGAGCTGGAAGCTACCGAGTACTTCTTGCGCTTGGCCAAAGAAGTCGCTGCTTACGACCTCTACGAAGATTTTATGAAAAACAGCTGGACACCGGGCCTGGCCAAAAAAGTCCGCCAACAGTTAGTGCCGACCATTGTTAAAGCCGTCACCTTAATCTGGTATAAAGCTGCAGCCGATGCTGCCGACAGCCGGAACAAGCAGATCGCTAAGACCAAAGTAAAAGCTAAACTTAAGCTCAAGGCCGCTTAAACACTATGAGGATTATTGCTGGTTACCTTGGTGGGCGCAATTTTGCTTCGCCGCACTCACACCGCACCCATCCGATGAGTGACAAGATGCGTGGGGCGATGTTCAACGCTCTGGGCGACATTAAAGGCTTGACGGTGCTCGACGCCTTTGCCGGCAGTGGCGCCTTGAGTTTTGAGGCGGTCAGCCGAGGTGCTAAGTCGGCGTTGGCTTTGGAGCTTGATAAATCAGCCCAGGACATTATAGAAGAGAATATTGTAACGCTCGATGTAGCAGAGCGGGTCGAAATGATCCGCAGCCATTGTGGCCGCTGGAGCGACAAAAACCGCGAACGGTTGTTTGATGTCGTCTTGGCCGACCCGCCGTATGATAAGATCCCGACCGCACCACTCGACAAACTGATACGCAACCTCAAGGTTGGAGGGATTTATGTCTTATCCTGGCCGGGCAACCAGGCCTCGGTTAACTTCCCTGGCATGGAAAAACTAATTGAAAAGTCATATGGTGACGGTGGACTGGTATTTTACCGTAAAGTCGAAAACGCGCCATCATTTACGACATTGCGCCGGGCATCGCGGTAGCGCAAGCCAAGTAGGTAGAAGTAAAAGGCTGGCGCTAAGGCATTAAGCATTGCGCTCCAAGGCTGCGGCAGACGGCTGAAGAGTATGCCGATGCCCGCCAGTACTACGAGGACACCTATAGTTGTCCAGACGTACCGTTGGTCGGGCTTGGTAGCGGCCGCGCTGCGCTGCATAGCCTCACGGATGCCAAGGTCTTCTTCGACGATGAAGAATGGCACTAATATGTAACGCCGCAGGATAATCAGGCCAGGGACTATAAGTAAGAGTAGGCCGCCAACAAATAGCAGGCCGAACAGCAGGCTAAAGCCGACAATTCGTAACCAATAGCGTTTACTTTGGCGGTACATCTGTAAGGTGCCGACTTGTTCGCCGCGCAAGCTATGGACTTGCAGGTACGGTGAGGCGCTGACATTCCATAATAATAGCGTCAGGGCTGTAAGCTGGAATATGACGCCGGCGATTGTCCAAGGATTAATAAGAAGCGAGTCACCGACTAACAGTGCACCTAGCTGGAGTAACGCACTGGGTAGGATAACTACCATAAAGGCGGGCACAAGATTGTCCCAGAATAGCTTGGGAGACTGCTGTAATAATACCCAGCTGGTGGCCGCTGGAGCACTGGCCGGTTGGTTGGTGTCTGCCTCGGTGGTGAGGTTGTCGGCTGTCGTTGCCTTAAATCCGCGCTTAGTCATTACCTACCAGTATGACACGCCCGTATAAGCAGCGCTATAACCGGCGCAGATAAGTTTGTTAAATAACCCTTCAGACGGTATAATACTACCGTTATCACACTATATGCTACGCGGATGTGGTGGAATTGGTAGACACGCTGGTTTTAGGAGCCAGTGCCGTAAGGCGTGGAGGTTCAAGTCCTCTCATCCGCACCAAGAGTACGAATTCAAGATTTTCAAAAACATCTCTGTAAAATGAGGTGTTTTTGTTTGGTTATTTTGATAGCAAAGAGGACGAACCAAACTTAGGCTGTTATGATCTGTTAGAATATTGATATGAATATCGCCACTGTAGCATCCGAAACAGTCTGGAAGGACTGCGAAGCAAATCTTGAGCTGACTAAGCACCATGTTGCGACTATTATGTCTAGCTACAAAGATACCCAACTTATTCTGTTTCCCGAAATTAGCCTGATGGGATTTGTAACAGATCCAAGCAACAAAGATATTGCGGAACCAATGGACGGACATTGCGTCAGCGCCGTAAAAGATATTGCCAAAGAATATGGCGTGGCACTGATTTGTGGGTTTATCGAAAGTAATCCTGCCGGCTTGCCATTTAATACTTCTATTGCTGTTTCTAAAGAAGGCGAGCTGCTTTCTGCTTATAGAAAGAACCATTTGTTTACCGAATCTGCCGAACCAGATGTATTCTCCTCCGGAACAGAATTAGTAACGTTTGAACTCGATGGTTGGAAAATAGGCATGTCTACTTGTTTTGATATTCGATTCCCTCGACTGTTTGAAGCTTACAAAAAAGCGAGTGTCGAACTGACGATCTCTGGATTTAATTGGGTGCAAGGGCGTAACAAGCCAGAGATCATGCAAAATCTCGTGAAGGCACGTGCGCATGAAAACCAGTATTTCTTTGCTGCCGTCGATCGAACCGGTTCCGACCCAAATACTTCTTATTATGGTACAAGTGTCATTTCCAGCCCTTACTCTGAAGATATTGGCGAGCATGATGGCATATACACATTTGCTAGCCTCGACAAAAGCGACATTCAGGCTCTCGCTAAAGCCTTGCCGCTTAGCGGAAGTTTTAGGCAGGATTACATAGTTTCTTAGACTATTCATCGCCGCCATCCTTAGCTATAGAGTTAGCAATTTCGACAACATTTATACCTTCCAGTCCGACTAAAGTTCTATAATCGTCCTTTATGCTGCACCAATTTTGAATAACAGATAAGAAGACGAGCAGCATGCGTGTCAGGCTCCCCATATAATCAACACCAAGTCTGAACCGGTTCGGGCTAATCTGTTAACATAAAATCGAACGGGGCGTGCGTCCCCGTTTGGTAAAAGGAGCCCTGTTTTCGTATGTCCCGAGGTAAACCCATTGACCCAAACACTAAAGCCGAGATTGTAGCTAAGATCCGAGATGACGGCCTGAGTGTCACCGACGCTAGCGCTACCTACGGTATTTCCAGCAAGACCATCTACACCTGGCTCAAAGAAGGTGTTGTCGACGGCAACCGTAACTTAATTCTAGAGAATAACAAGCTCAAGAAAGAGCTAGAGATTGCCTACCGAATTTTAGGTAGACTGACAGCTGAAACTAAACGCCCAAAAGACTAGCTGTCCTGGAAGAAGTCGAGCCAGGATGGCGCACCACGATTTGCTCTATAAAAAAGGCTGCATATTTGAAGCCTTTTTTATTTTCTATTGGATTCTATATCGGCCGCAAGCGTTCAAACCATCTTGAGCCCATAGGCATAGGATTTAACAGGACTACATCTTAGATCCTTTAAACTTGTAAAATATCTTAAATAATGCTATAATAACTACTATGTCACTCACTCATCAAGAAAGAACGAGTTACTTTGAAGAGTATATTACAAGTGTCGACACAGCACTTCGTGATCCTCATATCGCCGAAGAATTGGGTGACATTGCGGCTAGTATCCTTATAGCTAATGCAAACGCTTTTCTGCCGAATGAACGAGCGGGACAACTGTATGTTCCAAGAGAATATGACGACTCGCCTAATGCAATCGCTATTGTACCCGTGAGTTTGGAAGAATCACCTCGCACAACTCATCTTATTCAACCGATATACAACAAGTATGGAGAATGGATAAAGATGGGTAAGAATGTAACATCTTCCGTCTCGGGTGTGACGGTGGATACTGATGCAATGGTGAACTGGCTTGAAAACGAGTCCGATGAGGCTAATGATCCCGATTATGCCAGTCCTGAAGGGCTTAAGGTCACGTCAGCAGCTAATACAAGTGTCAATTTTAAGATGGGTAATGATAGCGAAGGTGGTCAATATTATGCTGCCTCTAACCCCGTTCTTGTCGTTAAGGCAGATTTACTCAAGGGTCTCAATCATTGGAATCAGGCGGCAACTATTGGACACGAAGAGCTTCATGGACTTGATATAGTCAGTAATCCTATACTCTACAAGTTGCCCGTAGGAGGGGCGGGTTCCGAGCTAGCAGCGTATCGTGTGAGTGATGCTCTATATTCTATGACTTCTCAACCGGCTGAGCCACAAATGTTCGCGCATGAAGTTGAGCGATGGCGCTTACAACATATGTCCCAAGAAACGCCTTATACCGCTAATGATGAACAATTAGGCGCTCTTAGAGGTTGGGTGATCGAATAAGCTTGTTTTTTATCTTAAAACGGGCATTATCACTAATATCATTGTCTGACAAATTTACATCATTTATACCTTACAGATCGACTAAAGTTCTATGATCGTCCTTTATGTTGCACCAAGAAAAAACGACCAGTTTCGCTGGTCGTTTTTTTTGGGCTGTGTGTAGGATTCCAGAGCCTCGTTGCAACGCAACTGAGGTTGCAAAACAAGGACGGGCAGAAGCTAGTATCGGGCACGCCGCAACGGAGAAGGATGCAGTCCACCAGCCCCCACTCACACTGTTGTCCAGCTCCCCGGACAAGTAACCCTTTAATACTCAGCATTGACACAGGCCTCTACGACTACATACGTTTTTGCTCCGCTTATGCTTATTTTTAGGGTAGGCTAGTACCCCTAGAATAAGGTCTCCTAAGGCTTGGTTGGCGGCTACACTGAGCTTCGATTCCATAATGAGTGTGGCGGAATCATTGTAGCTAGTAGAAACACTCCCCAGAAGCATAAGCGGAGCAAAAACGTATACAACTAGAATGAAGCGGCAGCAATTGCTATGACATGGAGGCACTTGTCCAATAAGATGGTCACTGTGCAAAAGCCACTTACCTCTCGTCTTCAGCTAGGTAGACATGCTGGTTCTGGGTGCCGGTGCCGTAAGGCGTGGAGGTTGAGGCCCTATTATCCGCACCGCGAGTACGGTTTCAATAGTTTCAAAAACTCCTTTGAGCTTACTCGCATGTATAAATTTTACTCTTCCTATGACACTACGTATCCCATAGCGCCACCGATGAGACACGAAGCTACGGCCCAGACGCAAGCATATGCCCATGCTTTTACTCCAACGGCTTTGCGCAACTTGTACGCTTTTAACACCTTGTTATCAGGATAAATCAGGCTAAAATTTCCCCATAAGGGATAGACTAGCTGTGAGTGTCGAGCGATGAGGTTGCTCACAAGCTGTGTTATAAGATAACCAAATGCCATTCCGACGCCAAAAACAAATATTTGTGCGATGATTAGCTGATCGTAAATAAGATGCGCGACGACATAAGCAGCTGATAATATCACTACGCTAGCGCCATACAGGAGAATGTTAAATTGAAATGGCAGTCTTTTTGAGAGCATCACAATATTGATTATACACCGCACAAGGCTTGAATCGTGGTCGTACTTATCCAGTCCGGTTAAAGGCCTATCTACAAAGATACCAGCCATCAACGCGGCCATCTTTCGCGACATCTAGGTCTGCTTTATCTACGAGTTTAGAGATAGTCTTGTACGCGTTATGCAGTTCCTCCCAATCTTGGGCAGTAAAATCGTGGTAATCCGTGCTTCTAAACTTTACATCGAGCTCTTCTAGATGGTCTGGATATAGGGTCGCGAACCTCTGAAACGCCAGCCTACCTCTATATATTTCTACGATCAAGCGACTCTTTGGAGATCCTGCGAATGTTATATAAAAGTTATTTTGACGTTCTTTAAAGTCTTCAGTAGTCTCGAATTCCACCATTTCGGCTTGATCAATACCGAATCCTTCGAGAGCTAAGCCAGCGCGTTCTTCATCTGTTAGCAGTCGTAAATGGTCTTTCAGGATCGTGAAAGGTATGCCGTCCATAAAGCTATCTGATATCATATCCTCATGAGTTTTAATTACGCACAGCCATTCATTGTAGTCGGAGCGTTTATCGTTCGCGACGGCAGGATACTGCTTATTCAAGAAAACCATCCACCTGATAAAGGCAAATGGAATCTCCCCGCAGGCAAACTAGACTTTGGAGAGAGTCCGCTCGAAGCGGCTAAGCGTGAAGCTTTTGAGGAGGCTGGGGTCGACTTTACCGCTACATACTTGCTTGGCGTCCATTCTGTCTACCGCAAGGATACTCCAGGAGAGGTGCATTCTCTCCGTATTATTTTTGGTGGCGAGACTAAAGATGAGGTCAGTCTTGACCACGGTGAAGCTGTCGATGGTATTGCCGAAATAGCAGACTACACATGGCTGAAACCAGAAGAAATACTGGATATGGATAATGAGCTTCTTCGGTATCACGACATTAAAGACCTGACACGAGATTACCTAGCTGGAACACAGTATCCGCTTAGTGCGGTCCAACATATCGTACAGACTTAGGTATCGCTGGTATACTTATCCTCATGCCCAAACCCATAGCACTTTTTGATATCGACAATACGATATACGACGGCTTTTCTTATTTTGGATTCTTGGAAAAGCAAGTTGCCGAAAACTTAATCAAACAGCCGGTGCTTGATGAGGCCAGGGCCAGCCTGAAGCGGCATAAGTCCCAGCTGCAAGATTACGAAACTACCATTATTGAGTTGTTGGATATCTATGCCGCCGGACTCAAAGGCGTAGCTTACGAGGCCATACTCCAATCTACAAAAGAGTTTTATGCGCATTCGGATAAGTTTTATGACTACGTGCGTCCAGCTATGCATACGCTACAGTCCAGCCACGATATTTCCCTCGTAACAGGCGAACCGCAATTTGTAGCCCAAGCCGTCGGTGAGCTTTTTGGTGTCCAATCATATTATTCAACGCAGTATGAAGTGGCCGATGGGCTATTCACAGGAAAGATCACATCCTATCTGGCCTCACGCCACGAAAAGCACGACGCCATCAAGCACCTTATGGAAGGGCATGGCGTGTCAAAGTCTTTCGCTTTTGGCGATTCCGAAGGTGATATTGAGATGCTACGGGCGGTCCAGTTCCCAATATGTATAAACCCTACTGATGGCCTACAGTCGATCGCTGCCAAGGAAGGCTGGCATATGCCAGATATCCTGGAGGTAACTGATCTGGTTGATGAACTTATTGCTATGAAAGACGCGAGCTAAGCGTTAATATATACATAACATGTTTGAAAAAATCAAAAAAGCCATTACCGAAATAGGACACCTCAAGGGAGCATACACTAGCATGGTTGGCATTGATCAAGTAAAGCTCAATGTCCCTAGTGATGCAATATATGCAACATGGGTTGAGATGGCGATAGTACCCGGGCCAGTGCAACTCACCGATGTCAAACGCGAGGGTGTTTTTATGGTTGATTCAATTGTAGGGATCGAGCAGGCAACTCCATCGCCAGCATATATGGTCCATAACGGCCAGGAATTGATGTTTACCGCAAACCAACAGACAATTTTTAGCACGCCGATAACTGGTATACGCTCCCTGCAGTCGATGTCCAGCCTAAGGGTCAGTGCCAGTATGACGACGCGCCAAGGCTTTATCTGTAACCTACACGACGGCCAAAGTATTCTTATCCGTGCGATTATGCCAGTGGCGACTGACGCGACAACCACCTTTAGGACTGCCGGCGGAGCAAGTGACCTGACTGGCGGCTGGAAAGATGAACTGGCTCCCTATGGGATTGAGATATTATACGCTAACAATAATTAAGTACGTGCGGTCAAGCTCCCAAAACGAGGCATATGTTTACTAAGATTCTGCGTCTTAATCCTAATACTATTGCCGCGGTTTGCGCTGGATTGTTAATAATGGGACTGGGTGTCTATCTGAACATCCGGATCTCGGCGGCAACGACCATTGCTTCGGCAGAAGCTGAAAGCGGTATCATTGTCGGATCGGCCAGCTTGCGTGGCGACCCGGCTGCATCTGGGGGCCAAGCTGTGCGTTTTACTCAGTTGCCGCGGGGTATGTGGGTATGGGATGCGACAGTCGCTACCGATACGAATAAGCGCGATGATCTTATGGACTTTGCGGTAAGCAAAGGTGTTAATCGTTTGTATTTGGAAAGTGAAGAGCTGATCCTGAGTAACCAAGCAGCAATAACGAGTTTCTGCATAGCTGCCGCCCAACACGGTATAGAGGTAGAGCTGTTGTTTGGCAATAACCAATGGACGTACTCCTCCAACCATACCTACGCATTAGCATTGGCAACAAAGTCGGCCCACTATGTAGGATCGCTCCAGGGACCCAAGCCGATCGCGGTACATTTTGACGTCGAACCGCATACGTTGCCGGACTTTGAAACAGACAGGGATGGAGTATTTGCACAATACTTAATACTGCTGCAGAAACTACAAGTTGCCAAAGGCTCACAATTGCAATTTAATGTAGACTATCCGCTCGGATTTGATGTTCTGTCAGCTAAGGTTGGCAGCGAAACGAAGCTCATGAGCGCTTGGATGTATGACTATGTCGATCGCGGCATTATGATGGATTACCGTGATTTTGCTGATACGGACGACGGTATAATAGCTCGGGTAGCATTCTCCATGGAGCACGCTAAAAATGTTGGCAAGACAGTAGGTATTGGCGTGGAGACGTTGTGCGACCTGGAGCCGGAGAAAATCAGCTTCTGCGAGGAGGGTGAGGCTGTGATGTTGCGAGAGTTGGCAAAAGTTCAGGCGGTATACGGTGACAGTGCTGCATTTGGCGGGTTCTCCATCCATTATTACGACAGCTATTCCTCGCTGATTCCTTAGCATTCATGTCCATTATGGCTATGCTGTTGGCCGTGTGCTACCATAAGTACTAATGACTATTAACACTAAAATTCTTTAATATGGCCAGACTCCCAACCCCCGGTGGCGACCCTAACAACTGGGTAGACATCCTCAATGACTACTTAGCCCAATCCCACAAGAGTGATGGGACTCTTAAAGATAACTCAGTCACTGCTAGTACTATAGCTCCGGGAGCTGTAACTAAGGCTACGGTAGGATTGTCAGATGTAGACAATACATCTGACGTAGCTAAACCTATATCTACGGCTACACAGACAGCACTAAGCACTAAGCTTACCGCTACCGACAACCTGAGTGACCTTACGACCCCAGCTACCGCCCGAACTAACTTAGGACTTGGCAGTGCGGCTACTATGACGCCGGCACAGTTGGCGGGGGATAGTGCGTTTACGGGTACGTATGAGGCTATTTTTGTTATACAATAAGATTATGAAAAAGAAAAAAATTATTGCTGTCACCTTGATTTTCGTTACTATGATTGGCGTGTTTTTAACCTTCATATTAGTTACTGAGAGTAGAAATAAGCAAGCAGGACAAGAAAAATTTAACAAAGCTATGTCTGAGCTTCGTATGTCTACACCTCAATACAACAATCCTTGTTTAGGAAGTTCTATACTAAGAGACTACTCATATAGTGAGCTTAGTAAAAAATCTATAGTTGAAATTAAAGAACTAGCAAAAATGGATTTAGGCTCTTGTTAACCAACAGTTTGGTTGCAATAGTTTCTTATATTGTACGATTAAGCTAGTCAATCGTGGTTAATACATAGAGTAACGACGATCAAGCGGAGACAATTAAGATAAATATCTCCGCTAGCGGTATGCAGTTAACAGCTTTGCTGCTTAGTCTATTGTCGACGATCATTTGGCGTGCGGCATATGTGCTAGTATGGCCGGCATCCGATGCTACAGTCGCGTGTACGGGGGATGCCGCGTAACGTTATAGAGAATAGTTAAGTAATTTAAGTATTATCGGGCGGTTATTTGGTATTATAGGGGTATATTAGTTAGACATCTCAGGAGGCTTGCATGTCCGTACAGAAAATCACCCCTAACCTATGGTTCGACGGCAACGCCAAAGAGGCTGCAGATTACTACGTCTCAGTATTTCCTAACAGCAGTATACTCAACATTCAGTATTACCCTGAGAGTACCGCCGATGGTCTGGCCGACTTCCAACAGGATTTGGCAGGCAAAGTATTAGTTATCGAGTTTGACCTGAACGGCCTGCACTTTACTGCTATCAATGCCGGTCCAGAATTCAAATTTAGCGAAGCAGTATCATTTGCCGTCAGCTGCAAAGATCAAGCTGAGATTGACTATTTCTGGGAAAAGCTTTCTACGGTACCCGAAGCCGAACAGTGTGGCTGGTGCAAAGACCAATTTGGTTTGAGCTGGCAAATCGTACCAGAGAATATGGGAGAGCTTATGCAGAAGCCTAACGCCTACGCCAACATGATGCAAATGAAAAAGCTCGTTATTGAGGATTTTTAGCACACATAACCCCATGTCCCAAACACAAATTACCAGTAAGGTAGAAATTCGCGACCAGACTAAGCTCCTTGTCAAACAATGGCTCGATGAGGCAGTTTCTGATGCCGCCAGGCTTGACCCCTCGTATGCACACCTATGGGAGGCTATAAGCCGTCAATTTACCTCTGGCGGCAAATGGATACGCCCGGTGTTAACAGTCGTCAGCTACGAGAGTTTCGGTGGTCATAACCCGGCCATTTACAACTTGGCGGCCGCCCAAGAGTTACTGCACGTCTCGTTGCTCATCCACGATGACATCATGGACCATGACTACATGCGCCACGGGCAGCCAAACGTCGCCGGTGAGTATTTAGAGTATTACCGCAATCAACCGGCCGCCGACCATCGGGCTATGAGCGCCGCCTTGTTGGCTGGCGACCTATTGCAAGCCCGCGGCCACCAGGCTATCGCATTCAGCGGTTTTGACGCTGATATCCGCCAAGCAGCCGCTAAAGTTTTTGCCCGCCAGCTGTATGAAGTTGCCGCTGGCCAGCTACTTGATGTTGAGGCTGAAATGCATGATCAAACCCCTGAACTATATCTAAAAGTTAACCAGCTCAAGACTGCCACCTACTCGTTTACCGGGCCGTTGCTTATGGGTGCCGAAGCCGCCGGTGCGCCACAATCGGCCTTTGCCGAGCTCGAAGAACTAGGTAACTCGCTCGGTGTAGCCTTCCAATTGGCTGATGATCTGCTTGGTATGTTTGGCGACCAGGCAAAAATCGGCAAACCTATACTGAGTGATATGCGTGAGGGCAAGCTCACTTACACGATCAGACAAGCACTACTAGAAGCTACTGCCGAAGACAAAGCCTGGCTGGTGGCCAATTGGGGAAGGCCTGACGTAACGATAGATGACCTGGTACGAACGCGAAGTATCGTTCAATCCAGCGGCAGCCAGGTCAAAACTATGAAGATGATGGAAAGCTATGTTGACCGGGCGACCGCAGCACTGGAACGCCTAGCGCTACCGCCAGCCTCCCACCAGTTACTTGCCGAGATTATTGACCAATCGGTCTGGCGGAGCGTCTAATGGAGTTATATGACTCGGTGGCCGCCCAAACCTCTCGGCTCGTAACACACCAATATT
>Ga0114940_10000316_pt1 | contig 25442 bp, 21 predicted proteins | sample ColdCreekSource_FD_87195 | JGI IMG/M metagenome (GOLD analysis project Ga0114940, IMG submission 87195) | Groundwater microbial communities from Cold Creek, Nevada to study Microbial Dark Matter (Phase II) - Cold Creek Source | ecosystem: Environmental > Aquatic > Deep subsurface > Groundwater ... | reverse complement strand
TTTAGTCAAAAATTTCGACCGCACGCTCAAACGTGCCAATGCCAAGCTCCAGCTATGTTTTATTCGGCTGATGCTCAAACGACTAGCTGCCGTCTAAAAAGATCTCAAATGGGTTCTATAAAAACATCCATAAACCCTGTCCCAAGTCGATACGTCGCTAAGACTCCTCCTACTTCTTATTTTCTTCGTCTGATCATAATCCTTACTCATTTTTTACTCATTTCGCCTGTAAAGGTTAACGAGTAAGTAGTCAAGTCATTGCGTCAGCGTTGTAATTGCTCATAGTGCGATGATAAATACCGCCGTGATCTAATAATTCTTCGTGGCTTCCTACCTCAATAATTTTCCCTGCATCTAAAACTACAATCTTGTCGGCTTCGCGAATGGTACTAAGACGATGGGCAATAATTAAAGTCGTGCGAGTACCTAAGATCGATCGCATTGCTAATTGAATTGATCGCTCTGATTCATAATCTAAACTAGATGTTGCCTCATCAAAAACCAAGATATCAGGATCGACAACTAACGCCCTAGCAATACCTAAACGCTGTCTTTGTCCCCCAGAAAGTCTTACTCCCCTTTCTCCTACTACGGTAGAGTAACCATTTGGTAGTTCATCGATAAACTCATCCACTCTAGCTACCTGACAAGCCTGTTTGACTTGTTCTCGATCTACATCGGGGTTGCCGTAGGTCAGGTTGTCCCATACTGTGCCGTTAAAAACATCTACATCTTGATGGACAATTGCTAGCCTACGGCGATATCGAGCAATATTTAACTGCTGAATATTTTCTCCATCAATGAGAATTTGACCTTGATTGGGTTCAAAATAACGAAATAGCAGCTTAACCAGAGTCGATTTTCCCGAACCAGAACGACCCACTAAAGCTACAGTTTGATATGGTTCTATTAGTAAATTGATATCTTGTAGAATTAAGCGGTCTGAATTATATCCAAAACTGAGATTGCTAAATTCTAATTTGCCCGTGAATTTATAGGGATTATCAGCCGCATATTCTGGTACTAGACTAGCAGCATCTGTTCCTTCCTTAAGCTGCATAAAATCGTGCAATCGTCTCATAGAGGCATAGCGACGGGCAAATATTTCTGCTAGCTGGGTAATGGGTTCTAGTTCAGCATAAGCCATACTAGAAACTGTCAAAGTCGTAATAAAGTGTCCCAGGGTAATATTGCCCCTGACGGTAGAAATTAGCGTAAATAAAAGAATGAGGAAAACGCAGGTTTGAATTACTGTCCGCCCCCAAGTGGCTAAGTTGACATAACCTTTATGAATGCGGAAAGTAACGTATTTGTATTCTCGCTCAAATCTTTGCTTTTGCCGTTTAAATTCTTGGGCTTCAGTCGCAAAAGATTTTACAGTTTTAATATTGGTAATGATTTCGGAAGTGCGGCTTTCGGTATTTTCTTGATGTTTATCGAGTAATTGTTCTTGCTTAATTAAAACTCTTAACTGCTTAAAACTATAGTTCAGGATTAACACAAAAGAAATTAAAAATGCGATCGCAATTCCTGGTTCAATCAGCAGAATCATGACGAAAATCCCTAAAATTCTCGCTAATTTAGGGATGAATTGCCCTGCAATTTCTGGATAAGTCCAAGTATGATTTTCGATACCCCTCGCAATTTTTCCTGCAATGCGACCTGGATTGTTTTCGTCATAAAATCCTACGGGCAGGGTCAGAATTTTCGCCAAGACTTTGGTAATGTTATCTCGTCTGGCTTTTAATGATATTGCCCAGTGATGCCAAACTCCAATCCAAGGTTGTATCGGCGCTCGCACTACTGTAACGATAAATATTATTCCTAGCAGCACATTGAGAGATAACCATTTGCTTGGGGATAAATTACCAAATTGCTCTACTGCTAAAATTAGCTGTTGAATCGGTTGATCTAAAGGTTCATGGGAAAGAACATTGAGAATCTGTCCAATTACATAAGGGACAACTAAATCGATAATTTCAAACAGACTAGAAGCAATGATACTATAAAAAGCGATCGCTTTATATTTACTGAAATAGCCTAAAATATCGCGAAAAGATGCCATAATGTCTCGTCATCCTAATGGCTTACATTCTATATAAGAACAAGCTCGCTTTTTCCGCTTGCCTGAATATATACACTAAGTAAATAACTGGTTTGTGCTATGAAGTGTTGGTGGCAATTAATAACTATAGCTTTGTTAGGTTTGTATCTGAGTCTTCTAATTAATTTAACTGTAAATGCTCAGATTTTGCCATCTCAATTAGTTGAACAAGCACAACAAGATTACCAATCAGGAGCGTTTAACAAATCGATTGAGCTATTGCAGCAAGCAAGTAAAACTTATCAACGTCAGGGCGATAATTTACAACAGGCACGAATATTATCTTTAATCTCTTTGGCGCAACAGCAGTTAGGTAATTGGGAGCAAGCGAAGCGGAATATTGATTTGAGTCGGTCTTTATTAACTTCAGTAGCCGAAAATAAGCCTAAAATACAAGTATTGGCGCAAATTGGCAATAGTCAGGGGCATTTAGAATTATTAACGGGTCAAGCTGCCGCAGCCTTGAATACTTGGCAAGAATCAGCAAGATTATATCAGCAAATTGGCGATCGCCTGGGAGTTGCAGGCAGTTTAATTGATCAGGCGCAGGCTTTAGGAAATTTGGGATTTTATCGTCGCTCTTGCGATCGCATTTTAGAGGCGTTTGAGCAACCAGATTATCGTTGTGAAAGGCTAACAGCATTGGAGTTAACGACAATTATTAAACAGGTTGACACTCTGCCTCAAGCTTGGCAAATTGCTGGTTTAAATAGTATGAGCAATAGCCTTTTATTGATGGGCAAATTGTCACAAGCTCAAGCATTTATTGAAGCTAGTCAAAGTTTAAATCAACAGTCGCCGCAATCATCACCTGAAGTTAAATCTAAGATATTACTTAGTTTAGGAAATATTTACAAAGCGATCGCCTTGCAAGAAAAAGATCGAGAAAATTTCAAAAGTTTTGCTTATAATGCTCAAGAAGCTATTAATTACTATCATCAAATTGAAGACGATAAATTATCTAAACTACCAGCTCAATTAAACCAACTATCTTTATTTATTGATATCAAAGAATGGTCAAAAGCTCAACAAATAACTAGCACAATTAACTTTAAATCTGATAATTTTATAACCAGACAAAATATTTATGCAGCGATTAAATTCGCCCACAGTTTGACTATTCTTAAACAAAATAAAATTCCTCTCGAATACTCCTGGAAAAATATTGCTGAATTTTATAGTCGTGCTATTAAAAATGCTCATAAAATTGGCGATAAACGGATTGAATCTTCGGCTATGGGCTATTTAGGACAACTACAGCAGGAGCAAAACTTATCATCCGATTTCACGTCCCAACAGTTAATCGAACAAGCCTTAAATCTAGCTCAAACTATTAAAGCTCCAGAAATTGCCTATCGCTGGCAATGGGAATTAGGAAAAATATATCGTCAACAAGGAAATCGCCAAAAAGCGATCGCTGTCTATCAAACTGCTATTGCCACACTTAAAGACTTGCGCAGCGATCTAGTCTCTCTCGAAGCAGAAATTCAGTTTTCTTTTCGCGAACAGGTAGAGCCAGTATATCAAGAATTTGTCGATTTATTACTATCACAATCGTCTTTTGATCAACCATCTAGAGCTGATTTAGAAACTGCTCTAGATGTAATTGAAGCTTTACAAATAGCCGAATTGGATAATTATTTTCAGGATGCTTGTTTAACATTTAAACCCCAAAATATAGACAAAATCGATCCCAATGCGGCTGTAATTTACACGATTGTTTTACCTGATCGTTTAGAAGCGATTATTTCATTTGGCGATCACAATTTGCATCATCATGCCCAAGCTATTCCTCAAGACAAATTAGAAAAAACTATTGAGCAACTCCGTCAATACATTGTTGAACCAGATCGAACCAAAGATGTCCAAAAACTCTCTGCTCAAATGTATGACTGGTTAATTAAACCTTTTGAAGCCGACTTAGCCAACAATAAACCTAACACTCTAGTTTTTGTTCTCGATAGCATACTGCAAACTATTCCCATGTCAGCATTATATGACGGTAAACAATATTTGATTGAAAAATATGCGATCGCTTTAACTCCAGGTTTACGACTATTAAATCCCCAAGTAAATCAAGTAAATTCAGAAAAACCTAGCGTCATAGCAGGTGGAATTAGTCAAGCTTTGCAAGTTGCCAATCAAAAATTTTCGGCTCTTGATAGCGTAGAAATCGAGCTAGCAGATATTAAATCCAACTCAGACAGCGAAATTCTGTTAAATTCTCAATTTACCGAGGCAAATCTAGCTCAACAGCTAGATTTTACTTCAGCTTCAATTGTTCATCTAGCTACTCATGGTCAATTTAGCTCCAACCCCGGCCAAACTTTTTTACTCCTATGGCAAAAATTGCTGACAATTCAAGATTTTAGTAGCTTGTTACAAAATAGAAAACAAGCTCTGTCAAATCCGATTGATCTTTTAGTGCTTAGTGCTTGCGAAACCGCGACAGGAGATCGGCGCGCAGGTCTAGGATTAGCAGGGATTGCAGTCAGAAGCGGCGCAGCCAGTACTTTGGCAACCCTCTGGGAGGTTAACGACGATTCTACCGCTGCCATCATGAAAAATTTCTATCAGCAATTGGAGAATAATCTTCAAAATAATCTTCAAAATAAGAATTTTAATAAGGCAGAAGCACTACGACAAGCACAACTTCAACTTTGGAATACAGCACAGAGAGATTGGCGAGTACCTGCTTTCTGGTCAGCTTATGTCATTGTGGGCAATTGGCAGTAAACAAGCTCTAAGCTCTAAGCTAGGCAATAGTTCGAGGGCTTTAAAACTTGCTAGTTGCTAGTTGCTAGTTGCTAGTTGCTAGTTGCTTTGAGAGCAGTTCCAAAATCAGGAAGCTCTTGTAAATTCACCCCTTTGGCTCTTGTAAAATTTTTCCAATCTTGTTCTAAAGTCATACTACTTGGTTCAAGTGTATATAAACTCAATAATTGGTTGACGGCATCATACCAAATGCCATGACTGCCGTAAATTAGATAAGATTGTCGAGTAGGGTTTTGTAATTCTAAATACAAGTTAGAATCTACAGGCACTCGATTGACCCAACCTTGGACAAACCTCGAAGAGGCTAGTTGAGAATCGCAATAGACTTTTACATACCAGCGATACCATTCTCCTACTTTTAGGGGAGATTCTGTTTTAGGCAGGGAAAAGCTAGTATAGCCTGGTGTTTCTTTAATCTTAACAGGCGATCGCAAAATATCTTCCCTGGCTTCATTTTGTACCACAAATTCAACTTTACTTACCTGCCCAAAAGTATAAGGAACATAAAACCAAAAACTAGGATACCCTGTAGTAGTTTTGCCTGAGTTAGAAACAGGTACAATAGCTCTCAATGAATCTGTTACATCCGAACAATTACCGCGACTTTCTCCTGCTGTTTGTTGTCCTGGTCTTCCTGTGCTAGAAAAGTCCAAAGTTTCTTCATTATCATTAGTTTGGGTTTTGGTGGAAGAGCCTTTCTGGTTTGCGGAATTAGATTTCTGCGCCTCGTTCGCGAATGTTTCTATTGTTGTGATACAGGGAATAAATAAACAAGTAGCAACTATAGCCAAGATACTTCTCATTAGTAATTTGCCTCTGAACTCAACCAAAATCTGAACTTTTTAGGATTCACAATTAAATAATTTAATGTTACCTATTTAACACGTCAAATAAAGTATATAACGCTCATTTTGATTTTCTTGTGAAGCTATCTTTAACTTAATTGTGACTTTATATACACAATTGTAATAATAGCGATCGCGCTTTGTCAGAATATTTTGATTTAGTTTAGTCATATTTAAACGCCATTGCCCAAAACAAAGAGACTAATTAGAGTGCCGCTATTCCACAGACTATGAAGTAACATTGGAGCTAAAAGATTGCGCGATCGCGTGTATACTGTACCTAAGATTATGCCTAAAGTAGCTAAAGGTAATACTTCTGATAGACTAAGATGTGCGATCGCAAAAATTAAGCCACTAATAATAATTGCTCCCCAGACTGGTATATAGCGAGTCAGGGAAGGCAACAAGAATCCGCGAAACATTATTTCTTCAAATATGGGTGCAGCTATCGAGGCAGTGATCAAAAATATAGCTAATGCTACTTTATCTTGTGCCTGTAAAGCTAAAAATAGTAACGGATTACTACCGCCTTGACCTTGCCATATTTGTTGATTAATTAAAGACACGATTAACACTAGAGGAATTGCTACTAAATAGCCTCCGAATCCCCAAACAAACCAGTTGCTAACTAATTTAAATTTAAACCAGTCTTGAGGTAAAGGGAAAAAGGATTTGATGGAGAAATATAAAACTGAAATCCCGCCCAAGGTCATCAAAATATAAGTGCCGAAAACATATAAAGCTTTAATTCTTAAAGAAGAATTAACTGGATTAATGCCAAAGATGCCGAGTAATAGAGGTAAGACAAATTGACCAACGAAGAAAAACCCGACAATTAAAACTTGCCAAGTTATTTCCCAATCCCAAGGCGTTTCCCAAACGTGATTACTATTAGTAGAGATAATAGCTGTTTCTTTTTTAATAAACCATTGAACGATTAAAAATATTAGTAAAATTACGCCGCCAATACCACCAACAACAGGAATACCGCTAATCAAAGCTAATTTAAAAATAGATTGGGTTGCTAGTTCTTGTTTTTGAGCTTGAAGAACAGCCAAATCATCGAGACGGTTCTCGATTTGGTATAGTTTTTCTAAAGCTTGATAGCGAAACCAACTATCCAGATTATCTTTAATAATTGCCTCACTTTGTGCTAAAGGTTGTGGTTTTTCTTGCCATAAGTTGCTTAAAACCATTGCAGTTTTAGCATACTCATTTTCAGAATCATCAACCCTAGTAATTAATTGATTCCAAATAGATAAAGCTTTGTCTTCTTTCTTTTTAGCAGTATTTAAAATACCCTGTTTCAAATCTATTTCATTAACAAAATCATCTAGTTTATCAATTTGTTTATTTAGCTGCGACTTTTGAGCGGCAACTTGTATTTTCGTATTATCAGCAACTGTTTGCGTCTTAGAATCATCGCCGACAATTGTCAACTGCTGTAATTGAGTTTCAAAATGAGCGCGGCTAATTTTGGTTTCCTTACGAACTTTTTGATATTGTTTGGCTGCGACAGCATAAGGGTCTTCCCCAACCAAAGAGTCAACTGCGGTATTAAGATCAAAGTCAGATTCTTCATTTGACTTAAATTCCGCAACATAAAGTACTAAATTAGTTTGATATAGCTCCAAGCGACTTTGAATCTGAGGTTCAGAAAGACTATCGTTTAAAGAAAATGCTATTCTGGCGATCGCCAAAAGCGTTAACAGAGCCAAAATTGCCCGTTTAATGGTCATTTATCCTCCACAGAAAAATTTATAGTTAACTGCCATTATCTCTTATATCAATGCACCAAAAACATACAGACAGCAATCAAAGGCGTTGCACCGTAATAAGATGACAAGGAGAGACCGAAAATGTTTTGTCTTCAAATCAAAAAATCATCTCGTAAAATGCAATGCTGTGATCAAGTAATTTTTACTATACGATTCTGGATACAATAACTGAGGCGAACAAATTTGGAGGATTAACAGATTGGCCACCCGTGTGATCATCGTCCGTCACGGACAAAGTACCTATAATGCACAAAAAATAATTCAAGGTCGTTGTGATGAGTCAGTCTTAACTGAAACAGGAATTGCCGATGCGCAACAAGTAGGCAAAACTTTGAGTGAGATTAAAATTGATGCTTTTTATTGTAGCCCGCTTCAAAGAGCCAAGCGGACAGCAGAACATATTCACTCTTGTTTAACTAATCCTCCTACTCTTCAGCCTACAGATAAATTACTGGAAATCGATTTACCTTTGTGGGAAAAACTGCAAAAACAGGAAGTAGCCGCCAAGTTTGCCGATGACTATCGCCAATGGAAAGAAAATCCTCAAGAATTCAAAATGGTTTTAGCAGGAGGAGCAGAACACTATCCCGTAGCCTCCCTTTACCAACAGGCGCAACATTTCTGGAAAGATGCGATCGCCAAACATTTAGATCAGACAATACTGATCGTGGCACATAACGGGATCAATCGCTGTTTAATTATGTCTGCAATTGGCATCAAGAGCGATCTCTATCATTCTATTCAACAGTCTAACTGCTGTATCAATATCCTTAATTTTACTGGTAATTATGGCGATTCAGTACAGCTAGAATCTCTCAATCAAACTTCTCATATGGGTCTTCCTATTCCCGAACCTCGTCAGCCTCATTCTGGGCCTCGTTTACTATTGGTGCGCCACGGAGAAACTGACTGGAATAAAGAATCTCGTTTCCAAGGCATTAGAGATATTCCCCTTAATGACAATGGTAGAGAACAAGGGCGCAAAGCTGGAGAATTTTTAAAAGATATTGCTATCGATTTTGCCGTATCTAGTCCGATGTTGCGCCCGAAAGAAACTGCTGAGATTATTTTACAGCACCACTCAGATGTCCAATTAGAAACAACTGCCGAATTAGTGGAAATCTGCCATGGCTTATGGGAAGGAATGTTAGAAGCAGAAATTGAAGCGAGTTTTCCTGATTTATTGCAAGAATGGAAAGATCAACCAGAAAACGTTCAAATGCCTGAAGGAGAGAACTTACAACAGGTCTGGGAACGAGCAGTCGCTGCATGGCATCAGATTGCCGCCGATCATAGCGAGTCTGATACGCCGCAAACTGGTTTAATCGTTGCCCATGACGCAATTAACAAAGTGATTATTTGCTATCTACTCGGCTTAAAACCAGATAACTTTTGGAACATCAAACAAGGAAACGGCGCAGTTAGCGTCATCGATTATCCCAACGGTGCTTCAGGAAAACCTGTCTTGCAAGCAATTAACATTACTACCCATTTGAGCGGTAGTGTTTTAGACAAAACAGCAGCGGGAGCTTTGTAATCGGTGGTCTTGGGTAGTAGGGGCGTTTCGCCCTTACTGGGAAACATAATATTAATGCGGGGAAACCTTTTATAAATAAGGCTTTCTCATTTTTGATCGCAACCAGAGTAAGCCAAGCGCGATCGCAAAATTACCCAACAATTAAAGTGCCATTTTTCGAAGATCGATTACTCGCCCTTCCACTGGAGCTGACAGAACAACGGAAGTAGTTAATGTTCCGTACGGCACTATGCGATCCATTAAGGCTTCTAGATGCGAAATAGAAGAAACAGCTACCTTGGCAATAAAGCAGGCACTCCCAGTAACTCGATAGCATTCAAGCACTTCAGGAAGTTCTTTAACCAAAGCGATGGTTTGAGTGCATTTGTTTCCAGAAGTATTAATGCGGATAAAAGTAATAATGGGCAAGCCCAACTTATCCAAATTTAGTTGAGCACCATACCCAGCAATCATACCCGCCTCTTCCATTCGACGGACTCGTTCTGCTGCTGCTGGCGGCGAGAGATCTACTCTCTTGCCAAGTTCGTTAAACGGGATTCGCCCTTCCTGTTGCAAGATAGATAAAATTTGCCATCCAGTATCGTCAAGAAGCTTCTCATTATTGCCTATCATAGATAATAAAGTAAAAAAACATATTTAGTTTATTATATTAAGCCATTCATCATAAATAGCTTGTTCAATATCTTTCAATTCGGAAAAAATTCTAATATTATAAACTCATTGCTCGATAAGACACGAGCGTCTAACCCAATTTTATTGACGAGGAGAAAAGAATGAGTAAATTTGCTAGAACTGCTCTGAAAAAAAATGAAGTGAATGAGCAGGAATGGTTAAGACCGCCTTACTTGCAAACTTACGAATTTTCTGACGAGCCTTTGTATGTTTTACCTGCTTTTTTGTCCCGTGCTGACTCTTCTCCATTATCCGAGAGAAGGAGAGACCCTAACAATGTTGTGGACAAAAACGGCAAAGTCATTGAAGATCCAAGTGCTGACCCTTCAGCTTTGGCTTTTGAATCCGATTCCAACTTAGCTTATGAAAAATGGGACGAGTATTGGCGCAAAGTTCACGGGATGCGCTTCACTCATAAAGATGGTGCGAACGACAACAGCATGAGCAGAATGCTCCGATATGACCAAGTTCATCGAATTCCAGGTGGACCGACTTCTTATTTTCCACCGCCTTATAAAGTACCAGTTGATGGGAATGGTCGCCTTTATGAAAGCGTCCTGGGACGTATCGAACCTTACAAACGTCCTCAACACGACGGACTAGCCTACATGGCTTTTAAAACCTTGGAAGATCTGCAAGACTCTTTTGGTACCAACAACAAATTCCCCAGTCGAATTGTTCCCGAAGAGCAAATCATGTTCCGAGAAGTGCCGCACTTGATTACTAAAGAATACATTATCATCCCGAAGTCTGGTCCACGCGAGCCGATCGTTTTGATCAAGATTCACAAGCGAAAGCCCGATCTAAAGCGCGAGCAGTTCCAGGAACTCTGGCTCCACGGACATGCAGATTTGGTTTTGTCCAAATTAGCGACTCACCAGTATGTGAAACGGTATGCCCAGTTGCACAATATCGGTCTCTCCTCCGAAGGCGAGCAATTCTGGCATCCATACGGTAGAACCATTGATGGGGTCACGGCGATGGCTTTCGCTAGCATGAACGATGTCGAAGACTTCCTAATGACAGAAGACTATGCGGAGATCGCGAATCATGAGGCGACGTTCATCAATCATCATGAATCTGAATACTATACCTGCCTCAACTACAACATCATCAATCGGCTTTATCCAGAGGTCGCTACCCGCCGCTAAAAACTGACAGCAAAAAGAATGGAAATTAAGAAATGAGTTTGTTGCTTTTAATTTTCGCTATGGTGGCTGGTGCTCTTCTACCAACCCAAGCCGGGATCAATGCTCAACTGGCAAAAAACCTCGGTCATCCGCTCTTAGCTGCCTCTGTATCCTTTGCGCTTGGAACGATCGCGCTATTGCTCTTTACCTTGACGTTCCACATTCACTTGCCTGAGATTAGCAGAGCAATACAAGCACCTTGGTACTTTTGGGTTGGAGGATTACTGGGCGTAATTTACCTGACGGCTACGATTATCCTGGCACCCTTGCTCGGCGCAGCGACGATGATTGGACTAATTATAGCTGGTCAGATGTTGGCATCCATTACTTTAGATCATTTCGGTTTAGTAGGTTTCCCAGTACATCCACTCGGTTTCTGGCGAGCTGTAGGTGCGATCTTCTTAATCGTTGGCGTGGTTCTGATTCAACGATCTTAGAATGAAGCAATCGCGGTTGATTGAATTAATTAGGAAAAGAACAGAAAATCTATGAGACTATTATCCCCTTTTCAGATTGGTGCTTGTGAGTTGCCCAACCGTATGCTGTTGGCTCCTTTAACTCGATGTCGTGCAGAGGTCGGCTATGTCCCGCAAGAGATGAATGCTGTTTATTATGCCCAACGAGCGACCGCCGGACTGGTTATTGCTGAGGCGACCCAAGTTTCTCCTTTTGGGATAGGGTATCCCAACACCCCAGGCATCTACAGTCGAGAACAGGTAGAAGGCTGGAAACGAGTGACCGAATCGGTTCATGCCAAAGGAGGACGAATTTTTCTGCAACTATGGCACGCTGGACGAGTATCTCATCCTTTGCTACAACCGGACGGAGAAATCCCTGTGGCTCCCAGTGCGATTAAACCAGAGGGGATGGCTGCTACGCCCCAAGGAGAGAAACCTTATGTCATGCCTCGCGCCTTAGACATCGAAGAGATTCCAGAAATCATCGAACAATTTCGTACTGGGGCAAAAAATGCTCTAGAAGCTGAATTTGACGGCATTGAAATCCACAGTGCCAACGGCTATCTTCTCGATCAGTTCCTACAAGATAACTCTAACCAGCGAACCGATAAGTATGGCGGCTCAGTCGAGAATCGCGCTCGTCTTTTATTAGAAGTTACTGAAGCGGTGAAGAGCGTTTGGGGAGTGGGAAAAGTTGGGGTTCGTCTTTCTCCGAGCAGCAGCTTTAACGATATGCATGACTCTAATCGGACAGAAACTTTCGGCTATGTTGCCGATGCTCTCAATCAGTTCGATCTGGCTTATCTTCATATCATCGAACCGCGTATCCAAGGCAACATCACAGTTGAAGATGATGGAACTGGATTAGGGGCGCGTCACTTCCGCTCGATTTATAAAGGCACCTTAGTTGCTGCCGGAGGTTATACTCGCGAGACAGGAGAAACAATTCTCTCAGAAGGTCACGCTGACCTAGTTGCTTATGGTCGGCTATTTCTCGCCAATCCCGACCTACCCGATCGTTTTGCCACTAATTCACCGCTCAATAAGTACGATCGCTCTACTTTCTATAGTAGTGGGGAGCAAGGGTACATTGACTATCCTACGTTGGAAGAACTGCAATAAGCTCCGATCGCATTTAATTTAATTATTATGGATGAGCTTAGGGACGGAGAGAAAAGAAGGCATTCAAGATGCCCTGGTAGAAGCCTTGTTCCAAAGTTCCTGACTACGCTGGTTATGTTGCTTGGCGCGGGGTAATCGATGAGACTCAAATATCTTCTGAAGTTGCCGAAATACTTGCCGATAAGTTCACTTTTTTTAATTCCTCATCTACTCAAATGCTCTGCTATTTGATTCCAGGAGAGACGGGAGAAAATGAAATTGGCAAACGGCGCTTTAATTGGGTGTGGTATTGGCAGGTTCCAGAAGGGGCAGCATTGCGTGACGTACTAACAGACCGTACTGGTCTTTTGCGCGACTACTCCGTCCCTCAAGGAAGCATTCGACCAGAATTGGTCAAACAACAATTTGCGATCGCTAAAAAAAATCTACCAGAAGTGTTTCAGTACCTATTTGCCCAAACCAAAGAGCCATTTATTCAACCAATTTACGATTTGTCAGTCCCTAAAATGGCTTTTGGTCGTGTCTGCTTGCTCGGAGACGCTGCCTTTGTTCCCCGTCCCCACACGGCTGCGAGTACAGCCAAAGCTGGGGAAGACGCGATGGAACTAGCCAAATGTATCCAAATACACCAAGGCAATATTCTAAAAGCTCTGACAGCATGGGAAAAGCCACAACTTGAAGTTGGCTACTACTTACAAGCTTTAGGAATCCGCCTTGGAAACAGCATTTTCAGATGATGAGAACGTTATGGTGACTATATTGTAGATTTGAGTCAGCTTCCCCAACCGCTACAGACCGCAATCGAACTGCCCATCGAGCTGTGAAATCTAGACTAGTTAAGGGTTACAGTAATACGGGACACTTTTTTAGATGAATCTTGACCTTACCCGCTATCAGAAAAAAACCTGACATAATGCCAGGAATATTTAGTGTGTGTGAAAACTTTTAGCAAAAATAGTATTTCTGGAAAAAAGCGACATCAAAACTATACTCCAAGAGACTGATTGTTTACTTCTAACAATTGAGTGTAGTTAAGTTCTGTAATTGCGCCGCTACCAGCGAAATTGTCATCCAAGTAGGACACATCAGTAGCATCGATCTCAGCCTGTCCAAGAATGCGATCGCCCAAATCGGGAATTTCCCTGATTTGATAAGTCTCTTCGAGGGAAGAAGAAAACAGGAGTTCGCCGTCTTTGTTTAACTCTTCCGTGAATACTTGACCGACACCAGGCGCATAGTATTGATAGTCAGAGTCGTTTGGTTCAAGTGCAGAAAACTCCCGAACTTGTAAGACATCCTCAAAGCTACCATATTCATCATTAGAAATAGAAGTACCAGAATCAACTATCTTTGCTTGGTCTTCTTCTTCTGAGATATCGAACCTCTGATAGTAGCCGTCGCCAATTTCAGGATTGGCTTCCATAATCAACCCAGGAAGTGATTGACCTTCTCCAGCCAGCCAAGATTCAGAGTCATCAGTACTAATTAAATTACCTTCCTGGTTGTATTCATATTCAGCTTTAGACTCGCCTAATAGCCAAACATTTCCCTCGGTATCCTGAGCGTAGTAAGAAAGCGTCTCTTCGTCGAGTAAGCCATCTTCAAATACGCGATCTTGCACCACGCGGCTGGATATTCCCAGAATATCCTTAGTGTCGTTAGTGACCAAAACCTCCCGTGTTTCTTCCTCAATTTTTCCTGTCTTAGGATCAATTTCTTCTTCTTCGTAGACAGAGAGAGTTCCTGGGGTTAGAGGGAAATAGATATTATTAATGTCTGCACTGTTCTCGAAGCTAGTTGCACCCAAGGCAGGAAGGGTAACATTAGGCAGTTCGGAAATACCTACTAATTCTGGAGATAGTTCTGGTTTTCCACCTTCTTTGGTGATTCCTTCATCGGCTAAAACCTGACCGACACCAGGAGCATAATATTTAAATTCAAAAACATCAGGTTGAAGTTCAGTAAAATCGCGAGTTTTTAAGACATTCTCGTAATTTCCCAAACCAATCGAGACAGAATCATTGATGCTAACTACTTCGGCTTGGTCTACCGCTTCACCCTGATAAAATTCTTGATAGTAATTATCTCCAACTTGAGGATTAGCTTCCATGAGGAAACCAGGTAAAGCACCATCTACTCCAGCTTCCCAAGAACCATCATTGTTCGTACCAAGAAAATTTCCAGCGTCATCGTATTCGTAGTTGGTAGCATTTTCGCCCAGATACCAAACGTTACCTACTGTATCTTGTGCGTACCAATCAACAGTATCTTCAACTAAAACACCTTCATTCCACGCAACATCGCGAACCACAAAAGTATCTACACCAAGAATTTCTTTAGTATCAAAGGTGGCGAAAACTTGGTTGCTTTCGAGTGGCGATGATTCTTCTCCAGTTTCATCGCCTGCTTCGTAAGCCTTGATTGTTCCTGAATTTAGCGGAAAGTAAGGATTATCAATGGGAGTATCAGACTCGAATGTTGCCTGGTCAAAATTTGGCAGTAATGTTGTCATGGCAATTTTTCACCCAATATTCTTAATAGGTTTTTAATTTGCCGATTGAAAACTAAAGCAATCAATATTGTCAATGCTTGGTTTTCCCTTCGACAACTTATATTTATTTCAAGAACATCAAGAACTTATCAAGATTTACTTCTCTTTACAATTCTCGCTCTGAAGTCTAGTTCAACACTTAAATTCATAAAAGGTTAAGATATCCCGCAAGGAAGATAAAATAGGCTCTATAAGGAAGTTCTCAAGCAAGAATTAGCGCAAGCAATCATGGATTCTAATAGTAATAGCGATCGCACTAGTTAGCTAGCAACCCGACCCAATAGTTACCTGGCGATCGCTCCAAAAATCCGACCAGAAGTGTTTCAGTGTCTATATTCCAAGAGCCAGAAGCTCATAGCTTTTGTTAAGATTCTCACAGTTAAGCAAAAATAGGAGATGCGATCGCTGTATTGATTTTAGGAGGAGAAGTGATTTTAAGCAGCTATTATACATATAAAATTAGGTACAATAGCAAAGTTTAGAATAAGTATTCAGAATGAAGGTTATTCACGGTACTTGGATACCAGATACTTCCACAAACTACATTCAGCCAGGTTCGTTTTATCTGTGGGTTGAAACTTCATCCTTAGCTAAACATACCAGTAAAAGCCAACAACAAATTCATCCCGCTCATCTATCTAAGGATAAGTTAGGGGAATTTTTAAATAAAGAATTAGGAATTAAAGACTCAGCAGCAACTATCACTCAAGGCATCTCTCCGAAATATTTTGCCCTACCCACGGCTAACGCTAGACCAATTCCTTCTCCCGAATTAACTAAGTACTTAGAAGCAGAAATCTCGGAAGAATATGAGGGTTTTCAATATTGGCAAATTGATTGTTATCAAACTGTAACTAATGTCAAATCTAGTTCTTATCAAACCTCAAAGGCAATAAATGTTATCAAGTTGCTTAAGGAAATTCATTTTTTAGCCTTATACAATTCTGAAGAGATTCAACTGGGTTCGGATTTATTATTTTGGTATCACTACACCCAAGCTTTTACCGAAGTAATTCTCAAAGACCAATATATTCCCGCCTTAAAATATAGAGAGTTAGAAGAAGTCGCAACTAAAACTAAGAAAAAAACTCAACAACGAACTCAAAAAACAAAACAGATATCTCACGGTGGCGAATCGAATTCGCTATCCGTGTCCTCATCATTTGAAATCTACGCTACTTGGTCGATAGTTTCCGAACAATATGAAGTAAATTTGCAAAAATATTGTGAATATATGCCCTTGATTTGTCTATCAGGTGCAAACTCTCCTAGTAATGAAATTGAATTTTTGACGACTGAATCCTTATTACGTCACTTTAGCGAATATCTCCTTCATGACTTAGTTACTCACACACCTTCTACGGCAGCATTTGATAAAAAAATTGATAATTCTTTAATTCATTATTGTTTTCATCCCGAACAACATAACCCCTTAACTAGTAATGCCAACCTGGAAAAATACCAGCAATGGTTAACTTGGCAACAGAAAATTACTCGTACTCAAAATAACTCTAACTTTAATTTGTGCTTTCAACTAGATTCTGCCGAGGCAGATAACATCGACAATTGGCAGATTCAGTTTTTAGTTGCTGACAAAAAAGATCCTTCTTTAAAACTAGCTTTAGGTGATTATTGGTTGATGAATGCCAAAACTAAAGGTGGAGTGCAAAAACAATTTGGCAAAGATTTTGAAACCAATTTGCTCTTGAATTTAGGTTATGCAGCCAGGATGTATCCTAAATTGTGGCAAGGAATGGAAACCCCACAACCCGATAGACTGAGATTAACTTTAACCGAAGCCTTTGATTTCCTTAAAGAAAGTGCCTGGGTACTGGAAGATGCGGGTTTTAAGATCATTGTACCTGCTTGGTATACCCCTGCTGGTCGTCGTCGAGCAAAAATTCGTCTTAAAGCATCTAGTAGCGGAAAATCTGCCACAAAAACCGCCAATAAAGGCTATTTCAATCTTGATTCCTTAGTTGAATATCAATATCAGCTAGCAATTGGTGATGAGGAAGTTAGTACTAAAGAATGGGAACAGTTAGTTAATGCCAAGACTCCCTTAGTCCATTTTCGCGGACAGTGGATGGAATTAGACCGCGATAAAATGCAGGAATTTCTGAAATTTTGGCAGTCTCATGGTGATGAAAAGCCACAAATGACCATGTTGGAGTTTCTGCAACGCAGTGCGGAAGCTGGGGATGATTGGGAAGTCGAACATGACGAATTTCTCTCAGAGATGATGGAAAAATTACAGGATAAAAGTCAGTTTGAACCGGTTGAGGATTTAGTTGAGCTTCAAGGTACTTTACGAGAATATCAAAAGCGTGGTGTATCGTGGTTAAGCTATCTAGAACAATTAGGAATAAACGGCTGTTTAGCAGATGATATGGGACTTGGTAAGTCTATACAAGTGATTGCCAGACTCGTTCAAGAAAGAGAGCTTGCTGGTAAATTAAATAAGAAAGCATCTCCATCCCTATTACCCACCTTATTAATTACTCCCACTTCAGTTGTAGGTAACTGGCTTAGGGAAATAGCTAAATTTGCACCCCATCTTAATGCTAGAGTACATCATGGCAGCGATCGCATTCAAGATTTAGCGGAATTTAAAGCTGATTGTTTACAACAAGACGTAATAATTACATCTTTTACCCTGGCACGCAAAGATGCCAAACTTTTGGGAAGCTTAGAATGGCAACGCATAGTATTAGATGAAGCGCAAAATATCAAAAATCCCAAAGCGGCGCAAACCAAGGCAATTTTAAAACTGCCTGCCAAACATCGTTTAGCCTTGACGGGAACTCCTGTAGAAAACCGCTTGTTAGATTTGTGGTCGATTTTTAATTTTCTCAACCCTGGTTATTTGGGAAAAGAAGCACAATTCCGCAAATCTTTTGAGATTCCTATTCAAAAAGATAATAATAAAGTCAAATCGATAACCTTAAAAAAATTAGTCGAACCTCTAATATTAAGACGAGTAAAAACCGACAAATCGATTATTAATGATTTGCCAGATAAAGTCGAGCAAAAACTATACACCAACCTAACTAAAGAACAAGCTTCTTTATACGAGGCTGTAGTGAAAGATGTCGATAATAAAATTCAAAATGCTGAAGGAATCGAACGCAAAGGATTGATTTTAGCAACACTAATGAAATTAAAACAAATTTGTAATCATCCAGCCCAATTCTTGCAAGATGGTAGTGATTTTTTACCGACACGTTCTCATAAAGTCAGCCGTTTAGCTGAGATGGTAGAAGAGGCAATGACTGAAGGCGAAAGTATTTTAATTTTCAGCCAGTTTACAGAAATCTGTGCAAGTTTAGAAAAACAAATTAAGCATTCTCTCCACTGCAATACTTATTATTTACATGGAGGAACTACTCGTAAACGCCGAGAAAAGATGATTGCCGAATTCCAAGCACCCGAAACAGAACCATCGGTGTTTATTCTTTCTCTCAAAGCAGGTGGAGTGGGGATTACTTTAACTAAAGCCAATCATGTATTTCATTTTGATCGCTGGTGGAATCCTGCGGTGGAAGATCAAGCAACTGATAGAGCATTTCGTATTGGACAAAACAAGAATGTTTTCGTCCATAAATTTGTTTCAATTGGGACTTTGGAAGAAAAAATAGATCAGATGATTGAGGATAAGAAAAAGGTGGCTGATGCCGTAATTGGTAGCGATGAATCTTGGTTGACTGAGTTAGATAATGAAGCGTTTAAGGAATTGATTGCTTTGAATAAAAGTGCGATTTTAGATTAGGTAACGTTCGTGCTCACCGGACGCAGATAGCCTCTGCAACTTAGCCGACCATATTGGTGCGTTTCGGTGCAGCACGGTTGTTATGCGGCTGGCTACTTTTGAACAGCTGTAAATCCACCATCAATGACTAAGTTATGCCCCGTGACAAACGCAGCACCGTCTGAACAAAGCCAAACCACCGCCTCAGCAATATCTTCTGGTACGCCAATACGTTGTAACGGAATCCCCGCAGCAACTTGATCAAGCATTTCAGGGGGTGCTCCTGCCCATAAGTCAGTTTTTACAGCGCCAGGACTAACGGTATTGATCCGAATTCGGTCAGCAGAATACTCAGCTGCTGCTGCACGAGACAGGGCGATGACTCCAGCCTTTGCTGCTCCGTAAGCTCCATAATTTGCAACGCCAAGAAGTGCGCCTTGAGAAGAAGTGCTGACGATCACTCCACCTCCTGATTGTTGCATTGCCGGAATTTCGTACTTCATTGACAACCAAACTGACTTGAGATTCGCATTAATCTCAAAATCCCAATCGGTTTCCGATAAGTCAGCAATTTTGCCAGAGGTTCCAGAACCAGCATTGTTAAATGCGTAGTCGAGGCGACCATAAGTTTCAACTGTCTTTTTGACCATTTTTTCGATATCAGACGCTTTCGTGACATCTGCTTGAACAAATACCGCTTCGCTACCTGCTTCTTTGACAAGTTGAACGGTTTCTTCTCCCTTGTCTGCGCGGCGAGCCACTACCACCACTTTTGCTCCAGCTTTGCCAAATGCGATCGCGGTTGCACGACCAATACCCGAACTTCCTCCTGTAACAATTGCAACCTTACCAGCCATTGAAATCATACTTTGCGCTCCTGGGCTACAGCACCTTTAAATTACTCTTTAAATCCTAGTTCAGCTAACTTTCAAATTTGTGGACAATTCTTGCTGGATTTTATCGGAATCTTGCTCTGACACCGAATCTGATTATCTCAACCGATGCTTTTCAAAAACCGCCCTTACCGATAACCGAAGCCGCATAACTATTTATTATACCGAAACTTTCTGGATATCCACTCTATATGGGACAAAAAACAGAAACTTTCCGAATATCTACCCTGTAAAGTATGATATCCAGAAAGAGTCGGTATATTCGTCGATGATATCCCGACTCTTTCTGGATACTATACCAATATAAGTATAATATCCAGAATTTTTCTGGATATCATTCCGTGGAAAAACCTCCTAAAAAACTGCTTGAACAGGTTGGCGATGTCATTTGTTTGAAGTATTATTCTTACAAAACTGAAAAAAGCTACGTTAACTGGATTATAAGGAAGTTCTCAAGCAAGAATTAGATTTACAAGTTGATTTAGTTTTACAGAGTATTAGTTTTACAGAGTAAATGAAATTAGTTTTGTGCGATCGCCAGGTTATCTAACCAAGAGCGATAAGCCTCACGGTATGGCTACGCTTACTGCTTTTGGGTTAAAATTAGCTAATCGGTATAGTCCTAATAACCAAGGTCAATATACTGGTCGTCACTGCAACCACAATCGGAATAATCAAAGATTTTACCCCCTTGAGGTCTGAAACATCACTACTTAAAGTCTTTTGTGTAGATTTGATTTCTTTAATATCCTCAGTAGCTGCATCAAGCTTGGTTTCTACCTTCGTTAGTCTCAGATTTATGTCATTGGTATTTTCACTAAGTTTGTCTAGTTTTTGCTCGAATCGAATCAAGATTTCTTTGAGGTCCGATTCTATTTGTACGCTCATTGCTATAATTCAGTTAGGTTTTAAATGGGGGAAGCTGTACTATTTAGTCATTGGGCAGCTTCCTTTTTAATTGTACGTTTGTTCGTTTTAATTACTCTTCTATAAAGGCAAATGGAAAAATGACTTTTGCTTTTGATACGGCTGTCTATAATAAATCTATAATTAACAATTAAGATTATGCAAGTTCCTACTAAGACTTATTATTCTCCAGAAGAATATTTAGAATTAGAAACTACTGCTGACTATAAAAGCGAATATCATGATGGTCAAATAATACCCATGGCAGGCGGCAAACCCAATCACAATAAAATCTCATTAAATTTGAGCAGTGCGTTAAATTTTGCCTTGAGGAGAACATTTTATGACGTTTTTATGAGCGATCTGCGTTTATGGATTCCCGATTGTCGGCTATATACATACCCCGACGTGATAGTAGTCCAAACTCCGCTGGTATTTGCTGAAAATCGTCAAGATACAATTGTGAATCCCTTAGCGATGGCCGAAATTTTATCTGACTCTACAGAAAAATATGACCGTGGTGATAAGTTTAGAATGTATCGTACTATTCCCAGTTTTAAGGAATACCTTTTAGTAAGTCAGACAGCAATGCAGGTAGAAAAATTTACCAAAAATGAGACCAATAAATGGGTATTGTCTGAATATGCAGGCAAAGACGCTAAGATTTTTTTTGATTCGTTTGAGTTTGAAATTAGTTTAGATGAGCTTTATGATCGTGTGGAGTTAGTTTAAGAAATTTAAAAATCTACATTTTATATTTTACCCTAAAGTGAATTGTGGCTAAATTTAGTAGAACTTGGTGGGGAAAGAATTTTATTGAAGCTTTGGAATCTTTTACCGATTCTGGAAGGTTACAACGAGGACGTTCATATGCTAGCGGTGGTAAAGTAAAAAGTTTTGAGATTGATGGCAATCATATTACTGCTAAAGTGAGAGGTTCTGTCAATCCCTATTTTGGTGTCTATAAAGAACCAACCTATAACATTTCCCTGGAAATTACACCCATTGCTAAATCAAAGTGGAATCTGGTTGTAGATAAATTATCATCCAAGGCAAGTACGATTTCTCGATTATTGTTAAATGAAGTACCAGAAAATATTGAAGATAGTTTTGCTGAATTAAATTTGCATTTATTGCCCCATAGTCGCAAAGATTTTAAAACTAAGTGTTCTTGTCCAGATTATGCTAATCCCTGTAAACATATTGCAGGAGTTTATTATTTAGTCGCTTCTCAATTAGATGAAAATCCTTTTTTGTTATTTGAACTGCGAGGATTGTCTAAGTTAGAATTACAAGAAAAACTGGCTCAAACACCGTTAGGCAAGATTCTCTCAGAGGAATTAAATACTAAAGAAGTTGAGATCAAACCTTCTACTTCACTCTATACCAGAATAGAAAAGCAATTTGTTAAAGATAAACCTAGTACCAGGGAATTTTGGTTAGGAGCAAAAAGATTACCCCAAACAATTGATGTCCCAACTGTTAATAGCGTACCAGCGATCGCAATAAAAAAACAGGGTGATTTTCCATCCTTTTGGCACAAAGATAATTCTTTTATTGAAACGATGGAAGAATTATATCAACGGGTCAAAAATAAAAATCAGAATTTAATTTGACCAAAAGCTTTAGGAGGATGTCTGAAAAGTCCAAATAATTGCGATCGCTCCAAGAATCGAACCAGAAGTGTTTCAGTGTCTATATTCCAAGAGCCAGAAGCTCATAGCTTTTATTAAAATTCTCATCTTCTTTCAATGTACTTGTTAAGATTCTCACAGTTCAGCAAAAATAGGAGATGCGATCGCAATGTCACAAGTTAACGGCGTTACGATTATTTTGAAGATCCAAACATCATCGGTTGGACAAGAGTAGGAGATGCTGAACATCCTCATGCGATCGCTGTGGTAATGAGCAATAGCTGGGGTGGTAGTAAATGGATGGAAGTAGGCGAACGACAAACTACTTTTGAAGATATTACTGGACAGATCAAAGAACCAGTCACAACTAATGAATATGGTTGGGGTGAGTTTGCTTGCAATGGCGGTTCTGTTTCAGCTTGGGTTTCACGTAATTGAATAGCGACTAGCGACTAGCAGATAAGTTATCTGTTTTTCAGCCCATAAACTTATCGATAAGCTCTGATCTCTGAGCTTTTTTATTTCACCTTTTAACAATTAATAATTAACGACTAACAGATTGGTTTACCGTTTAGTTATCACACCAGAACAACAACAAGAGCAAAAAATTACCTTAACCCTCGGGCAACAGCATTATTTATTTCGAGTGTTGAGACTGGGAAATGGCGATCGCTTTGTGGCGATGGATGGTGGTGGCAAATCTTGGTTGGCAGAAATTGCGGCTGAATCAGCAAATATCATTGAATCAGTCGATATATCTACAGAATTACCTGTGGAGATCACTTTGATCACCGCTTTACCTAAAGGAAGCGGTTATGAACAGGTAGTACGTTGCTGTACCGAATTGGGCGTGAGTACCTTTTTGCCAGTCATAAGCGATCGCACTTTACTTAAACCAAGCCCCAATAAGGTTGATCGCTGGCGTAAAATTGCGACTGAAGCAGCCGAACAATCGGAAAGGCAAATTGTTCCCGCAATTCTTGACCCAATTAAGTTTGCTTTGGCAATGAATTCCGTTGATCAGCCTCAAGATAAATATATCTGTGTGGCGCGGGGAGATCTGCCGACTTTAGGCAATTGTTTGCAGACAAGACAAGAGGCTGAACTAGTTATTGCTACAGGCTGTGAAGGGGGTTGGACAGAGGCTGAAATCAAACTTGCGATCGCAGTTGGTTATCAACCAGTTTCCTTGGGAAGTCGGATTTTACGAGCCGTTACCGCGCCAATAGTCGCCCTTTCTGTAGCTGTAGCAGCATTGGAAAAGATATAGGTTATCTAGTCAATCTTGTTCGCTACTGAGCAATAAATCATCAAGGGATTCTGGAAATTCACCTCTTGCTACCATTTTGCTAAAGGCTCTGTAACAATCATTTTTGTCCCCTTCTTTGCGAGGATAACCTAACCAAATGATAAAAATTGCTTTGTAGTCTGGTGTTTGTAATGCACGAAAGAAGAGACGATAACGATTGGGTAAACCCATTTTTTTAACTCTGCCATACTTTTTTAGCGTACCTTGCAGAGCAAATTGACTGGCAGGATCGTCAGTAATTTTTTCTTTGATAGCAACCATAATCGCCGCATACATTTTTACAGCAGGATGGTGGCGATAGTCTTCAGAAGATAAAGTTTTCTTCAGTCGATGGACTTCCGCTTGTAAATCTCGACGTTGTTTACCAAATAAACGTTTAATAAAATAGATGTGCCAGCCATTACGAATCAATTACGACTCCTGCGATTAAATTTTCATCTTCGACTGCCATTTCCTCTGTATAACTTTCTATTTCGTCAGAGTTGCTTAAAGCATTTTCCATGACAAAATCTAGAAATAAACTCAACATTAGTTCCTCTTTTTCTTGTTCAAGTTCTGGTGGTTTTAGACGAACCAATAAGGTGTCAGAGTTAATCACTTCAACTTCGCCGCTGGCTCCAGCCAGTTGAGGATTCTCTTTGACAAAAGCACTTTCGAGCCGAAAACCTGAAGAATTGCCAATTTTTGACCAGGTTGCTTTGTAACTTCGGTTGGGCATAATTGTTTTTTATGTTATTACACAATGTTAGTACATTTTTGGCAAAATGGTTAAGACAAAAACACTTCTAAGATTGAGCATCTAATAGTTTTCTTCCCACTTCAGTCGCTAAATCGGATCGCCCAACTTCAATCAAAGCGCGATCGCGTATGCGACAAGAATCGCACAAACCGCAAGGGGTTGAGTCTCCCTGATAGCAAGACCAAGTATCGGCAATAGGTATATTTAATTCCAAGGCGCGACGAACTATATCGGCTTTAGAATCTTTTACTAAAGGTGCAACTAACTGGGGTGCATGACCTTCAATTCCAGCTTTTGACGAGAGATTTGCTAGTTGTTGATAGGCTTGGAGATATTCGGGGCGACAATCGGGATAGCCAGAATAGTCTACGGCGTTAATACCTAAATAGATTGCCGTTGCATCTTTGGCTTCAGCTAAAGAAAGGGCGATCGCTAAAAACACAGTATTGCGTCCAGGTACATAGGTAGAAGGGATCACATCTAACTGAATACCAGACTGGGGAATAGTCATTGACTGATCTGTTAATGATGAACCACCCCACTGGGATAAATTAACATCAATAACATAATGTTCTTTGATATCTAAAGCTTTGGCTATTTTAGCTGCGGCTAGCAATTCTTGTTGATGACGTTGACCATAACGAAAAGAAAGTGCGATCGCACTATATCCATCGGCAAGTGCGATCGCTGCTGTGGTGGCTGAATCTAAACCTCCAGAGAGTAATACGACTGATTTTTTCATGGTTATAAGTAGCTATTTCTAGGGAATAGATTCAGTTAAGAGGTTTAACTGTAATTGGTAGTTTAATCGTGAAGTGGCTTCCCATTCCCACCTCGCTTTCAACCTCAATCTTGCCCCCCATTGTGCGACAAAATTTCTCAGTCAACACTAAGCCTAAACCGACTCCACCGTATTTACGAGTGCTAGAATCGTCTACTTGAGAAAAAGGCTTAAACAATTGCTTGATGTGTTCTGGAGTAATACCAATCCGCTACTAAGAACTTATACAATCTTGGACAAATCTAAGATTGGGGACAACGTGCCCTTGTGGGATAACATTAACTAAGCCGATTTGAACCATGACAACTGAATATTCCGTGTGAGTGCGGTAGGAAATAATTCTCACCAAGTCTCACTCCCCAGGTGTTGGGGGTAAAAGCATATTCCCCAGGGTAGCGAT
>Ga0114940_10000315_pt1 | contig 25443 bp, 26 predicted proteins | sample ColdCreekSource_FD_87195 | JGI IMG/M metagenome (GOLD analysis project Ga0114940, IMG submission 87195) | Groundwater microbial communities from Cold Creek, Nevada to study Microbial Dark Matter (Phase II) - Cold Creek Source | ecosystem: Environmental > Aquatic > Deep subsurface > Groundwater ... | reverse complement strand
AGCTAGAAGCTAGAGGCTAGAAGCTAGAAGCTAGAAGCTAGAGGCTAGAAGCCAGAAGCTATTCCTTTTCCGTATTGCCCCCTTTGATCCAGCCTTCTTGGTCATTTTCCAGTCTAACTCGCTGCCATTTCCCATCAGCAGAATCTTCTAGGATAATAATCGAGGCTTTATTCTCGATGCCCCCAATCCTTTCCCCATCAGCATCTGGTTCGGCTCTTAAACTTAGACCTTCTGGCCAAGTAACCACTGCCCGATAGGCATTCGGTGGTAATTCCACCTCGGAATCCTCTGGTTCTGTTTCTACAGGGGAAGTTTCATCCCTAGTGGTGGATTCTAATGGCTCGATATCGACTTCGGCTGAGTCTGAGGTTGCTGGTTGAGGAACTGTCACCGCAGGGAATATTGGTTTTTTAGGTAGGGTAGACATTTTTGCATAGTAAACAAAAATGACTGCTCCTGAGATTCCTGCAATAGCGCTAATACCCAAAAGAAACCCCAGAATAAACTGGAGAGTTGCCGAAAAACGTTTGAGAAAGATAGATTTGGTCATCCTTTAATTAAGTTGACTCTGAATGCGATCGCTTAAATCATTGTTTTTTGAAGCTAGACGAGCTTTTCCTGCTGCCACCCACTGTTGCAAAAACTCAATTTGCTCCTGAGCAGTTTTGGCTAAGGGAACGATTTGACTCGCCGCCTCCAGAATATCATCGGTGGTAAAGTCACGATTTTGGCTAAAGCCAATATGCATTGCCTCGATGATCGTTTGCTCAATCTCCGCCCCAGAAAAGTCTGGTGTTTCATATGCTAACCGCTTGGCATCGTAATTGCCTAGATTATGGGGGCGTAATTTTGCTAAATGAACTTTAAAAATGGCTTCTCGCTCGACTCGATTGGGCAAACCGACAAAAAATATTTCATCAAACCGCCCTTTCCGCAACATCTCTGGAGGCAAAGCTTGGATATTATTGGCCGTCGCCACCACAAACACAGGAGTTTTTTTCTCCGCCAACCAGGTAATAAAAGTACCAAAGACGCGGCTGGTAGTACCTGAATCTCCTTTGCCGTCTATCCCCCCAAACCCTTTATCAATCTCATCAATCCAGAGAATACAAGGGGCAAGGGCTTCCGCTAGTTCGATAGTTTGACGAGTTCTCGATTCCGATTCCCCCACCAACCCTGCAAATAAACGTCCGACATCTAAACGCAGTAGGGGTAAATGCCAGTGATGAGCGATCGCTTTGGCGGTGAGGGACTTTCCTGTTCCCTGAATGCCCACCAGTAACAGCCCTCTGGGATTGGGTAAACCATAAGCTCTTGCCTGTTCGCTAAAAGCACCACCACGAAGCAGCAGCCAGCTTTTAAGGTTGTCTAAACCACCAATATCCGAAATTTGTTCCGTAGCGGGGTAGTAGTCTAGAATCTGAGTCTGGCGGATAGACTGACGTTTTTCTTCGAGGATTAACTCCACATCTTCCTCTTCTAGTTTGCCATTAGTGGCGATCGCTCTAGTTAAAACTCTTCTAATTCTCTCTAAAGACAGCCCTTGGGCAGCCCGTACTAATTCATCTACTAGCTGTTCCGATAAATTTTGATTGGTAGCCAAAAGTAAACCTTGAATTTCCGTCGCGATTTCTGGCGCAGTGGGTAAAGCAAATTCGACGATGGTAATTATTTCCGATAATTCTTCAGGAATCTGTACCTGGGGAGCAATGATAATAATATTTTTCGGTTGAGATTTCAAACTACGCGCCAAGTTCCGTAACTCACGAGAAACAGCAATATCATCGAGAAAACGTTGAAAATCTCGCAATATAAAAACTCCTCCCGCATCATGAGGCATATTACTAATGAAATCTAGTGCTTGCAAGGGATTGCGCTTACCAAAACCAACATTATTCGGATTTTCCTGGTAGCCATTCACAAAATCCCATATATAAACGTTACGCTTGCCTAATTTTTCCGTAGCAGCGGCGATCGCTTTTTCCGCTCTTTCTTCTTCTCTGGTGGGTAGATAAATTAAGGGATAGCAGGCGCGTAATAACAGAGAAAACTCTTCGTTAAAGTTCATGGTTATGGAGGGCTTGATGGCTGCTGATATTCTCTCACTACAAGCAAATTAAATGCGATCTAAGATTAACTAATTAACATCACTTTTACTTCACTTCCTTGGGGAATTAAGTTTTGATTCACAGGAACGATCGCCAGTCCAGTAGTTTGTGCCAAATTAATTAAATTCCCCGAACTATGACTACCCCCTGCTAAAGCAAATTCATACCTCCCTTCCGTTAGCTGTAATTGTCCCCAAAGATAAGTTTCCCTACTGCCTCCTGCACGCAAATCATGGCGAGTTGTGGCATTAACCAAGCAGGGTTTGAAGTCTGCCAGTCCAGAAAATTTCTTGAGGGCAGGTTGCACAAAACGCCAGCAGCTAACCAACGCTGAAACGGGATTCCCTGGAATGCCAAAATACAAACAGTTATGATCCTCAAAAGTAGCTACAGTCAATGGTTTACCTGGCTTGACAGCTACGCTACGAACATGGAGCGTTCCACCTAGTTCTGTCAAAATACGGTCTACATAGTCATAGTCACCAACGGATACCCCGCCAGTGGATAGCACCAGATCTGCTGAGGCGATCGCCAAGGCGATCGCTTGTTTTAACTCCTCTGGATGATCGGGAACGATCCCAAGGCGAACGGGTATCCCGCCGTTATGAGCCACAAAGCTAGCTAAAGCATACTGATTAGAATCAACAATCTGCCCTGGCTGCAAAGACTGTTCTGGAGTGACCAACTCATCCCCTGTGGAGAGGATTGCTACGGAGGGACGACGATATACCCCTAACTGAGTACATTGAGCAGTAGCTAATACGGCGATTTCTGCTGCACCGATTTTAACCCCAGGCTCTAGTAACGGCGTTCCTGCTTGGTAAAAAGCCCCTTGATGCCGCACAAATTCTTGGAATTTTGGTGCTTGTTGAATAGAAATGAGATCGCCTGATCGTTGGGTATTTTCCTGAATCACAATGGTATCTGTTCCTACTGGCAACATTGCCCCTGTGAAGATACGGGCAGCTTGTCCAGATTTGATCTCGGTTTGGGGGAGAACCCCCGCAGCAATTTCCGTCACCACTTCTAAAGTTACGGGCTGTTCGGGGCTACAGTTGGCTACGTCTTGATAGCTTACTGCATAAGCATCCATCGCCGAATTATCCCAGTGGGGAATATCCAGATTGCCGACTACAGCCTGGGCTAAAATTCTGCCACTAGCAGCTTCTAGATCGACTATTTCTAGATCTTGGTTAGAATCTAGGCTTCTAACTAAATTGAGAATGATTGATTCGGCTTCTTGAACTGACAACATAAAGCAATAGTTAAAATAATAAATAGTCTGCTAAAAGCTTAGAGCTAAAAACCCACCATATAATTACTTTTACGAGAATCAAACCTACAGATCATGTATGACGATTACAAATCTGAGTCTAATTTAAGAAGGTATCCTAAAGTTCCCATTGATCGAAGAGTGGGTGCCTTTGCGATCGACTTTTTGAGTGTCTGGTTTATCAGTGCTTTTTTTGCTGGTAATTATATTCAATGGATAGTCTTTTTGTTTGTCTGGGGGATTTTGCGAGTAGTCATTGCCGAGAAAAATCAGGGGCAAAGTTTGGGACGTTGGGCATTAGATATCCAAGTAATCGATCCTCGGTTTTCCCGTCTACCCGACTTGATGGCTTTAGGGAAAAGAGAACTTATTTTAGGTTGTGGTGCAGCATTGGCGATCGCTGGCTTACAAATCAATGTCCGTAATGGTTTATCAATGTTATTACTCCTCGCTCCGATCTTGATCGATTGTTCCCTCGCTTTCTTAGATGACGAGAATAATTTGGCTTTTCATGATCGAGTAGGGGAGACTTTGATGATTCAAACAGAACGAGGCTTTTCTCTAGATTTAAGACTAAAAAAAATATTTGGTCAAATCCAGCGTAATATGCGAAGATAATAAGCTGCGTGTCAATATAAGTACACTCACAAGTAATTCTAAGCAAAAGTTATGGCAAGCAAGAAAGGCGTTCGTATTGTTATCACCTTGGAATGCACCGAATGTCGGACAAATACCGATAAGCGTTCTCCTGGGGTATCTCGTTATACCACCATGAAAAACCGCCGCAATACCACAGGCAGATTAGAACTCAAGAAATTCTGTACTCATTGCAACGGTCACACTGTCCACAAAGAAATTAAGTAATCACTGAAATTAGATTTAGTTAGAGCAAGTAAAATCATGGCATATTATCGTAAGCGTCTTTCCCCCATTAAACCTAGCGATCCTATCGATTATAAAGATATTGAGTTGCTACGGAAATTTATTACCGAACGGGGCAAAATTTTACCTCGTCGCATCACAGGCTTAACTGCTCAACAGCAGCGAGATTTGACTGTAGCCGTGAAAAGAGCCAGAGCGATCGCTCTATTGCCTTTTGTCAACGCTGAAGGTTAAGGAAAGCATCATTTTTACTGGATGTTTACTTTGATATTTACTATTTTTGTAGTTGGGTGAAGATAATCAGCCAGCGGAAAGTAAACTGTAAGAAGATGTTGTTGTAAGCAGTCGAGTACAAAGCTGGTGGAACAAGGAAAGCTGATTGAATTCAGAATGCAAGGAGAACGTCGTCTTGCTGTTGCCGAAAGACCAGAAGGAAAAAAGGATTGGATTGTAATTGATGGGGGGGGACAGTCCCATAAGATACGCCCCCAAAGAATTGATTACACCGTCGAGGGTACTTATGAGTCTGGAGAAATTAATGGCTTTCTGGCAGAGGTTGAGTCTTATTTAGACCCCAGCAGCTTAGAAATAGCTTGGGAAATGTTGATTGAGGATAATGATACTGTCACCCCGCAACAAATGGCAGAATTATTGTTCTCAGATCAAAGTCCCGTAGCTTGCTACGCTGCTCATTGTCTTCTGAGCCAAGACAAAGTTTATTTTAAGCAGAAGTCCGAGTATTACGAACCTCGTCCCGTAGCTCAAGTCGAAGAGATTAAACATCAGTTAGAAGTTCAAGCAGAGAAAGAACAGGACAAAACACAGTTTATCTCGCATCTCCAACAGGCTTTAGCAGGAGAAGATACTGAGTGGAGTGAGAGCGATCGCCTTAAATTAGAAGCGATTGAAAAAATAGTACTCCAGACCAATAATACTTCCAAACTAGGTCAAGAAATCCTCAAGGAAGTAGGTAGAAATTGCGATGCTCAAGGAGCCTGGCAACTATTGATCGATATAGGATGGTGGAGTAAACACGAAAATCTATTTTTACTTCGCAGTGCCTATCCAACAACGTTCTCTAAAAAGGTGCTTGATGTGGTGCAACCCCTGCTTCAATCTGACCCTCATGAAAATGACGGCGATCGCTTAGATCTCACTCATCTCAAAGTTTGTACCATTGATGATGAAAGCACCACTGAAATTGATGATGGTTTAAGCATTGAATACCTAGCAGCAGGGACAGCTAAAATTTGGATTCATATTGCCGATCCGACTCGCATCGTAATCCCAGAAGCTGAATTAGATCTAGAAGCCCGCCGCCGTAGTACTAGCCTCTATTTACCTACGGGAATGGTTCCCATGTTCCCTCCAGAATTAGCTACAGGCCCCATGAGCCTGGTGCAAGGTCAAGTATGTTCTGCCCTCAGTTTTGGGGTGATTCTTGACCAGTTTGGAGGCATTCAAGAGTACGAAATACATCCTAGTTTAATTAAGCCTACTTACCGTCTTACCTACGATGATGTAGATGAGATGTTGCAGTTGGGGCTACAAAATGAACCCGAAATTGCCGATCTCGCTAAAAGCTCTTATCTCAGAAGAAGCTGGCGCAAAGACCAAGGTGCAATCCAGATTAAGATGCCTGAGTCGGTAATCAAAGTCAAAGATAATGAAGAAGTGACCATCGAACTGATTGATAGCTCTCCTTCTCGTCAGCTTGTGGCTGAAATGATGATTTTGGCTGGCCAAATTGGTGGACAATATGGAACAGAGCATAGTTTACCTCTACCCTACCGAGGTCAACCCCAGCCAGAATTACCCCCCGAAGAAGAGTTACTCCAATTACCCCCAGGACCTACTCGTTTTTGCGCTATCCGTAGCTGTATGCCTCGGAGTGAAATGAGTATGTCGCCGATTCGCCATGCCAGTTTAGGCTTAGAAACTTATGTTCAGGTAACCTCCCCGATCCGTCGTTACACAGACTTACTTGCCCATTTTCAAATCAAGGCTCATCTTAAAGGGGAAGAACTACCCTTTTCTCGCGAAGAACTGCAAGAAATTGTCTACAGCGTAAGTAGCTCATCCTACGAAGCAACTTTAGTGGAGCGTCAAACAAATCGCTATTGGGGATTAGAATACCTGAGACGGAACTCTAAATGTATCTGGGATGTCTTGGTTTTGCGCTGGCTGAGACAAGACGAAGACTTAGGCTTGATTTTGATTGAAGATCTAGGGATGGAATTACCCCATCGCTTTGATCGTCCTGTAACCCTAGGAGAACGGATGGAAATGCAGGTAACTCACGCTGATCCTCAACGGGATGAAGTGCGATTGAGAGAAATAACTGAAGCAGAAATTCAAGCAGCTTCTTCTTAGTGGCTATAGCTCATTAAAACAGTTTACGGCTTATAGCTAAGGGCGAAGCCCCTTTAGTATCTAATTCGTGGCGCGATCGCTTTTGCCTTTGTGACAAATAAATAACATTTACCTAGATTACTCTAGACAAACTCCGTGCAATTACTTAGACTTATTTTTGTTAACCAGTTGAGAATTACTCCTATTATAAAAAAATGAAAAATCGTAGAATTAAGAATTATTATTATTTTGAGGTAAGTTTTAGTGATTAATAGTTCAACATCATCTAACTTTCTCAAAACCAATCAAGCCAAAATTTGGTGGCTTTTGAGACTAGGAGTAGCTTTAGAATTCATAGGTCACGGGGCGTTTGGCGTAATTACTAAAGAGAGCTGGCTGCCGTACTTTGGGGTATGGGGTATTCCCGAAAATATAGCTTGGCGAATCATGCCTATAGTCGGGGTAATAGATATTAGTCTCGGATTTTTGGCTTTTTTTGCCCCCAGGAAATCTTTTTTGTTGTTTATGGCAGCTTGGGGACTAATGACTGCTTGTCTCAGGCCACTGGCTGGAGAACCCATAAGCGAATTATTTGAACGTTCCTACAACTTCTGTGTACCTCTAGCAGCTTTTCTAATGATCGCTTGGGATGTTAAACCTCATGGTTGGTTTCATCGCGTTAAAAATGTACCTCAACTAAGCAAAAAACATTGGCATTGGTTGAAAATTTTGTTGCAAGTTGCGATCGCAGTTTACCTAATCGGCCACGGTGCTTTTGGTGCTTTTGATGCCAAAGAGGGTCTGGTTAAACAGTATGAAGCTACAGGAATTGCTACACTTTTTGGTTCTACTTCAGCAGCTTTAACCGCTATTGGTTGGTTCGAGATTGCCTTGGGTATTTTCGTTTTGTTAGCGCCTATTGCTCCCCTCTTATTTTTTGTCTGCGGATGGAAAATTGTTACGGAGTCACTGTTTATTTTTTCTGGGGCTTTTTACGGTGGATTCGAGTTTGTCGAACGAGGTGCAAGCATGGTTGCTCCTTTAGGGTTGTATTTCATAATCTTGGTTATCAAAGATTTTAAGCTTCCTTCAACCCAGTCAAAAATGATCGAGGAGGACATTAAACTTAATATTTAAACAAGTAATTGAAATAATGGGAAAAAAAGAGATAATCCCTAAAGTTCCAAAAGTGGTAGTTGTTGGGGCAGGTTTTGCGGGTTTAAGAGCAGTTAAGCATTTAGCAAATGCTGAAGTAGAAATACTATTAATTGATCGCCATAATTATCATACTTTTATCCCTCTTCTCTATCAGGTAGCCACTGGTTTTATCTCACCTGAACTGATTGCCTATCCTCTGCGTAGTCTATTGCACAATCTCAAAAATGTCAGTTTTTTGATGGCGGAAGTTACCCAGATTGATTTAGCAGCAAAAACTGTAGTCACTGATGCTCAAGCAATAACCTACGATTATTTAGTTATCGCCACAGGCAGCCGAACCAACTTTTTGAGCGTCTCTGGCGCACCCCAGCAGACTTTTCCTTTGAGAACTTTGTCAGATGCTATTACTCTACGCAACCATATTATTAGCTGTTTTGAGCAGGCGGTGAGACAAAATGGTGAAGATATTTCTTTGTTAAAGCAACTGATGACTTTTGTGATTGTTGGGGGTGGTGCTACAGGAGTAGAGATGGCTGGGGCATTACAGGAGTTAATCCACGATTGTCTAATCAAAGATTATCCCCAATTAGATTTGCACCAAGTCAAGGTGATTCTGTTACAGTCTGGGGAGAGTTTACTTAATACTTATCCCGAACGCTTATCCAAGTATACTTTACGTCAATTACGCGATCGCGGCATAAAAGTTCATCTAAATAGCAAAGTCAAGGCAGCTTCAGCTACAGAGGTAGTTTTAGCAGATGAAACCAGTATTGCTACTTCTACTATTATCTGGACAGCAGGAGTAGAAGCCAGTTTTCCCGAACCCAAAGAAAACTTGACTACAGCTAGTAAAAATAAAGTTGAGGTTTTGCCTACTCTACAGCTACCAGAAGATGCACATGTTTATGTTGCGGGGGATGCAGCTTACGTCGAACAAAATGGGAAACCATTGATGGGAGTTGCGCCAGAAGCTTTACAGTTAGGAGGAGCGATCGCCAAAAATATTAAGAGACAACTAAAAGGAAAAACACCAACAGCATTTAACTACTTTAATAAGGGTAGAGCAGCTATCGTGGCTCGTAACGCTGGAGTAGCTTATCTGTTAGGAAAAATTCCTGTGAGTGGCTTTTTTGCTTGGCTGCTATGGCTGATTATTCATATTTACTACTTACCAGGATTATCAAATCGTTGCCAACTTTTAGTCGCTTGGTTGAAGGATTATATCTGGGGCGATCGCTACCTCCGACAGATTTTTACTACGACCAAACCGAATCTGACAGAACCTATTTTAGTCGAGCCAACCGACTCATAGTTTTTTCCCTAAGTTAAGTGGAAAATGAAGAAATATAACTAAATAAAAAATTAAAAAATAGATTAGAAATTTTTATTACGTAAGCAGGTTGTCGGCAACACGAGCAAAAAGGTTGATGCTAGTCTATAAAAAAAGAGAAACAAGACTGCAATTTTTGCTCCCATCTTGCTTCGCTCTCTTCGTTGCTTTGGTTGAAAATTAGTTTAAAACAGGATGCAGGAGTCTAAGATATGAAACCACTTAACTGCACTAGTGCAGATTTTGAGCAGGCTGCTTTAGCTAAATTTCGTTCTTTAGTCGATTTTTTGCCTCAAAATAGCCAGATTTCCCGTGAGTCCTGGGGTCGTTCTACAGCCTTGTGTTTAGATTTTGCTAATTGCCCTCATCTGTTCACCGTAGATCAAGAACAAGCTCGTTGTTTATCGAGGGCGATCGCCACATTAGGGCTGGCAGATTCGATGATTTTTCGGCTAGGGAGCAAAACTGTCGGCTGGCGGAAAGTTTTTCCCTAGTTTGAGATAGAGCTGTTTTATTCTTGTTCCATATTTTACCTTCTTAATAATTGACGAAGAACATCACAAGAAGGCTAGATGCTACTACATAGTACTTTGACGTTTAATGGAAAGTTATAACATATTTTTGTATTAAGTCTGGTTGTCATTGGACAACTCAAAGATTATAATTTGAATTATAGACGTGAAAAAACATCCCAATAAAGAAATTAATGATGCTGTAGAATATGCCGTTGAAAATGGATGGGAGGTTATAGAAGCTGGTTCTAGTTCCCATGCCTGGGGGAGGTTGAAGTGTCCTTATAATGATCATGAGTGTAGATGTGGACAGTTTTGTCTTAAAAGTGTTTGGTCTACACCCAGGAATCCTCAAAATCACGCAAAACAAATACGACGGATTGTAGGCGGCTGCATAAATAAAGATACTGTTCCATAAAATTTTAATATTATGAACGAATACGATTTTGCACTACATTTTAAACTAGCTGACCATACTGTAGATCCAGGTATCTATGAAGATAGGTTGTTTGAAGCAGGATGTGATGATGCTTTGGTGGGAATAGGTCAAAAAGGATATATAGGATTAGATTTTATTCGTAGCTCTAATAATTTCATTGATGCTGTTTACAGTGCAATTGAAAATGTAAAAAGTGTTGTACCTGATTCGGAGCTTTACTACATCTCTCCCGACGTTGTGAGTATTCCAGAGATCGCAACTATTATGAACTGTACTAGGCAGAACGTTCTTAAACTAAAAAACAATCATGCAGACACTTTTCCTGTTCCTATTAACAGCGATGGTAGATTACTAAATTGGCACTTGGCGGAAGTACTCAAATGGTATCAATTAAGAGGAACTATCATAAAGACACCTTTGCTGGAAGTAGCAGAGTTTGCCATGCAGTTTAATCTAGAAAAGCAATATCAGAAGATAAACTCCGATAAAAATTTGCAGGAAAAGGCTCGTGCTTTAGTTTGTTGAGTATTCATTAAGTCTTAGGGATTTCGCGTTTTATTGGTAGGACGATCGCATTTTTAACCTGTAGAAAGGGAAAAGCGATCGCAAAATTTTCTACAATTTGCAAAATTCGGGGAATAGCTTGTTAATCTTCTTTGAGAGTTTGGGCAAAGCGATCGCTCCTCCTAATTGTTCTAACTGGACTTTCCTGTTAATTGCAATTTGCATCTATATTCTATTTACTTTGGCTTTAGGTTTAGTAACCAGTTTTTTGCAATGGAATCTCTGTACATCATTAACAACAATAGCCAGGATTATAGTTACTTCTCTGATTGCACCAGCTTTCTTAGAAGAAATTTTGTTTCGAGTTTGGTTATTACCTTATCCAGGGGATAATATTTCTCTCCACACTTATCTAACTTGGGGAACATTGAGCTTGTTCCTGTTTGTTATTTATCATCCTCTTAATGCCCTAACCTTTTTTCCTCAAGGCAGAGACACTTTTTTTGACCCGATTTTCCTCTGCTTGGCAGCAGGATTGGGGATTATTTGTACCATAGTCTATTATCAAACGGGATCTTTATGGCTACCAGTATTGATACATTGGTTAACGGTAGTTATTTGGCTGGTCTGCTTTGATGGATTAACTAAATTAAAATTTCTATAGGAACCCCTGATCTTAAATCAAGAAAGATAATTTTTCCGATCATTAATAAAATAATTAAATATAAGCCTGATGGAAGAACTTATACAATTGCGCGAGAGCATCAAAAAACATGACTTAGTAACTGCCTTGCAAATTGTTGATGAACTAGAAGAAATGTCCGTAGAAGATAAGCTCAACAAGATTTTTAGCTACATGATTGTTCTACTTCTACACTTAATCAAAGAGGATGCTGAAAAACGACTGACTAAATCTTGGAAACTTTCAATTAATAATTCAGTTAAACAAATTAATAGAACTAATAAAAGAAGAAAATCTGGTGGATATTATGCTCAGAAATCAGATTTAATGGTGATAGTCAATGATGCCTTTGATCTGGCTCTTGAAGGGGCAGCAATTGAAGCTTTTGGTGGTGCTTACGACGAACAGGAATTATTGAATCTAATTAATGAAGCACAAATCAAAGACAAGGCTATTTCTCTCTTGGATTATGCCAAATAATGTTTTTTGAAAACTGTGGAATAACCTGATTACATTTTAGGGAAAAGGGTTGAGTGTTTCGTTTTTATAGCTAGAAGCTAAGGTTGATACCATTGCCGCCGCTAGTTGCTCAGTAGACACGGCAAAAGGTAGACGGTGAATATCTGACTGAGGTTGAGTGGCGATCGCTGTTACCTGACGAAGATCATTCAGGGTGATCCCTCCTAATCCTAAATCCTCTAAGGATTTTGGTAAGCCAATGTCACCATAAAACTTGAGTAGCTGCTGTCGTGCCGATGCTGCCAGTTGATTTCCCTGTACCATTTCTTCTAGCCGTAGCTGGACTAAAATACCGTAGGCTACTTTCTCTCCGTGGAGTACATCATGGGCTGCTGGCAGATGAGTTAAACCATTATGCACCGCGTGGGCTGCCACCGTGCGACAGTCCGCCCCACCAATGCCCCCAATAACTCCCGCCAACAATACCGTGGCATCCACCACTTCCCGCCAGGCATCACTATCGTTATTCTCTAGGGCGATCGCCGATTTTTGGAAGAGAATGTCCCGCAGAACTCTTGCTTGCTGTACCGCCGAAATTAGCAGGGTAGCAGTGGCATCTCCACTACTAACGGAGGCTTCATACCATTTGGCGATCGCATCCCCGATTCCCGCCACCAAAGTCCGTTGCGGGGCAGTACGAATTAATCCATAGTCGAGAATCAATAAATCAGGACAGCGATTTAAAGTCACATCATACTGAAATGCCCCAGCTTCAGAATAGACGTTAGATAGAGCCGTCCAAGCTGCACAGGTAGCCCCCGAAGTGGGAACCGTCACCACGGGCAAACCAGACTGATAAGCCAATAATTTCGCCAAATCTAGCGCTTTCCCACCCCCAACGCCGACAATTACATCCCCTTGATGCTGTTGCACTGTCTCCTTCAATCTGATCAGGGAAGATTCGGCACAGTCGGGGGCATAACTAGCGGTGATACTTTTTAGTTTGGCGGATTTTAAAGCAGGCTGGAGCATCTTCTCTACTACCTTCAGGGTTTGATTACCCCCCACCACTAGAGGTCGCATCCCTAAAGCAGCAATTTCTTGACCTGAATGAGCCAACAGATCATCCCCTCGGAGTACTCTGGCAGGAGCGATCGCTAAAGGACTAGACTGAGTGGCTTTGGTAGTGGATGGAGTGGTGACTTCTTGATTCATCTTCTTTGACGGCTGAATTTTGCTAGCTTGCTCGGGGAGGTAGTTGAGCGACATTCTGGGCAAAGACTTCAATTTCGATATCTTTGCTGGTACGAGCAGTGATTGAGCGCTTGGCTGTTCCTAAAAATAGAGGTTGGGATACTCCAGGTTGTGGATGAAGTACCGTTCTCAACTTAATTGTAAACTGATCATTGCCTCGCGATCCCGTTCTACCATAGGAATATAGATCCGTTGCTGCTTGAATTAAAGTTGGCTCAATGGCGGATTTCTCTATATTAGGAGATACCGCTACTACGGCTTGATTAGCTCCATTATCGTAAATTACGGCATAGCGGGTGGCACCAGGAATATTAGCATGGGGAAATAAGCCTAAGCCCAAGGCAAAAAAACTAGCGGTTAGGACTCCCATAAAGCTAGTAGCCCCCACTAAACGAAAACGCCAAGCCCATCCGAGGACAAATGCCACAATTGACACCAGCAAAGTAACAACAGTAGCAATTCCTAACCATTTGGCACAGGTAAAAAGATCAATCATCTAAATTTAAAATTACCTCTGATAATTAAGCGAATTTTGCCTAAAAAAAACTAGCAGTTGGTAGTTTGAACTATCCAACTCCTAGTTTCCAGAATAATATTAATCGTGCTGCCTAAATTATCAAGGTCAGCAAAAGTTATAAATAATTAAATTACTGTACCTATTGACCAGCAGCGCCATCTTGAACTGCGTCAGTAGCAGCATCCGCGCCATCTTTAACAGCATCTGCACCGTCTTGAACGGCATCACCAGCAGCATCTGCACCATCTTGAACGGCATCACCAGCAGCACCAGCGCCATCTTGAACAGCGTCAGTAGCAGCACCAGCACCATCTTGAACAGCGTCAGTAGCAGCACCAGCACCATCTTGAACGGCATCAGTGGCAGAACCTTCTGGAGCTGCGTTAGGGTCAACACTTTCTGGAGCAGCACCATCTACCGCTTCAGGAGTCTCAACTTTCTCCCCCGCACAGGCAGTAAACAATAAAGACATTGCAATAAACGCGGGAACAGCCAAGGTTTTGATTTTGATAGTCATAATTCTAATAGATTCAAAAAGTTTAACTAGACTACTACTTGATACTCGATAATCTCTCTAGAGTCAAAGCAAATCTACAATTTATCAAAAGCTTTAAGCTTCAAGCTATAAGCTATAAGCCTTGTCTGATGGAAGCTTTGAGCCTAATGCTTATGGCTGGGACAAAGCTCCTTTATGACTAAAATTTATCAGTAAATTCAAGTTAACCTCGTCCAACTTCCGCAAAGATTTTCGCTAATATTTCCCCTGCCCCCTGAGCCTTTAATTTCTCTGCCAACTCAGATCCTAGCGCCTCCGACTGACTTCTATTACCCTGCACCGAGTCTTTGAGTAATTGTTTGCCATCGAGACTAGCAACCATACCAATTAAGGTTAACTGGTCATTTTCGATCTGCGTATTCACGCCAATCGGCACTTGGCAACCTCCTTCAAGCTCACGTAAAAACGACCTTTCTGCCAAAACGCGATCGCAACTTTCAGCATCTTCTAGAACCTTAAGGATCGCCAGGATTTCTTCATCCCCCTCACGGCACTCAATCCCCAATGCTCCTTGTCCCACTGCATGGAGAGAGATATCTGAGGAAATATGTTGGTGAATGCGATCGCCCATATCCAACCGCTGTAACCCCGCGACCGCTAAAATAATTCCGTCATACTCCCCTGCATCAAGTTTCGCTAAACGAGTATTAACATTGCCCCGAATATCTTTAAACTCTAGATGGGGAAAATGGTGCCGTAGCTGGGCTAAACGTCTCAGGGAAGAAGTGCCAATTACCGCCCCCGCAGGCAAGGTTTCTAACTGCTTATCTTGATGCTTTGCATGAACTACTAAGGCATCGGCGGGGTCAACCCTAGTACTTACGCAACCCAACATCAAACCTTCTGGGAGATTAGTGGGCAAATCTTTGAGAGAATGCACCGCAAAATCAGTGGTGTTGTTGAGCATTCCCACTTCTAACTCTTTGGTAAATAGACCCTTGTCGCCAATCTTGGCTAAAGGAACATCTAGAATCTTGTCTCCTTTGGTACTCATTTCCTCAACCTCAAAACTGATCTCAGGAAAGTGCTTTTCTAACTCAGCTTTTACCCAGTAAGTTTGTACTAAAGCAAGCTGACTTTTGCGAGTACCAATACGAACAGTACGCTTATCAGTTTCAACGGAGGATGTCATAGGAAGTAGCTTAAAAAAATCACATAATCTCTCAATCTAGCGTATCGTAATTCAAGATAGGTATTGATTAATTTTGTTTGCTTTTTTATCAAAAGCTTTAAGCTTTAGGCTTTAAGCTCTAAGCCCTTGATCCTAGCTAGTAAGAACTAAAAAAGTCCTTGTCTTATAATCTAGTTACCCTCACTCTTCTTTGTTTGATTGCTGTCTATGTCGCCTGGAATTTGGGGGCAAACGATGTTGCTAACTCTATGGGAACATCCGTGGGTTCAAAAGCGATCTCCCTGACTCAAGCACTAGTTATTGCAGGCATTTTAGAGTTTGCGGGGGCAGTGATATTCGGTCAGCAGGTATCAGCCACCCTGGCGACTAAGGTAGCTAATCCGAGGTTATTTGCCGATACTCCTGAAACATTTTTATTAGGGATGATTGCCGTATTACTTGCCTGTGGCATTTGGTTGCAGATAGCGACCAGTCGCGGTTTACCCGTGGCTTCCTCCCATGCGGTGGTGGGAGCGATCGCTGGGTTTAGTTGGGTAGCTATTGGTCAAGAAGCGATCGCCTGGGAAAGTATTGGCTTAATTTGTCTTGGTTGGCTGGTGACTCCTGTGGTTAGTGGGATAGTGGCTGCTAGTTTGTATAGTTTATTGCGCTACTGGCTATTTGAGCAGGAGGATATCCTACAGCAACTACTAGAATGGATTCCTTGGCTGAGTGCAGCTTTAATTAGCGTCTTTGGGGTGATTGTTTTCCCTACCATAGTACATTTGCCAGTATTTAGAGCTATTCCCTTACCAGAGAGAACCCTTAGCTTAGGGATGGGATTCTGTGCCACAGGGGGAATGTTCAATTATGCCTGGTACAAATTTAAAAGTTATCGTCAACAGGGGATAGAAATCAGGATTCTAGAACGGTTAATGGGCAAATTTCAGGTATTAAGTGCCTGTTTTGTGGCTTTTGCTCATGGTTCTAACGATGTGGGCAATGCGATCGCTCCTTTAGCAGTCATTGTCTTTATTTTAAATACTGGCACTGTGCCAATTGAAAGTTTAGATATTCCCCTGTGGATTTTGGTGTTAGGGGGAGTTGGGATCGTTGCGGGTTTGGCGGTACAGGGTAAGAAAGTGATTGCCACCGTTGGGGAAAACATTATCGCTCTTGTCCCCAGTACGGGGTTTTGTGCCGAAATAGCCACCGCCAGCACCATCTTGATTGCCTCCCGTGTTGGACTACCTGTTTCTACATCCCACGCTTTGGTAGGTAGCGTGATCGGAATCGGTTTAGTTTCGCGGCATCAGGATGTTAAGTGGGAGACAATTAAATCCGTGGCCCTAGCTTGGATAATAACTTTGCCTGTGGCGGCAATGTTGAGTGCAGGGATTTTTTCTTTACTACTTCTACTACGTTTACCTTGACATACTCACTCCGTAGCTCTAAGGTACAACGCGAAGTTGTACGGCGCGTTTCGTGTGAGAAGCTAATCTAAAGCGATCGCATTTTTTCTCAATATTTTAAATTAAAATGAACTATCTTTTAGCGATTGGCATCCGCCAGCCTGTACCAAAAGCGCGATCGGTGATCTTAATTCCTGGTGGTGCTTGACGGCGTTTAAATTCCGCACGGCTAACTAGTCCTCTTACTTTACTTACTATGGCTGGATCATGTCCACTGGCTACGATCTCGGTTGTGGATTGATGCTGACAAATCAGGCGATCGAGGATGTCATCTAAGACATCGTAGGGGGGTAAGGAATCAGCGTCTTTTTGCCCAGGTTTCAACTCGGCACTAGGAGGCTTGGTAATAATATTGTCAGGAATAACTTCTTGCTCGCGATTCAGCCAGCGACACAGTTCAAATACCCTGGTTTTGGGTACATCTGCAATTACCGCTAACCCGCCATTCATGTCCCCATATAAAGTACAGTAACCCACCGCCATTTCGGACTTATTTCCTGTCGAGAGAAGCAGATAACCAAATTTATTGGCGATCGCCATTAATAAATTCCCCCGAATCCGCGACTGGATATTCTCCTCCGCAATGCCAAACTCTGTTCCAGTAAACATTGGTTCCAATAGCCGATCATAAGTCGCCATTGCCTCTTGGATTTCTAGTTTCTGGCTGTTGATCCCCAACTTACCCACCAACTTGATCGCATCATTAACAGAATGATCTGAACTATAGGGAGATGGCATCAGTACCCCCAAAACATTTTCTGCCCCTAAAGCCTCAGCAGCGATCGCTGCCACCAAAGCAGAGTCAATTCCGCCACTTAAACCCAAAATTGCCCGACTAAAACCACACTTCCTCGCATAATCTTTCACCCCCAACACCAAAGCACTATATATCTCTCTACTTCCCCCCTTATTAAGGGGGGCTAGGGGGGATCTAACCTTATTAAGCGCGGTTAGGGGGGATCTACCTTTAGACATCAACTCATCCCATTCCACCACAATCAAATCCGTAGCAAAACCTTTTGCCCGACAAACCACTTCTCCCCCGCTATTAAACACCACGCTATTACCATCAAACACCAGATCATCATTTCCCCCCACCTGATTAGCATACAGAACTGGTTTCTGATAAAAAGTCGCAGCATGGTGCAACATCGCCTCTCTTAATTGCTGCTTACCTAGGGTATAGGGAGAAGCGGACAGGTTAATAATTACATCTACTCCCAACTGCGCTAATTCCTCGATCGGGTTAACTGCATAGCTGCGCTTCCCCCAAAACTGCTCATCATTCCACAAATCTTCACAGATACTTACTCCAACCTTAACCCCATCTAAGGTAAAGTAATTTGCTTCATATCCAGGTTCAAAATAACGCGCCTCATCAAACACATCATAGGTAGGCAGTAAGCGCTTATGGAAGATCTGCTTAATCTCTCCTCCCTCTAACAAGGCGGTGGTGTTATATAACGGCTTTTGTCCTTTGGAAGCAGCGTGGGGATTAGTTTCTACTGTCCCGATCAACACGGCAATATTTTTCGGCAACTGGGAGGCGATCGCCTGTAACTCATTCCCCATTGACTCTACAAAGTCTGGATACAGCAGCAAATCTCTAGGAGGATAGCCACAAAGGGATAATTCAGGGGTTAATAATAAACGCACATCCTGTTGGGCGGCATCCCTCGCAGCAGCAAGTATCTGCTGGGCATTATTAGTAATGTCACCAATGGTGGGATTTATTTGGGCGATCGCTATTTTCATATTTTTTCTGCTAAAAATCTTTTTAATAACTATTGAATTTTCAAATAAACAATAAAGGTTTATCTTTTAATGGAGCAAAAGCCTCTGAATCAAACTTATATAAACTTGCAGGACGACCTGCTCCACGGGATACTTTAACCCCTGTATCTAATAAAAATCCCAGCTTTAATAAACGAGAACGAAAATTAGAATAGTCGGAAAAATGCTCTCCTAAAATTGTGCAATAAAGTTGATAAACTTCGTTTAAAGTAAACTCTGGTGGTAAAACTTCAAAAACAATGGGGCTATATTGCAGTTTATTCTTCAGTCGATTCCAACCATAATTAAGAATTTCATCATGATCAAAAGCTAGCTTCGGAATCTCATTAACTTTGTACCAAGAAATATTATGGTTATGGTGATTAATAATCTGTGCTGCTTCATATCTCACTAGAGCAAAGTAGCTGACGGATAGATATCTCACCCCAAAACTATCAGGACTCTCTCTCGGATCTCGACCAGGATCGCCAAAAGAATATAGCTGTTCTAAATATAAATTATCTACCTGGATTTTTTCCGCCAAAGTGCGATAAGCCGCATCACTCAAAGATTCTCCTTGGCAGACTAAAGTTCCTGGCAAACTCCAATAATTATTAAAAGGTTCTTCATCCCTTTTCTTTAATAAGACTAAGACGCGATTATAAGTAGTGTCTACCGAAAAGATTACGTTATCCACGCCAACTTTAAAATCAGCTAAGTTATCCGATTTACTATTATTTTTAGCGACAACTTTAACTTTAGAATTAATTTTCATCCTTCCCCTAACTCCCTAATTCCCTAATTCCCTAATTCCCTAATTCCCTAATTCCCTAATTCCCTAATTCCCTAATTCCCTAATTCCCTAATTCCCTAATTCCCTAATTCTCTAACCCTGCCATAAAGGTTCCGCTGTTCAATATAATCCCGAACTCTAGGGGTAACTAAACTTTGATCTTGTTGTAAGCGATAGGTGCTAGAAGAAACTTGCGGTGCATCTAAACTGGCGATCGCATATTCTCCCCCAAGATCTTGTAAGTTTGTTAAATCTGCTGCGTGAATCTCATATCCTAGGCGGGGTACAATTAAAACTTTGACCTGTTCCAGCAACTCTTTACTGCGGTACCAACTATTAATTTGTGGCAATATATCCGCACCAATTACGAGGCTGAATTGAATCTTGTTTCCCCATTTTTCTCTAGCGTTATAAACGGTATTTAAAGTATAGCGATCGCTTAATTCTGGATGTAGACTGATATTATTTAAACCCAGATCCTCAATGGTTAGCTGTAACATCTGGCTACGAAATTTTAAAGGGGTTTGGTGTTCCTTAAAGGGGTTGTCTGATGCCCAAACAACAATGCGATCGTAATGCTGAGATAGCCACTGGAGAATTGTTTGATGTCCTATAGTTGGCGGATCAGCACTAGTACCAAACAAAGCAATGGTTTTCATGAGTGGCTAGTTAACATGGCTGGCTACGGAATTGGGCTTCGCTACTGACTGGCGTAAAGCTGATAATCCAGGAGAAATATTTACAGGAAAGGTATCAGGATGATCAATCTGGCGAATGTTTGGTTTTAGGCTGGCTACAGAAATAGCTGTGCGTTGGCGAATTTGTTCTAAGGTTGCTGCTTCCTGTTGTCTTTGTCCATGCTGCATCACTAGCTGCAATAAACCCTGTTCATTGTCTTGCACTAGCTCATCTTTTAATCCCAAGCGATCTGACTGCACTTGACCATTGACTACCTTACGGAAGATCTGTTTCCCCCCTGGATAGGTCAACTTATTGCTCGACTCTTTCATCGTCGGAATGCTATCTATTTCTACCAGTTTATATACTCCGTTGACTGGCACTCCTGTAACTAATTTGGTTCCGATACCATAGCCGTCTATCACTGCACCCTGTTGTTTTAGTTTGGTAATTTCCCATTCATCTAAATCACCACTGGCAAATATTTTGGTTTCAGGCAAATGAGTATGTATCTCTTGGGATAATTTTACTAAATCCCCTGAATCAATTCTGACTCCTGTCACTTTTGTTTTTCCTGCTGCTATCTGCTCTTGTAGTCTTTTGGCTGCTGCTACGGTGTCATAGGTATCAATTAACAAAGGTGCTTGGGGAAAGTAAGTTTGAAAAGCTTGAAAGGCTTCGTCTTCACTTCCTGACAAGGCATTGATTGCCATGACTAAAGCATGAGCCATTGTTCCCCTAGGTTTTTCTCCCAGTTTTAAGGCGGCTAATACATTAGATGTGCCGTCAAAGCCTGCTGCTAAGGCTGCCCTGGCTGCCCATACTGCTCCTTGGGGACTAAATGCTCTTCTCGTCCCAAATTCGAGGATATCTACTGCTGCTCCTGCAACATCGCGGATTCTTGCTGCTTTGGTGGCGATTAATGTCTGGTAGTTAATTGTATTGAGTAAATATGTTTCGACTATCTGTGCTTGCCACAAGGGGGCTTCAATTCTCAAGATCGGCTCATTGGCGAATACTGCCGTACCTTCTGCCACAGCCCAAACATCCCCTGTAAATCCTCCTGATTTTAACAACTGCCAGAATTCTGGGGGTGCATGATTAAAGATTCCTGTCCCTTGCAAGGCTTTTATTTGTTCGCCACTAAAACTCAGCTGCTCTAAATATTCCAGAACTTGAGCTAGCCCCATCGCAATTAGATAACCAAAGTTCTCAGGCAAACGCCTCGCAAACAGTTCAAAACTCGCTTTTTTAGTAGCAATCCTTTCTCCTGTATAGCATGCACCCATCGTCAATTGATATAAATCCGTTAATAAAGAGTAGTCCTGGGGATTTACATTAAGCCCCTCTTTTGCTATATTTATTTTCATAATTAGAATTTAAAGTATTTTTGGTAATTATTACTATAAATATAACCACGTTAAATATCTTTTTGTCAACAAAATCATTTCCACCTCTTGGAAAGCTCATGCTTTAGGGTAAAAGTCTATTCTGCGATCGCCATTAACTAAGACAACTCAATAACTCCTGAAATTAATTTCCAGCAAACAGCACCATGCGTCCAGTTATCAATAAATTTTTGGTCAATGGTAAGTTCTGGGTAGAATGTGAACCAAGTAAGGGGGAGCTACAAAAAGGCGATCGCTATCAAAGGTAAAGACGCGATCGTCAGAATTCTGTTTAGGCTGACAAGGATGTTGTTCTATGAATTAGTTAAAGAAATTTGTAGAATAGATTAGAGAGAATATCGAATAATTAATATAGATAGTCCTAAGTTCTAAAAATTTTACGCCCTAGTTGGTCAACACATAAGGAAAAACAATTATGAGTTTTTTTGATTCTCAAGTAGTTCAAGAAGAAGCTAAGAAACTGTTTGAAGATTATCAGTCTTTGATGCAGCTTGGAGGAGAGTATGGCAAGTTTGACCGAGAAGGCAAAATAATGTTCATCGAGCAAATGGAACGGCTGATGGAACGCTACCGTATTTTTATGAAGCGCTTTGAACTGTCGTCAGATTTTATGGCACAAATGACCGTGGAGCAGCTAAAAACCCAGCTAAACCAATTTGGCATGACTCCTCAACAGATGTTTGATCAAATGGAAACAACTCTTAACCGCATGAAGTCCGAGATAGAACCTTGACGTCCTCCCCAGTTTGAAAGCATGGAAAGGATGTCAACTTGATCTCACTTCAAATTCCCTGGCTCTGGGGGATCAAATGTCGACGCAGCAGGAAACTGCTTGATCGGCTCACCGTCTAAAGCTTTCAACATAAAAGCGCGCCATACAGGGGCAGCAAAATCCCCTCCTGTGATCCCCTTACCCATACTGTCGTAGTTATCGTTACCCACCCAAACCGCTGTGGCTAGCTGAGGTACATAGCCCACAAACCAGACATCCCGTTCTGAAGAAGTTGTTCCTGTTTTTCCTGCTGCGGGGCGACCAATGTTAGCTTTTGTACCTGTCCCTCCTGGTTCTATAACTCCCTTCATCATTGTGGTTAGGCTTGCTGCTGCCCAAGGGTCAAGAACTTGTTTGAGTTTAGGGGTATTATCCAGCAACACATTCCCTTTACTATCGGTAACTTTTAGGATCACCGTAGACTTGGAATACCAACCATTGTTGGCAAAGGTGGCGAATGATCCCGCCATTTCTAGCGGCGTAACCCCAATAGAACCGAGGGGCAAAGAGATTACTGGCTGCATCGGGCTTTCTATGCCCAATAGGTGACAAATTTCAATTACCTTTTCCAATCCTACTTCTTTACCCAATTTGATCGCGGGAATATTTTTTGATTTTCTTAAGGCCGTGGCGATCGATATTCTGCCACTAAAATCGTTTTTGCCACCGTAGTTTTGTGGCTTATAAATTCCTCCTGGAATTGGATAGGAGATGGGGGCATCATCGACGATTGTACTGGGGGAAAATTTACCGCTGGCTAAAGCAGCATAGTAGACAAAGGGTTTAAAGGAAGAACCTGGCTGTCGGCGAGCTTGTACCGCACGATTAAATTGACTAGATTCGTAATCGACTCCTCCCACCAAAGCTTTGACAAAATGAGTCCGTGGATCTACCGCCGCCAAGGCTATTTGATCCGCTCTTAAGCCCCAGCTAAGAAGCATCTGATGGCTATCTTTAACAGATTCTTCTGCCATTTTCTGAAAGTCCATGTCAACAGTGGTTTGGACTCGAATACCCCCTAACTGAACTTTTTCCTTGCCAAAGCGTGCTTCTAGTTCTTTGATAACGGCTTCCGTAATAAACGGTGATTTGCTCTTACGCCAAGCAGTGGGTTTACCAATTAACAAGGGGGTGTTTCGTGCGGCTTCTGCCTCTGCGGGGGTAATCCACTTGAGGGCTTCCATGCGCTGAAGCACCATTGCCTGTCTCTTTTTGGTATTTTCGTAGTTAAGAAATGGGCTATATCGTTCGGGTGCTTGAATCAAACCAGCCAAGACTGAAGCTTCTGCTAAGTTTAGTTCATTAGCTTCTTTATTAAAGTAACTCTCCGCAGCAGTTTGCACTCCGTAGTTGTTGTGTCCCCAATAAATCGTATTGAGATACATTTCTAAGATTTCTTCCTTAGAAAATACCTGCTCAACTCGAATCGCTAAAATAGCTTCCGCCAACTTCCGACTAAAGGTACGTTCTTGGGTCAGAAACAGGTTTTTGACTAACTGCATGGTCAAGGTGGAAGCCCCTTCGGAGACTCCCCCTTGTTTAAAGTTGGCTAGGGCTGCACGGGCAATACTATAAGGATTTAGCCCTCGATGGCGATAAAAATTACTATCTTCGATCGCCACTACCGCTAATTTTAATTCAGGGGACATTTGGTCAATGGTGGCAATTTCACGATTGGCTTCACCATGAATGCTAGTCATCAATCTACCTTCAATATCGTAGATATAACTAGTTTCCGCTGGAACGTAATTACGCAGAACCCTTACATCAGGTAGATTACGGAAACTAAAGGCCAAACCCACTAGTCCCCCCGCAGCGACGGCACTGGTTACCATCGAAATACCCAAAACTGTTCCCCCCGCAGCTTTGGCTACTCCTAACAGAAATGATTTGGCGATCGTCTGGGCTGGTTGAGGTTCTGGTTTCTGGAAGGTGATTTCAGAAGACACGGTAATTAATTTCCTCCAGGGAGCATTACAGAAAAACTGCGACAATTGTAAGCCACCGTAGCGAAATACAAACTAGTGAAATTTAGTAATATTTTTAATTTAGACATCTAGATATCAATTAAATCTTTATGCAGCTTAAACTGAGAGCTAAATCTTAGCTCACAAGTCTCCGTAGAGGTACCCACTAAGCTAGTTTTGGTGGTGCTTAAAACCTGAAACTCCATGATTCTAGCCAAAAAAAACCTCGGGTGACTAGCCGAGGAAGTTAAAATTCAGGAGAAATCAAAGTTAATGAGATTAACATTTTTACATTCTGTAAATTAATGTAACAAAAAATTTACAGAATCACAAGGTAAAGCCACATTTAAACCGCGCAAGTCACGCGAATAGGTAAACTACTATTTACGACTCGATAAACTATTTCAGGGGCTAAGGATGATTATTGCCATTACCGCTTTGAAGGGAGGAGTGGGCAAAACCACAACCGCAGTTCATTTAGCTGCATTTTTGCAAACTTTAGCCCCGACATTATTAATTGACGGAGATAAGAATCGTTCGGCTTTAGTCTGGTCAAAGGAGGATAAACTTCCTTTTTACGTGGCATCTCAGGCAGGTGCGCCAGGACTAATCAAAAAGTTCACTCACATTGTAATTGACACCCAAGCTAGACCAGAACCAGAGGAATTGGAAGATTTAGCAGCGGGGAGTGATATGTTAATTTTGCCGACAACTCCCAATCATCTAGATTTGGATACTACGGTTAAAGCAGTGGAGTTACTCAAACCCTTGAATGCCCGCTATCGAGTTTTGCTGACTAAGGTTGATGCTCGCACTAAAAACCCCCAAGATGCCAGAGAGTTTTTAGCAGCAGCACAATTACCAATGTTTACCACAGAAATTCCCCTGTTGGTTGCTTTCCAGCGATCGCCTAGTCAGGGAGTAATTGTCAAAGACTATCCAGATCGTCGAGCCAAAACTGGTTGGTACCGCTATCAGGATGTGGGCAAGGAGATCTTAGAAATCATGGCTTAGAAGCATGGTTGGAAGAGTTAGGAGAATTAGGGGACGAAATTACTGACTGAACTCCTTCAATCGTCGAAATCATACTCCGAGGATCCATAAACATCACCTTGCTGCTACCACTGTTCCCAATTTCTTTGCCCATTTCTAGATAATTTTGCGCCAGGAGAAATTTCAAAGCTTCCTGTGCATTGGGATCGGTGTTCAGTTTCTCCATCACAATTTTCATGGCTTCCGCCGTGGCTTCAGCTTTGAGGATTTGTTCTTGGCGCTCCCCCTGAGCCTTGAGAACAATTGCTTGCTGTTCGGCTTCAGCGTTCAAAATAGCTGCTTTTTTCGCTGCTTCCGCTTCTAATACCCGAGCTTGAGCATTCCCTTGGGCAGAGTTAATCGCTGCATCACGATGTCCTTCTGAAGTCAAGATGTTAGCCCGTTTTTGT
>Ga0114940_10000314_pt1 | contig 25460 bp, 18 predicted proteins | sample ColdCreekSource_FD_87195 | JGI IMG/M metagenome (GOLD analysis project Ga0114940, IMG submission 87195) | Groundwater microbial communities from Cold Creek, Nevada to study Microbial Dark Matter (Phase II) - Cold Creek Source | ecosystem: Environmental > Aquatic > Deep subsurface > Groundwater ... | reverse complement strand
GCTGTCAACTTTTTGGGTGCGATTCATTTGGCTGCTGCTGTCATCTGGTTGAATTAGTTTTAATTGATGACACGCCCTAGACATTGAACAGTAATGACCAACCCTCCTCAAGATGATGATCAAACCAGAGAAACAAGCACAATCAACTATTCTTTGGGGGACATTGTTTTATATATGCTCAAACTGGGGGCGATCGGCTTTGGTGGCCCAATTGCCCTTGTAGGCTATATGCACAGGGATTTAGTCGAACAAAGACAATGGATATCTGAAAGTGAATATGCCGAAGGGTTAGCCCTAGCACAACTAGCACCAGGCCCGTTAGCTGCCCAGTTAGGAATTTATCTGAGTTATGTCCATTACGGTATTCTGGGGGCAACTGTCGGTGGCATTGCCTTTATTTTGCCTTCCTTCTTCATCGTCGTTACCCTGGGTTGGGTTTATGTCCAATATGGCGGTATCAGTTGGATGCAGGCGGTATTTTATGGAGTCGGTGCTTCTGTCATTGGCATTATTGCCAATAGTGCCTATAAACTTACTCAGAAAATGATTAAGGGGAAGTTGGTCTGGATTATTTATCTGATTAGTATCTCTATTACTGTAATTACAGAATCTGAGATTATTTGGACTTTTTTGTTAGCGGGTATTTTAGTTTTGTTAGCGGAAGCACCACCGAAAGATTGGTTAAAAAATCGGTTCAAAGATAATCAATCTTTAAGCATTGTGCCGTTAATCCTATTAACCAAGACTACCGCCACAGTGGCACAAGATGGAATTCTCTGGAAGATTTTGCTGTATTTTTCCCAAGCGGGAGCCTTTGTCTTTGGCAGTGGTTTGGCGATCGTTCCTTTTCTCTATGGTGGCGTAGTCAAGGACTTTCAATGGTTAACGGATAAACAATTTGTTGATGCGGTGGCGGTGGCGATGATTACCCCAGGGCCCGTAGTCATTACCACAGGATTTGTTGGTTATTTAGTAGCAGGGTTATCAGGTTCAGTGGTAGCCGCTTTGGGGACTTTTTTACCCTGTTATCTCTTAACAATTCTCCCCGCACCCTATTTTAAAAAATATGGCAAACAGCCAGGGATTGCTGCTTTTGTTAAAGGAGTCACTATTGCTGCAACAGGAGCGATTACAGGATCAGTGATTGTTTTAGCAAGGCGATCGCTAATTGATCTGCCCACACTGGCGATCGCTATCATAAGCATAGCTCTCCTTTGGAAGTTCAAAAAAAAGCTTCCCGAACCACTATTAGTTTTGGGCGCAGCAATCATCGGCTTGATTTTATATCCTCTCGTTCAATAACCTAGCAATTGTTAAACTTAGGGATATTGCCTCAGATCACCAGAAAAGCCATGCTGTTAGAAGTCACTAGAATTACAGTTCCGCCAGGACAAACAGTAGTGTTAGAAAACATTAACTGGGAAGAATTAGAGACAATTTTACAAGATTGGGGAGAAAGTCGAGGTTCTCGCATCGCTTATGACAACGGCAAACTAGAAATCATGACCCCTCTGCCAGAACACGAGGTAAATAAGGTTTATCTCAGCAACTTCATCGAAATCTTGCTAGAAGAATTAGACCGCGAATTTTGCCCCTTGGGTTCTACTACCTTCAGGAATCAGGCAATGTTAAAAGGGATCGAACCTGATAGCTGTTTTTATATCCAGCACGAAGCAGCGGTTAGAGGGAAAAGTCGTTTGGATTTAACCCAAGATCCTCCACCAGATTTAGCCTTGGAAATAGACATTACCCATCGTTCCCATCCAGAGATCTACCAGGCTTTAGGAGTACCAGAACTCTGGCAATACGAACAAGGTAAGCTGAAGTTTTTACTGCTAGTGGATGGCAAATATGTTCAGTCAGCAACTAGTGCGAACTTCCCTAACTTTCTCTTATTAGAAGTCATCCCTCAATATCTAGCACAATGTCGTACTGAAGGCAGAAATAAAGGAATCAAAGCTTTTCGCAGTTGGGTCAAAGAACAAATCTCCGACTTCTCAGTCTAGTAAAATTTGCAACAATTCGGCTAATTTCCTTGAGGATCAACCACGTTACCCATAAAGAGTATCGTTTCGGTAATATCGTCGCGAATGGCAAAGAAAAAGGGACGATTAATGTTCATGGTAAAGTATTCTGGCTGGGGTGTAGCGGAAGTAATGCGAATACCAAGGGAGGTGGCTCCCGCAGCTTCTGTTCCCTCTTCATTAACCTCGATTACCGCCTGGTGTTTAACGGTATTTATCCCTACTGCACCATCAGTCATGGGAGTAAAGTCAGCTTGAGCGGCATCAAATACCTGCTGCATTCCTAGAGAAGACAAGACAGCTTTTAAATCGGTGTCAGATTCCAGCTTAAACTTAGGTAGAGATACATTGCCTGGTTGCGATCGCATTTGACTTAACCATTCTTGCCAATTAGCTAAATTTAACTGCTGATTAAATTGCCCTAAATTACTATTTGCTTGAGGGAGAAAAATATACATTCCCAATTCCCCTTGTTTCCCGTAGGGTAGGCGAATTGCCTGAAATTGTTGATTTTCTTGTTGGTTTTCATAATAGCGATAGTCTCCTGTCTGACTCATCATTGCTACAGGTTTGGTCTGATTAGGTTCAATTTGAAAAGGTTGCTCCTTGGTGCCACGAGGATCAAACTTATTGCTCCAGCCTCCTTTAAAGTAAATAGCGTTGATCAGGTATAAAGCATCATCAGGAGAGGTGGAATCAAGAACCTGCGGAATGTGTTGAGCGGTATTGCTAGCTACCCACTGATTGATCTGCTCCTTGGCGGAACTATCGGCAAAGTTGAGGTTGGTTACTATCCCCTGATAAAAGTTCTGGCTCCGATTAATAAATTGCTGCTTCAAACTAATATTTTGATTCACCCATAGAGAATTAGCGATCGCCAATTCCACACCACCATTAGTAGTTTGCCAGGTTTTAATTAACTTGCGGTAGCTAGCATCAACTGTGGCGGGGTCGAATTCCTCTAATCCTAAAACTTGGGTCATTTCTGTTTGAGTTGTTCCCGCTGTTCCGTTGCGCGTCATCCCTAGAGCGATCGCCATACTCTGGGGTGAGAAAACAATGTTTTGTGGCTGAGTTTCTGGCTGTATCGAAGGTTGCGTCAACTGATTAAAGAGATTAAAGCCAAAGCGATTATTGGCATCGACTAGCTGAGTTAGATGAGCCTCTGGCTTGGTAGCTATTAACTTTGGTGCCATAGACAGATTCTGGAGAGAACTGATAGAGCGGGCTTCTTGTTGAGATACTAGTCCTGCTAAACCAAGCAGTAAAATAACAGCCAAAGTTCCCCAAAGAGTATTACGGTTCATTAGCAATATTAATAGTGCAGATTATAGTAGTTTAAGACGCAAAGAATTACTTTGAGTTGCTTAAAAATCAAGAACAATAGACTTTTTGCCCTAAAGGATATGCCCTAAAGAATTCCCCATCGGTCACGGAGCGGTACACCATATGCGAAGCGGTATCCTTTAGGACAAGGGTACTTAGACATCAGGCATTAACAGCAAACGACGAATAAGCTGTCACGTATTTAATTTGCTTATTTTGGCTGACGAGGAGACTGGGAGACTGGGAGACTGGGAGACTGTATTTTGCTAGAGTTAAATAGTATGTAGTTTAAATGAATAACAGCTTACGAATACAAAAGCTGTGAAAGTAGTTCTGATTGATAGTCTGGCAAATGCTATTGCTCAAGTTTTTTAGTTCTTTACTGTCATTTGAAAGTGCAATTTCTGTACTAGAGTATTAATAATCCTGGCAAAAAGTCAGCCTGGGCAGTGGTTGAAGTTTGATAACTTTTGCACTAGAAATTTATTGTCTTAGTAATTCAATTATTGTTTAAGCATAGCAAGCAACAAAGAACTTATACCAATTCTCAAAAGTGACTGGAGACTTAGTTGATGTAGATTGTAAATACACAACTATTTCAGCATTTTGATCATTTTAGCTAGTTTTGATAATTGGTATTAAAAGCTGACTGATGGTAATCTTCATAAGATTTCTATTCGTTTAAACTCCTTAAAACTTTCCTGATTGAGACTATATTAATTAGTGAGAATGAAATCCAGGACTTTTTAGGTGAGAAGCTTACAGGGACTAAAATGAACACTTTATTAGCTCAGTAAATAGTTGAAACACTCTCTAGATAAGAGCAACATATTTATGGAAAGATATTTAAAAAAACTGGTATAATACCTTGAGTAGTATATATGCCAACCAAAAATACAAATAGGCATTTATCTCTAACATCTAATCATAAATTGTAATCTTAGAATAAATTCAAACGAGAGTTTTTATGAACTTAACTAAACTAACTGCCTCTACTATTATTGCTCTTGCTGTTGCTTCACCCGCTGGTCAAGTATGGAGTCAAGAAAAAGAGTCAACTGTAAACACAACCCTCGATCAAACAGAGCAAAATATTGACAGTGTTGGTGACAACTTACAAGGAACTGAACAAACAGTTGACACTGTTAAAACTACAGATGAAGCTGTCGTTGATAATCTAAAAGATACTGAAGCAACTGAAACAGTTGACACTGTTAAAACTACAGATGAAGCTGCCGTTGATAATCTAAAAGATACTGAAGCAACCGAAACAGTTAACACTGTTAAAACTACAGATGAAGCTGCCGTTGATAATCTAAAAGATACTGAAGCAACTGAAACAGTTAACACTGTTAAAACTACAGATGAAGCTGCCGTTGATAATCTAAAAGATACTGAGAAAACAGTCGAACAAACAGTTGACACCACATACGAGGAAGAAGCAGCGCCGATTACTCTTGAAGAAGATGCAATTGTTGATGAGGCAGCTGAAACTAATGCTGTGGTTGAAGAGAAATTTAACTGGGGTTGGTTGGGTTTACTAGGCTTACTAGGGCTATTTGGTTTGACTGGTAGAAATAACAGGACTCACGTAGCACATCACGACGCAGGACTAGAACCAATGATAGATACGGATAACGTTAACAACACAGACGCTAATGATACTGATGTTAACAATACTACTATCCACAGATAGATAACCTAGATAACCTGTTGTAGCTTGGGTTGATTATTAATAGATGGCTTAATCTGCAACATATTTAGATTTTAGATAAGCGATCGCCATGATGCGATCGCTTATCTGATGATCCAAAGTGTGGTTGAGAAGATCATCTAAAATCTGTTTATATAACGGCCCTGGTTTAAAACCCAGGGTTTTTAAGTCATTACCATTGAGTAAAGGCTTAACTTGAGATATATGGGTTAGGTATCGCCAAATTAGACGACGAACAAGTGGCTTACTTTTGGCTGCAAATAGAATTAGTTGTAAAAATTTAAAAGGGTGCAATAACTGATAAATTTGACTATCAAGATCAGTCTGAAGTAATTGAGCTGCTAATTTTGTTTCCCATATTTTTAGCTGTTTTAACCGCTGTAAGCTGTCCTGGGATAGTTGTAGATTTTCTGCCACGATAATTCTTGAGGGAGGGGATAAATGAGCAATCAAGGTTTCTAATCTAATTAGCCAATGTTCGCTGATTTTGGGTTCAAATAAATCTAACCACTTAGAAACCAGGTATATTTCTCGATTTAAGGTAGGAGTCAAGGTTAAATCTTGATGTAAACAGGTTAAAGCATTGAGTTGGTTGAGCAGGTTGAGGGCAGGTTGCCAATAGTTAGACTGAAAAATATACTTTAATTCCGCCCTGAGTCTGGTGGTTAAGGCGGGGATGGGACGATTACTTTCCAGGGAAGTTTCGCGATCGCCAATGCTTAACTGCTGATAGCTTTGATTATCGATAGCGTAGCGAATATATGTTTCTGTCTGGGGTTCTAGGGTAAAGCCGAGGCGCACCGCAAATCTGACAGCACGATAGATCCTGGTGGGATCTTCAATAAAGCTATTCGGGTGAAGTACTCGGATCTGACGCGATCGCAAATCTAGTAAACCTCCAAAAAAGTCTAATAAATCTCCTTTGCGAGAAAATTCTCCTCGTTTAGGGGGAGTTAGACGCACTGCCAAGGCATTAATCGTAAAATCTCGGCGATACAAGTCTTGACGGATGGAACTAGCTTCCACTTGGGGATTGGCTGCGGGATAGGGGTAAAATTCCGTGCGGGCGGTAGCAATATCCATTAACAGGTTGCCCAAAACTGGATCTTGATGCCAAGCCAAGGCTGCGGTTTGAAATTCCCCGTGAATTGTTACTTTTACCTGGGGATGCATCTGTTGAATCACCGAAGCTAAGGCAACTCCTGCGTGGTCATTCATGGAACGATGGTAACCATCCACCACTAAATCGATATCCTGTAACAATAAAGGTTCGCGATCGCTTGTCAGTAAAACATCTCTTACACCACCCCCTACTAAATAAAGATTCCAGCCTCGTTCTTGGGCTGCTGCGGTAACTTGTTGGAGTAGCTGCCAGATAGCAGGTTCTAAGCGCTGTTCTAGGGTAGCTAACAAGTGAGAAGTGAGACTTTTCTGTTGAGGATCAACCTGGCTAGAATCAGACTGATCATGAAGCTGACGCAAGACATCGGTACGGGTGACAATCCCAATTAATTCTCCCATCTCAAGTACAGGTAATCTTCCTACGTCGTAAGTCACCATCAGGGACTGTATTTCAGGTAAGGGAGTATCAGGCACAATGGTTCTGAGGTTACGGCTCATATAGCCTTTGACGGGAGAGCGGGCAAAACCGTGATGAATTGCTAAGTCCAGATCCCGACGGGAGATAATACCCACTAAGCGATCGCTTTCATCGACTACCGACAGCCCAGAATGACCATAGCGAAACAGGGTTCTTTGTGCCTGTTCAATGGTGGTGTCTGGGCGAATTGTCCGCACAGGGGAAGACATTAAATCTCTGGCTGTAGGGGGGTGAGGAATTTGGCTGATTAGTTGAGTCAGTAACTCCTGAAAAATCGGTTCTGGTTCATTTGTGGTAAGAGCCATCGAAGCAGCTTGAGGATGTCCACCGCCACCAAAAGGGGTAAATAGCTGATTGAGATTAGTTTCCGCCAAACGCGATCGCCCAATGACTACTAGCTTTTGACTCTTACTTTTTTGATATTGATGACCCAGCAACAATACATCACTCTCCGTTAGGTCGATTAACTTCGCCGCCAGGGTGGATAAGCCAGGGACAAACTTCTCAGTTTGTAGTAGCACAGAAGCGACATTGTAACCCTGAACACTATTGCGCTGTAAATTACTCAGAGCATCTTTCAACAATTGCTGTAGCTGATAACTCAATCCTGGTTCATTATATTCCGCAATCACGGCAACATTTGCCGACTGCTCCAATAACCAGGCGATCGCTTTCGCATCACGGGGAGTAGTTTGATCAAAGGTTAAAGAGCCTGTATCCACATGAATACCTAACGCCATAGCCGTTGCCTCAAAAGGAGTGAGGGTAATCTGCTGTTGCTGCAACAACTCGACAATATAGGTGGTAATCGCCCCCACCGCTTCGGTATGAAGCACCGTCAGGGGAATATCAGCGGTGGTGTCTAAATGATGATCGAAGACTTCAATCCGCTGTACCGTCGGCAAAGATAACCAGGCTGCTGCTGTTCCCAGGCGATCGCTTTTTTGGGTATCCACAATATAGATATTGGCGATCGCCTCTGGATGAATACTTCGCATCTCAATCAAGTCAAACTCATCCCGATATAGTGCCAAAAAGTTCTTTACCGCAGGATGTGCGCCACCAGTTAGTACGATCTTTGCTCCTGTTTTGAGCCGAGATAAACCAACTGCCGAACCTAAAGCATCAAAATCGACGGTTTGATGACAAAGAATAATATCCATTTTAGTTTTTAGTTATTGGTTTTTAGTTCTTAGTTTTTGATTAAAAGAGTTGATCATTTTTGAAACTTCATTGATCTTGTCTGTTAATAACTGAGATTTTTCGTCATTAATATATCCTAAGTCTCTTGCAATAAAAACTTGGCATTTAACTTCGTTTGCGCTACCTTGAGCAATATCAAGAAAACGACTAAGTTCTTTGTTTCCGTTGCGCCCACAACCTTCTGCAATATTTGATTCTATAGATATGGATGCACGTCGAAGCTGATTAGTTAGACCATATATTTCCTCTTCTGGAAAACTAGAGGTGATTTTGTACAAATTAATAGTAAAAATATGAGCTTTGCGCCATACTTCTAGCTTTGTAAAGTCTTGCATTTTATCAACTAAAAACTAATAATTACAATCAGGTGTATTCAATCCAGGCTTGCGAGCCGCTGCCACTAAGGGTTTATCCGTCAAAACTATATTTCCCTCTGCATCCGTTACCCATCCCTGAATGATGACAATTTTTTTGGCTGGGGGGGTTTCCTCTGCTGCATCAGCTTGTATTGTGGCATCAGCTTTTTTAACTCCTTCAACAATGCGCCAGTCAGACCAAGTATGTTCTGGAAGTACCGCATTGTCAGGCATCAAGGGAATCCCATTACGACCTGTGGCAACAAATCTACTATTGCCACGAATCTTACAAAAAGTATTTTTCAGGAGAGACTCTACATCGACATCATTAGATACTGGCTTTAATACTCCTTCGGTGTTGGAGAGAGTAGGAAAAAAAATCGACACCTTTCCTGCTGAACCAAATTTTGAACTGGCATCAAGATCATTAGTTAGATTCGGCGGGGTAGAACTGCGTTCCTCGATGCCAAAAATACCTTTAGTGTTAATGGCAATATTGCCACCATTCCCAAATACAGCTTTAGCCAAAATATCATTGTTTTCTTGGGGGTAGGCAACGATAAATCTGGCATCAAGATTAAGATTGCCACCGTTGGCACTATTAAAAGCCTCAGCCGAAATCAGACTATTGTCCCGAAGAATAAGACGATCTTGAATATTTAATTGAATATTGCCTCCATCCCCAAACTCAGTTTCGGCGGTGATGCTAGCACCATTCCTCAGAGCAACGTTATTGGCTTGCACTAGGATATTTCCTGGAACGCTCGAACCCGAACCCTGAACACTTAGGCTACCGCGATCGCTTATGGTTAAATTATCAGTATTCAGAGTTATATTCCCCCCATCTCCTCCCCCACCAGTAGCCTGAGTCGAAATTAAGCTAGGAACTTGGTCTTTCGCCCGAAATCCTCTAACTTCAGTGGTAGAGGTATTAATATCAATATTCCCAGCATCACCAGCGGTTGACGTTGTGGAAACCAAAAATCCGCCATCTTCAATAGTCAGTCTATTGGTGTTAATCTTCAAGTTGCCAGCATTACCCTCGGCAAAGGTATTAGCCGTAATCGAACTACTAACACTTCCTGTTCTGGGAGAAGTACCGATGATTTCTGTTGATTGAGTTGAATCGATATTTATTGTTCCTCCTTTACCAGTACTAAAGGGACTTACGGCTATAGTCGCTCCATCTTCTAAACGTATATTTGTAGTTGAAATATTAATATTGCCTGCATTTCCACTACTAATCGATGTAGTCGCGATTTCACTAGCTTGATTCAGATCAATCGCCGTATCTAAGGGAATTGTCGGGAGAATTAAATTTGTGGCATTGTCCCCTACTCCTAGCAATGGTCTAATACCATTTGACTCAATAGAATCTCTGGCGATAATTGATAAGTTACCACCAGCACCAGTACTTCCAGGGAAAGTTTGTAACTCAACTGCTCCTCCATAAATTAGCCTAAGATTTTGAGCCGTAATCTCAACATCTCCGCCTTGACCCGAACCGAAAGTGCTGCTAGAAATCTTGCTAGCAGAGGGTAAAAAGATTTCAACAGTTGCCAGCAAAGAATCTAGTTTAGTACCCGTAATGTCGCTACCATTGATTTCTAATAAATCAGATGCCTTGATCTCAATTGTTCCACCATCAAGATTTTCTAGAGTATTTGAGGTAATGGCTGAACCGTTCAAGATTTTGATATTTCTGCCTGTGATATTGATATCTCCTCCCCCCGTGCCACTAGTATCAACAGAGGCTAAGTTATCGAAGGTAATATCTTGAAATTGACTCACATTGTCATAATTAATTTTCCAGCCTTCAGGAATGGATTCAAGAGTAACAAAACTATTTTCAGCTACACTACCTAATTGAATATTTCCCCTGGGAGAAGTGGCTGCACCACCATCAAAAGTAATACCATTGCCTAATAAGGCGAAAGTTTTTCCTGAAGCGGAGGTTAGTCCTAACTTAATCTGTTCTTGACCCGTAGGATCGAGAGGATTGGGACTGGAAAAATTAGCTTGGTTCGTTATCTCCCCAGAATTGCTACCAAACTGTAAACCCAACGGCACACTTACAGTCAGGAGCGATGATTCGTTATCTAAATTGGTACTGAACTCTACTCCATCTTCAAAAATCAGACTTTCGGCGGTAGTACCAATAAATGAACCACCAATATTCAAAGTTGCATTTTCACCAAAAATAATTCCGTTCGGATTAAGTAAGAAAAGATTTGCTGTGCCGTTGCTTTGAATTAAGCCATTAATCTGGGAGATTGATGAGCCAGTAACACGGCTAATGATATTTTGAATTGTTAATGCATTATTAAACAATACCGAACCATCACTGGGAATCGAAAACTCGTCAAAGCTATGAAATAGGTTATTACCTTGCTGTTCTCCGCCGTTGATTCTAAAGTCTCGGCTATTATTAGTTTCCACTGCTGTACCAAGAGAGTCATCTTCAACAACTTGAGACATGACTTGAGACTGCATGAGAAACAAAGAGCAGAAAATAAGCAAAGATAATATTTTAAAATTCATGTCTACTTTTCCTTGAGCCTAGATTACATTTTGAGTCTGGGAGCAAAAGATTGAATAAATATTTATAATACAAGCAACTTTGTTTCATGTTCAATGCATACTATTTTTTCTTAAAACTATGACTTTTTCTGATTTATTTAATCTTTCTAATCTTTATGCCATGTTTTTTTGGGCTTTGATAATTATTCTTCCCAATTGGCTTTTTACCAAGAAGATAATGCACTCGTTGTTGTTTTTCGTACCTTTGATTGGATTATATATTTATTATTTATTTGCTACTTTAGATTCTGAATCGGTAGCTATCTTAGCCAACCCTCGATTAGAAAATGTTGCTCGTTTCTTTTCTGAAGAAGGTGCAGCAGGTGCGGGCTGGGTTCACTTTTTGATCGTAGATCTATTTCTAGGGAGATGGATCTATTGGCAGGGACAAGAAAAAAAGATGTGGACGAAACATTCCTTGATCTTGTGTCTCTTCTTTGGCCCCGTAGGTTTACTCTCTCATATTGTGACCGCCTATTTTTCTCCCAAACAGGATAATTCTGAAGTGGCAAAAACGGATACTGCTATCTCTTGATTAATAACTAAAAAGTCGCTCTTTTTCAAGTACAAATAATTGTTACAACTAGTTCTGTTGGCATAAATCATGGTTTATGAGACATAGTTAGCAAAATAACCCTTTATCTTGAGAAGTCAGCTTTCTTGCTACAAGATTTATGAGTCAAACACCAACCGAACTTTCAGCCAAGCAGGCATCAGGAAATACTGGAGATCGCTTACCTTCAAGATTTCCCCAAACAGTAGTGGTCGTAAGCCGCGAAGAGTTTATTGAGCCGATTCAGCTTAATGTTAGAGATGCGGAAGGTAATGCTACAACCTTACCGAATGATTTGCAGGGGCATTATTTTTTAGTTGCTCCTGTGGGTTCCCCCAATTCTGCCAAAGTAGACCCCCAGCAAGAAGTGGTTTGGGTGAGTAAAGATGGTTGGACGGCGCTTTATAATGGCGATGGCATGGTTTATCGTTTGAGTTTTGCGACCGAGAATGCCACCTTGAAAACTCGGTTAATGAAACCACCTTGTTATTATGCCGATCTTGCTACCTCCAACGGTAAAAATAGTAAACAGTATCAGGGATTAGGTTTTGCTAATGTCGGTATTTCTCGCGCCTCTTTAAATAGCTTGGGTATTCGCAATCAATTAAATACGGCGTTTGTCCCCTTCCAGCTTAAGGATGATGAGACGGAGCGTTTACTAGTAACCTGGGATGTAGGTAGACCCTATGAAATCGATCCTGATACTTTAGAAACCCTCACTCCTGTGGGCATCAATCAAGATTGGTCGGATTTATTACCTACCCCCCAAGTTCTACCGTTTAAAAATTTGATGGGTTCGGCTCATCCTGTTTTTGACCCCGATACAGAGGAACTTTTTACTGTCAATATTGGGAAGTCCTTTGGGACGATGTTTGCTTTTTCGCGATCGCTGAAAACTAGATTAGTAGACAATAAAATTGCTGTGGAGTCTATCGTCAAAAATTCGGTTTTAACTAAAGGTCTGCAAAGAATGTTGATTTCCCTCTATTCAGTAATACTGGGGATGCTGAACTTAATCGGTGTTGTGGGTACAGGATTAAACTCAGTGATCAATTTTTTGTTCGGGAGACATGATTTTGTTCATCTACTTGGTTGGGATGGTCGGCAGGTAGAAATCAAACCAGGTCGCAAGTGGAACATTGTCCTGCCAGGAAATCGCCCGTTAAAAATTGACCAAACTGTTCACCAAATGGGGATTACCAAGAACTATATTGTGTTTGTGGAAACATCCTTTAAGTTTTCTCTAGAGAACACTTTACCCTTCCAACAAAACTCTTTGGCGACTTCTTTTAAGATTTTCTTGATGGATTTTTTCAATTATCCTCAATATCCCTACACCAAACTGTATATAGTTAAACGAGCCGACTTAACCTCAGCCGAGACAACATCTAATAATCAGGTATCTGGGGGCATATTCCAGAAGCAGTCGGAGAAATTACCCGCCGTAATTGCTCAAGAAGTGGAGCTAGACCCAGAATTTTCTCACTACACCGTTGATTATGAGGATACAGACGGGCAAATTGTGCTTTATGCCAGTCATCTAGCGGGGACAGACATCGCCGAGTATATTCGCATCTATGAACGTTCTGCCTATGACGATCGCGATCGCGATTACCTCCAGGATCAGGATATTTTTGATGACCCAGATTTAACTGCTCGTCTTCATCGATTAGCGGGCAATATAGTAAGTCCGATGGATATCAGTCGTGTTGGGCGTTGGGTGATTGATGCTGCCACAGGGACAGTCATTGATCGCCAGCAATTTCCCGATGAAAGCGATCGCCAAGAACTCAATCGTCAGTTGGAGGCTCATCATGGAGATCCCCAAGGGAAGGCGATCGACCCTAAATATCTCCTTACTTGGTCTACAGCATTTTACGTCTGTCCTGACCATCGACCAACGAAAAAATATACTGATATCTTTTGGAATAGCTGGGGTTGTTGGCCTGACACCCTGACCCGTCGAGCAGTTGAAGCTTATGAGAGCTATCCAGGGCGGTTGGTAGACCTGAAGAATGTGGTTAACTTAACCTATGAAGGAGTGCCATCTTGTCTGTTTCATCTGCAAATTAGAACCAATGCTGAGGGTAAAACTAAGATTGAGTTAAATCCCGACAATTACTACCAGTTCCATAATCGTTCTTTAGGAACATCTTCCCAATTTATTCCTCGTCCTAATGCCGAAGACCAAACCGATGGCTATATTGTTTGTGTGGTCTTAACTTCCGATGAATTCTTGTCCCAGAGCGATCGCGACGATAATGACCCTGAATGGTCGCAAAATAGCGAGATTTGGATCTTTGATGCTCGAAAATTAAACCAGGGGCCTCTGTATAAATTAAGCCATCCCAAACTCAATATTGGCTTTTCTTTCCATACTACCTGGATGCCCGAAGCTAAATCTCCAAAAAGGCGTTTGGATTATGATGTACGAGCAGATTATGAATATCTAGTGCAGGACGTAATTGCTAATCAGCCAGAATTAGCGGATAAAATACGCCAGTTATTTGACCAGGAGGTTTATCCTAACTTTTAGCTTCTAGCTTCTAGCTTCTAGCTTCTAGTTAGTAGTAGCATGTCTAGCAACTAGAAACAATATTAAGGGGAAATCGGCGATCGCCAATTTCCCTCTTATTCACTTATAACTATCTCTTTAAGTTGCCATAGCAATTCTCAGAAGCATGAGGTACTGCTTTTTCCCTTTTCCCAAACATAACCTAGGTGTACCTCACAAATACGAGAAACGCTATATTTAAAGCTACTTACTTGGTTTCCATGACGTTGGTTAAACGTTCAATTGCACCAGTTAATCTTTCCTGAGCAACAAGGTTAGCATCGGGTGCGTCTTCTGCTAAGGCTTCTTGACGAATTAGACGTTTTTTGGCTTTCTCAAATGCTTGCACCAACAGATAAATACAGAAAGCAATGACTAAAAAGTTAAGCACTGCCGCTAAAAATAAACCATACTGAATTCCTCCAGCAGACAATTCTGATAATCGATCTACTCCAGCCGCTTTCATTGCAGGATTTAAAATTAAGGGAGTAATAATATCTGCAACTAATGAATCGATAATTTTGCTAAAGGCTGCACCAACAATTACGGCTACTGCCAAATCAATGACATTACCCCGCATAATGAAGTTGCCAAAGCCTGATAAAAATCCGCCTGCTGCTTCTGTTCCTCTTCTAACCATGATTGTATAATCCTATTAACTTTAAAAGTTTTCTTATTGTGTCTTTGTTTAATCGTTTTGTCCTGATCTAATCTCAAAAATTATAAGTGTATGATGCTACAAAACAAATTTAGATTTGATAAAGAATCTAGGTCAAATGTATCAAAATTGCAACTATCTTAGGGAGAATTTAAAATTTCCAACTGCTGCCAGCATAGATATAAAGCACGAGGTACATGAAAACAACCTTTCCACTTACCCCCCTTAAGATTTAGTAACAATTCTCCCCGACGATTTAGATAGCCAAACCATTCTCCGTGGTCAGTATCAGTAAAATGATTCCAAGTGTAGTGATGAACTCGTTCAAACCACTCTAAACACTCTGGTCTTTTTGTTAAGTTGTATCCCATCAATAATGCCACCAGGGTTTCTAAATGAACCCACCACAGCTTTTGATCCCACTCCAGTTGATGGAGGGGATAGCCCTGAGCATCCATAAAGTAATAAATACCTTGATATTCCTGATCCCAAGCAAACTCCAGGGTACTGATAACCACCTCAACAGCCTGCTCAATCAAGTCCAGATCATTACGACGACGAGCAATATCCATCACAAACCACATGGCTTCAATCCCATGACCAGGATTGAGTAATCTACCATCAAAACAGTCTAGATGCTTGCCTTCGGGGGTCACGTTTTCATACATTAGCCCTGTTTCAGAATCTCGAAAATCCTGCATCACCTCCTGCACCGTACCCTCCAGAATTGCCTCTAGTTCACTCCCTGGGAGTAGCCAATCCATTTCTAAAGAGAGGTTAGCTAAAATCATCGGTACTGCCAAACTTTTGAGCGATCGCGTTCCTGGATAAGTCTTGTTATACTTGCCTTTGGGGTTACTTTGGCGACGCAACACATTATGATAGGCTTGCAAAGCAATTTCTTGTGCTGATTCTTCTCCCGAAGCTAAGGCATATTGACTAAAAGCCATCGCTGCAAAACAATCAGAAAAAATATTATAGGGCTGCACCAACGGCTGCCCCAAGCGATCTAAGGCAAAATACCAGTTTCCCTCCTCGTCGCGACCATGTTTAGCTAAAAATTCTGCTCCCTGACGGGCAATGTCTAGCCATTCTGCTTTCTTTTCCAGGCGATTGTAGAACATCGAATACGTCCATACCTGACGATTTTGTAACCAGATAAACTTGTCGGTATCGTAAACTTTTCCTGCTCGATCTAAACAGGTGAAATAGCCTCCATGTTGGCGATCAAGGGAATGCTGAGACCAAAAGGGTAAGACATTATCAAGTAAGGTATGTTTATAGAGTTCCTTCAGATCCCTTAGCTGCTGCATTTTTCAATCTCCAATTAGTGATCAAATTAACAAAGATAATACTTATGGACTTTATTTTCTTGATTTTCTGAGGCTTAAAGCTTAAAGCTAGCTAAATCATCTAGCTGTTGTTGCATCCGAGTAACGACTAAATCATAGCAAGCATCAACATAGTGGCGATCTTTGGCAGCTTTTGCTCCATATTGCTCAAAGATAATGGGGGGACAAACCCTGGTTTTAATCTTGATGGGTAAAGGAATATTAGGTAAGGGGCCAATCCCCAATCCCCAAGGTAAACCCAGATAAATGGGGAATACTTGAGGATCTAGGTCGAATAACCAAGGCATACCCTGTTGATGCAGTTGCTGCGCTAAGTCATAGAAGTCTCCTACGACAATCAGAGTGTCGTGAGCGCCAATAGAAATTAGGGGAATGATTGGTACTTCGTGTTTTAAAGCCAGTTTAATAAAACTCTTGCGTCCTGCAAAATTAATTTTGTAGCGTTGATTATGGGGACGAAAAACATCTTGCGCGCCCCCTGGATAGACCAAAACACTAGCATTTGCTTGCAAAGCAGCGATCGCCATTTTGGGATGCGCTTCAATTGCCCCCGTTTTTTCGGCTAACTGAGCGAAACCAGGATTGATTTTCCAGACATGGGGATGCATCAAGCCATAGACTAAACGTTCTGAGCCAAAACGTCGAAACCAGTCGTACATGGTCATAATCATATCTGGTGAAAACAAACCGCCATTATGAGAGCCTACTAACAACACCTGTTGCTGAGATGGAATATGCTGCCAGCCCTCTGTTGCCACCCGAAAATAATATTGGTAAAACCAGCCCCAGAAGGGCATAAGACTGTCAATTGTTTGAGGATCTCTGTGATTTAATGACCAACCGTTGCGCTTAATTGCCTTATGCTCCTAAATTATAATTTAGCTTATAGCTTATAGCTTATAGCTTATAGCTTATAGCTTATAGCTTATAGCTTATAGCTTATAGCTCACAGCTAGGGGTAAAGCCCCTTTATTTCTGACCGCATTGCCAGACCAAAGTAATACTTCGAGTTGCCATAAATAGAGTTAAAGCCAGCCACAGCAAGTGGTTCGTCTGCCAATACCAAGCTGCGATCGCCATTGGGACAAAGCCAATTATAGCTGCAATTAAAGTAGATTGACGCAAGATTTTTCCTGCGGTTAAGCCTAAGAAATATCCATCCAGCATATAGGCAATTGAGCCAAAGCCCAGCACTGGAAATAACCACCAGAGATAATGACGAATTTGTTGGATTACTTCGAGGTGACTAGTGAGTAAGCCAAACAGAGGTTGGGGAAAAAAGCTGAACACCGCAGCAAAACTCAAACCAGCTAACAAGCTGACAGTCCCCGCTAATTTTAATAATGGCCTTAATTTTGCCTGCTGTCCCTGTCCGTGGAGATTCCCCGCCATACTTTCGGTGGCAAAGGCAATACCGTCAATAAAATAAGCTGCCAGAGTAACTACTTGCAGTAAGAGGGTGTTCCCAGCCAAAATCGTAGTCCCCATCGTGGCACTAAGGTTAGTAAATACGGCAAAGGTGGACACTAGAGCAAGGGTACGAATTAAAATGTCTTTATTCAGAGAAAAAGCAGCTTTGAGAGCGGATAATTCCCAGATTTGACCGATAAACTGAGGAAGTGATCGCCTTTGCCCTTTTAATATCTCCCCAACCTCACGATATGCCAACATTCCCCCCAGAATCAGAGTGACTACCTGACTCATCGCCGTAGCAGCCCCCGCCCCCGCACTCTGCTCTCCCCAGCGCACTACCAGCAGATAATCTAGAGCAATGTTGGCACCATTATTCAGCAAAGAAATTAACAATACTATTTTGCCTTGTTCTCGTCCCAAAAACCAACCCAAGAGGACAAAGTTGAGCAAAGTAGCTGGTGCAGCCCAAATCAAGGCATTATAGTAATCCTTCCCTGCCTGAAGTACTTCAGGAGTGGCTTGCAGCAGAGTAAAACCGAGATCTCTAAGGGGTTGCTGTAAGCAGAGAATAATTGTGCCAATGACCAAAGAGATCGCACTATTACGACCTAAAGTCAGGATCTCAACCTCAGAATCTCCTCTCCCTCTGGCTTGGGCGGTTAATCCTGTAGTCCCCATGCGGAGAAACCCAAAAGTCCAGTAAAGATAATTAAACAACACTGTGGCGATCGCCACCCCCGCTAAATGCCGAATTTCCTGCAAATGCCCCAAAAATGCCACATCAACCAAACTAGCTAATGGCACCATCAGGTTGGAAATGACGTTGGCGATCGCTAATCGCCAAAATCGCTTTTGATGTTCAACTGCTGAAAAATGACGCTTCAATACATCTCCCCTCATTTCTTCTGATTAAAATCAAAAGTTTCTACAATACTACATTTTTATTCTTTTGTGGGTAATTAAAAACAGCTTGAGGGAACAATTGCGATCACCAAAGGTTGCTTCATAAAAACCTTATAAAGGAGGAAGTCAAATACACAAAAATTTCACAAATTTCAGTAAAAAAATCATTGGTAAATAGTTTTATGTCTTCACAATTAATTAATTAATCAAGTATTAGAGTTAACCAACGCCGAAAGAGCAAAAGCGGGCTTAAAGCCCTTAGCCTTAAACAATCGATTGGCTCAAGCAGCTCAAGGTCATAGCGATAGTATGGCAGCCGATGACTTTTTTAGTCATACAGGAGCAGATGGATCTGATGTCAGCGATCGCGTCCAAGATACAGGTTATCAGTATTCCCATACAGGAGAAAATATCGCTGCGGGTCAAAAGACGGCAGCAGAAGTAGTACAAGGCTGGATGGATAGTCCTGGTCATCGTGCCAATATTCTCAATGCCGACTATACCGAGATTGGAATTGGCTACGAACTTCTGGAAAATGATACAGCTATAGGTATAAGAACCTGAGATCTTGCCGCTATCTCCCAATAGCAATGCTTGTTTTTCCAGTTTTCCTAAAGGATATACTCTTGTGGTATTTCCAAAATTTAAAAACTGAGATCCGAGAGCTTTTCAAAAATCTAATAGTTAGCAAGATGCGATAATTTGATATACTGATTAAGCGTTATGGGTGGCGACATAGCCAAGTGGTAAGGCAGGGGATTGCAAATCCTCTATCCCCCAGTTCGAATCTGGGTGTCGCCTTGAATGTTTTTTAACTTTACACTTTGGTGGTAGCAGAGCTTACACATCCAGGCTCAACTGGAGGTAATTGTCATCTACAACTTGGGTAGGAATTTTACTGTTGTAATCTGATTGATAGACTGATGGGCGATCGCCTGACCAAAATAAGGAATTACCTGGGCGCTGTTGATCTATATTCAGCCAATGGGTAAATACCTGTTCTCGCTGATCTTCTGTAGGGAGTATTTGATAGATTCTGACTCTCTTTTGATTCTGCCTTTCATAACGCAGACATGTGATTTTACAGCCAATTTTACCCAAGAGACGGCTCACAATCGTGATGGGGCTATAGTTTGTTGCCAAACTTAAATTGAGCATCGTTTTAATCTCACTACGGTTATGGAGGGCGATCGCCGCCAAAGCCTGTAAATCATCATCAGTATTACGTAATTCTCTCGTTGGCTGCTGAAGTAAAATCGGAATACCTAAGATTTCTAATGAGCCGACAATTGCCCCTAGTTGGGAACGATTAAAGTCGGGGAGAAATAAGCTGCCATCTCCCAATTCCATTAGTTTGCGGGCTGCTTTGGTATCACGATCTGCTAGGTAAGGACGACCAACGGTAAGAAAATAGTGGAGTCGGATTTTTTGATACCAGCCTTCATCATCTAAAGAGACTAATTCTGGGGTAATCGGCAGATAATAACGCTGATGCAGTTCATATTTGCGGAGTTGACGGCGATCGCTTAAAGATTTGATGAGCTGTTTTTTTAGGTATCGATATTGAGCTTCATCCAAACTCTGGGAACAGGCGATCGCTGCACATTCTGCCAGATAGTTTTGGCTACTGATTTCGGTGATGGCTGCCACCAGGGCATTATCGGTAGCGGATTGGTGGGGGATTTCGGGCTGATACTTAGTAGCATCAATAATTTGATGTCCTTCGGCTTTTAACCCCGCTAAAATTGAGTGGCGATAGTTCACTGCCCCCCCATTGTATCTCACTGCCATTTTTGCCCAACAGAGCAGGGATTCTGCCTGAAAACCCGTGTCTAAATCATCTAGATAGGCAAAGTCTGACTGCTGTAATAAACGGATATTTAACTGGGTAAGTCGTTGATTAGAACTGAGTAAAGCGGGAATAGAAGTAGAACCGTTGCCAATTTTGTTATAGCTATAGTTAGCACACCATAGATGCCGAGGCACATTGTGCCGAATCCTGGCTAGGGTTTGACGTACCGCGTTGACTCCTTGAATTCCTTGAGCGATCGCCCAGACGGAAGTAAAGTGCTTTAACTCAATGGAGATCCCTGTTTCGATGGAAGGACTAGCAAGGACAATATCATATTCCCTGAGAACCTGCTCTAAATTGGCGATGCAGTTATAGGCTGGGTGCTGATGATCCCTGAGGGATTGGGAATCAATTCTGAGGATTTTGTGTTCAGGAAATTGTTGCTGTAGATAAGCCTCAAGGGTTTGGGTTCCCCATTTACTAGTTAGCTTTTGGGCGGATAAACAGACAAAAGGTTTTCCTCCTTGCTTAATATCGGCTTCTAAGTTGTTAACCAGTTTTTTAGGGGTTTTTCCCTGGTAGTTATATACTTGCCAAGCTTGATGGCGATCGCGCTGCCAAGTATTTTGCACAATATAAGGCTTTAACTCTAGTCCAGACAGGGAAATAAGATAATCGAGAGCAATATCACTCAGATCCGCATCTGCCACATATAATTGTCCCTGGTTGCCCAAGACATTCTGGATCAAACTTTTAAAGCATTTTAAAATCTCGACCCGACGATCTTTGCAGGTACTAGAATTTAAAGCGTGCCACAGTACCTGTTCCACCTCATCGATAATTACCAAGCTGTTGTGCCAATCATTCGGGTCAAACTGTGCCTGGGATAAACCATGAAGGGAATCAACACAAAGACCATAACCTAGACTAGATCGATCTGCGCGATCGCCTACTTCAGTAATATAATTCAACCCAAAACGCTGACATAATTCCTTAACTAACTGTACCCGATGTCCAATTACCAGAACTTTTTGCTTTCTGGCGATCGCTTGTGCCACCACCTGTACCAGAGACTGGGTTTTCCCTGTGCCTTTAGGGGATTTGATGGCAATCAGTTTAGTTTCTGGGGAAATCTCTAATTCAGGAAGGTAGCGACTCTGAAGCTGAATATCCGCAGGATAGGTTAATTCTGTCCAAGACTTGGCTTTCCAACTTTCTAAATCTAAAGCATCATCATAAGCCTGACTAAAACATGCTTGACCTTCCCTAGCAATTAAATCATCAACCCCTTTACCCAAAGTACTATCCCAGGTAACTACCTTCACCTGACAGCCAGCTTTCTGAAGCAAGTAGCCTGTTTTCTTCAGGGCAGCAGTAACTGCTTGCACCGTCTTGGGTTTAAGATCTTGGTCAAACACCAAGTATATTTCCCTTCCAGGAACAGCTAACTTGGCTAGCTGGGGAATTAAATGAGACTTGCCAATGCGTTTTCCTTGGTCATCTTTGGGGGTGCGATAACCATTATTGATCCCCGGTAATGCCACGGTGCCATAGCCAGCGGATAGTAAAGCTCCAGCTTTTTTTGCTCCCTCAGTAATACAGAGGGGAACTTGGGGGTGGTGGATCAGCCACTGCCAAAAACCTAAGTCAGCACTCTGCTGATCAATCTCTTCAGCGTTAATTTTAACGCCAGCGCGATCGGCAATTTGCTGCCAAAGATTCAGGGGGACTTTGAGAGCGAATAATCCTGTGGCGGTTTTGGGGGGATGTTCATATTTAATCACTCTGTCATCTCGATTCAGGGGTTGATCTGGCTTAAAACAGCCCCAGATATCCTCATTCCCATTTAACACATCGATCCCCGAACACCACCATCCCCCCGCATCGGTATGGGCGTAACGCTGAAGAAATCCTTCACTAATCCTGCCATCATTTCTTCTGGGTATAGCATCAGAATAGAGTAGATAGTCTGTAGGAGAGTTGCCCTGGAGGGACACTACATTCAAATGAGTCAACTCTTCGTCTACAGCACTTGCCTGCCATTCCCTTAGATAATTCATTACTACTGATTCTCTGGTCTTTGAAGATCAGTATGATACCACTATATGCAGTGCTTTTTTGAATATTTAGACACATAAAACACTATATGTGGATTTAATGACTAATGACCCTCACCAAGTTATATCAATTCAGGAATTACATTAAGAACAGATAACTTCTCCCCATCTCCCCATCTCCTCATCTCCCCGTCTCCCCAAGTCCCCACTTCCCCATTAATCGTCTGTATCAACTAAAATCTAAACCGATATTACCTCTGGGGGTAGCCGATCTAGGTAACCATGAGTCAGAATTTGAATGAAGACTCAAAAATGCCGATTCAAGGATAATTGCTAAGGCTAAATACTTTTGACTGTAGTTAACTTACCAATCAACTTAAAAACAGTGAAACCCTATCATCAGATCCCGATTAAAGATTGTGGCGAGCGGTTGATTGCTATTCCCACCAATAGTTTGGCGTTGGAACTGCCTCATCCTTATGTCAAGCTTGGAGCAGAATACGGCAACAAATCACCCCACTGCTTGCGTCAAGGAGTGGTGCAAGCCTTGCTAGAAGCACAGTTTTTGCTGGAAAAACGCTATCCTGGCTGGAAAATTAAAGTCTATGATGCTTATCGTCCAGTGGGGGTTCAACAGTATATGGTTAATTATACCTTTAACTCCCTAGTTAAAGATCTGGAACTGCGGGAACATCAGCTATCGGCCCAACAACGACAAGAATTGTGGAGTAAGGTCTATCAACTGTGGGCAGCTCCCAGCCTAGACCGTACCATGCCTCCTCCCCATAGTACAGGGGCAGCAGTAGATGTAACGATTATCAACGATTTAGGAGAAGCTCTGGATATGGGGGGTGAAATTGATGAACTTTCAGAGCGATCGCATCCAGACTATTATGTGAGCGATCAAGACGGAGATAGCCAACAGTATCAATTTAATCGTCAGTTACTCGGTCGCGTGATGACTAATTCTGGTTTTATCAGACATCCTCAAGAATGGTGGCATTTCTCCTTGGGAGATCAGATGTGGGCTTGGTTGCATAACCAAAAACATCCTACCGATATCGCGATCGCCCGCTATGGCAGAGTTTGATTAGATATTTTGATTAAATATTAAGATCGAGAGAGTTACCTTGATGCTTGCTGTATTATGAATAGGCGGTTCAATCTGGTTTATGATCTGGTTGTAGCTGCTTGCGGGCGCGTGGCTCAGGGGATAGAGCAATAGATTCCGGTTCTATAGGTCGGGGGTTCGAATCCCTCCGCGCTCATCATTAAAAGCTTTAAGCTCTAGGCTCTAAGCTTTTAAATCAACGAACTAAACTTGCTTGAGTCTATATCAGTGTCAGCAACTTCAGATTTTATCCCTGAGATTTTAACCATGTCAAAAAAGGCATTCTATAATACCTCTCGAAATGCCCAATACTGAGAGGTTAGGAGGTAAGAGTTGAGCAAAATTCAAGAACTATATAATCGCGACTTTAATTTGTGGGTGGAAGAAACCCTTAAGGCAATTAAAAACCGAGATTTTGAGAATATGGACTGGGATAATTTGCTTGATGAAATTGACGACATGGGCAAGTCAGAAAAGCGATCGCTAGAAAGTTATTTACAGCGACTGATTGAGCATATTCTAAAACTCAGATACTGGGAGTCAGAGAAGGAAAGAAATTCTAAACGCTGGCAATCTGAGATAATTAATTTTCGGAATCTAATCAAAAGGCTGCTCAAACGCAACCCTAGTTTTAACCGATACATGGACAATGTGTACCAAGAACTCTTTCAAGATGCGATCGCTAGATTGAAAATTGAGTTTGAGATTCCGTCAGATAGCTTTGTAGAATTGGAAGCTATTCTAAAAGATGACTACTTTGGCTAACCTAATCTAGCTAACCTCAGTTCGGGTTAAGACAGTTAAAGGTTGGGGTTAGCTATAAGCTATGAATTGTAACCTTTTAGTTGATCTTTTAAACTCGCCATTTTGTAAAAAAAATGCCACCTAGTTCCTATTCCCCCCCTTGGTTTTTAGATAATGGTTTGTTGATGACAATCTATGTGGCGATGCGTTCTAGCCAAAACTGGCAAGAAACTCTGCAAGAACCAGAGCCTCACTATCGGAAAGTAGTGTTTACTCAAGGGGAAGTTCCTCTCGCGGGTTGGGTAGCAATCCCTGAGAATCCGAAAGGAACTGTTGTCGGCACTTATGGTATTACGGGAACTCTGGATAATCAGTGGTTTCTGAGAATTTTAGGCAGAAAAGCCTTTGCCCAAAATTATGCGGTGGTGCTGTTTGACTGGCGCGCTCATGGTGAATCGGCAAAATTATCGGCGACTCTGACTTCCGATGGTATCAATGAGGGGAAAGATTTTGTCAGTATTGCGGGGGAAAGTAAGACTTTAGGTTGTCCTGCCCCCTTTTGGTTTACGGGGTATTCCTTGGGGGGACAATTAGCCCTATGGGGAATTTATTATTCACAGTTTTTGGCGGTAGATGGCTTGAATGCGGATGAAGTGGTGGGAGGCGCAGTAATTTGCCCTAATCTGGACTCGAATGTTTCTCTACCCTATCTAGTGAAACATCCTACAGGCAAGTATATTGAGCAAGCGATCGCCAAAGAATTAAAAAAACTGGTACAGCAAATCGCTGCATATCATCCTCAAGAATTTGAGGCATCGGCGATCGCCAAAGCTAACAGTATCTGGGGTTTTGACCACGAATTAGTAGTTCCCCGCCTGAGCTTTAATTCCGTAGAAGAATACTACACCGCCAGTAGCCCCTGGCAAATTCTGCCCCAAATCAAGAAACCCACTCTCATTCTTTATGCAGAAGATGACCCCATGTTCGCCCCCAGCATCATTCCCCGACTGAAAACTACTTGTCGTCACAATGAAGCCTTAAATCTGATTTTAACCAGAGCTGGTGGTCATGTTGGTTATGTTAGTAGCCTAGGCTGTCAAGGAGAAAATGGCGATCGCGATCGCTGGTGGGCATGGAATCGCATCTTAGATTGGAGTTTGGAGTTAAGTAGGTAGGTGGAATTAAATATAAAACTAAAAACAAAATAGATTTTGAGGGCAATTAATTCCCTAATTCCCTACCAAACCATCTTCTAATAAATTTAGCCCACCCACTTATTCCCTGGGAGATCGGCTATACTTTGATTTGCTAGATCAGAAGTTATGATTGTGTATTATTATTGCTAAATATTTGATTTGCTAGGGCGTGTCATCAATTAAGTAGAATCAAAAGAAACAAAAAAGAAAAACAGCAATGACCAGAAGATATGCATTAAGGGATGAGCAGTGGTCGCGGATCGAGAACTTGCTACCAGGTAAAGAAGGAGATGTAGGAGTATCCGCCAAAGATAATCGATTATT
>Ga0114940_10000313_pt1 | contig 25474 bp, 21 predicted proteins | sample ColdCreekSource_FD_87195 | JGI IMG/M metagenome (GOLD analysis project Ga0114940, IMG submission 87195) | Groundwater microbial communities from Cold Creek, Nevada to study Microbial Dark Matter (Phase II) - Cold Creek Source | ecosystem: Environmental > Aquatic > Deep subsurface > Groundwater ... | reverse complement strand
CGAATTATTTGAGGAAATGACATCTAAGGATTCCCTTCAGTCACACTAACTCCGTGTCGTTCTTTAGGAATCCTTGAGGACTACCTACTACTTAAAACCAATCAGTGTAGTTTCATGAATCAAATAGGATTGCTATAGTATTTGCGATCGCCTGAACAAAAAATCATGACACCCGATATAGTTAGAGTTGTTTTAGAATTTATCAATTTAGCGGGAATTTAGGGAGTTGAATTGGAAACTAAGTATTCAGTCGAAGCTAATGTTGATGCTATTGAGTGTCTGTATCAGTTCGATTATGGCGATCGCTTATGTTGGCTATGATAATGGTCGTCAAGCGCTAAACCAGGCGATCGAAAATCAGTTGGTGAGCGTGAGGGAAGCCAAGGCTTATCAGATCGAAAAGTACTTTCAGCAAGTTAGGGCGCAAATTCAAACCTTTAGCAAAAGTGGTGTCAAAGATACGATTAAAGCCTTTACTCAAGAATATCAAGCCTTAGAAAAGCAAAAAATTCAGCTAGCTTGGAATGAACAGCTTAAAGACTACTATGAGGAGGAATTTCTCTCTCGATTAACTAAAAATACCGCAGGCAGACCTCTTTTATACTCCTATTATCCCCAAAATGCTGCTGCCAGATATTTGCAATATTATTATACCGCCGCTAATTCCAACCCCGTGGGGGAAAAAGAATACCTCAATGATGCCAATGATGGTAGTGGGTATAGCAAAGTTCATGCAGCGGTTCAACCAATTTATAGCAGCTTCATCGCCCAACTTGGTTACTACGATTTGTTTTTGATTGATGCTCAGACAGGAACAGTTGTTTACTCCGTCAAAAAAGAACCCGACTTTACAACTAATCTCTTGGATGGAGCTTATGCTTCCAGTACTCTAGCCCAGGTTTTTAGACAGGCAGTGAAGGTAAACGATCCAGATTTTGTGGCGATTTCGGATTTTGAACCTAATCGGGCTTCCTATGGTGAACCAGCAGCTTTTGTTGCCAGCCCGATCTTCGATCAATCTGAGTTAGTGGGAGTCTTGGCATTTCAGCTATCCACCAATGAAATCGACAACATCATAACTGGTGATCAAAACTGGTCAACGGATGGTTTAGGAAAATCAGGAGAAGTAAATTTAGTGGGGTCAGATTTTGGGATGCGGAGCATTTCAAGATTCTTAATTGAACAGCCTAAAGAATATTTTAAAGCGATCGCTGCTCAGGGTTTGCCTCAGAAAAAAATTGACCAGATCAAAATCTTTAATAATTCAATTCTGCATCAAGAAGTTCGCACCCCAGCGATTGAGCAAGCTGTGGATAATCAAACGGGATTTATGGCGGCAGAAGACTATCGGGGAGTGGCAACCCTCAATGCTTATCGTCCCCTAGACTTGGATAATTTGGACTGGGTGATTAATGCCAAAATCGATACCGCCGAAGCCTTAGAACCCATCAAGGATTTTCAGCGCCAAGTACTCTTAGCCACCTCCATTATTGTGCTGTTGGTAACTTTAATTTCCTCTCTGCTTTCCTACTATTTTGTTAAACCGATTCGCGCCTTGATTGATGGTTTTCGTCAGGTGGGGAAAGGTAGTACAGAGGTTAAGGTCAAGGTAAAAACCAAGGATGAGTTTCGAGAATTAGCTCATTCCTTTAATGAAATGGTCGATAATTTAGACCAGCAGAAAAAGCTGGTACAGCAAAAGAATCACGAAAACGAAGAACTTTTACTTAGTATCTTGCCTGAATCTGTAGCCAAGCGAGTTCAACAGGGAGAAGAGAACATTGGCGATCGCTTTTCCAACGTTACGGTACTATTTGCCGATTTGGGGGGGTTTGTGGAACTGTCGGAAACTCTAGCCGCGAGTGAAACCGTGAGTTTGCTTAATAATCTGGTGTCCGCCTTTGATGATGCTGCGGAAAAACATGGGGTCGAAAAAGTCAAAACCATTGGCAGTAGCTATATGGCAGTGAGTGGTTTATCAGTACCTCGTTTAGACCATGCCAAAAGAATTATCGACTTTGCTCAGGATATGTTGCGGATTGTGCGTCGCTTCAATCAAGAACAGAAGAAGGATCTCAAGATCCGTATTGGGGTTAACTCTGGTTCAGTGGTGGCGGGAATTGTGGGGCAAGGTAAGTTTATTTATGACCTCTGGGGAGATACAGTAAATGTCGCTAATCGTTTGCGATCGCAAGGACAATGGAACACTATTCAAGTGACCCAAAATGTTCATAATCGAATTGCCGAATTTATCGAAGATTTTGAACCCGCACCAGATTTAGAGATGTCGGGCAAAGTAAAAATGGCAACTTGGTCTACAAAACCCTATTGATTACCTAAAGAAGGTGGTGATTCCAGGGCTATTTTGCCCATGTTGCCCGTGCGAAAATCATAGAGTATCTGACGGGCAACTCTTTCTTTATCACCTTTGAAAAAGCGATCGCTCACATCCTGAATAAATGATTCCCCTGTAGTTTCAGTGGGATTGAATTCAAAATTAAAGCGAGATGTTAAAACTTGGTCACAGCCAATCTTAATTAATAAATTAATCGCTTCCGCTGCTACCACTTGATTATCGTAGGAAGCTTCGCCAATATCCTCACAAATCGCCAGTTTTACCGCATCATGTTGATTTTCTAGTCGCCAGGGAATAATGCCAGGGGCATCTAATAATTCAATTTCCTGAGATATTTTCACCCACCGTAGCTGACGGGTAACCCCTGCACGACGTTCGCTCACCACGATTTTTTTGCCCACTAAGCGATTAATTAAGGCTGATTTACCCACATTGGGAAAGCCAATAACCACGGCTCTTACAGGGCGAGGACGCATTCCGCGATCGCTTCGACGCTGATTCATGGCAACTCCTGTTTTTTGGGCAGCACTTTTAATGGCATCGATCCCTTTGCCCTGTTTAGCATTGGCAAAATATGGCTCTTCTGCTTGGGATTTAAACCAGCGTAACCAGTCTTGTTTTGCCCCTTCTGGGATCATATCCTCGCGATTTAACACGATAATCCTGGGTTTACTGCCAATCCAGCTATTAATTTGAGGATGATGGGAAGCTAGGGGTATCCTAGCATCAAGAATTTCTAATACCACATCTACCTTTCTTAGCTGTTCTTTCAATTGCCTTTCAGCTTTGGCAATGTGTCCTGGATACCATTGAATCGGGGGCGCAGACATAACTTAACCTTTCTTTTCCGCCTTAACTGAAATATTAAACCCCGAACTCGGAATTCCGTTAAGGTTTGACAATATATTCAGACTCTAGAGATTTAAGCTTACCAGTTTTAACTAGAGCCTGGTGAATCATGGCTGCGACTTCCGCTCTGGTGGCTGCTTTTTCAGGCATCAAAGAACCCTCGACTGAATCGGGAGAATTAACCACTAATCCAGCCTCCATCGCTGCTGCCACTTGTTCCTTTGCCCAATCAGGCATCTTAGTGCGATCGCCAAATTGTTGTAGAATCTGGTCAGCATCTTTTGATGGTTTTAAACCTAATCCTGTGGCTAAAGTCACTAGTACTTGATAACGGGGAATATTCTCTAATGGTTTGAATTCATCATCGGAGTATCCCTGCATAAAGCCACTACTGACGGCTTGATCGATATCTTTGGCGATCGCATTATCTTTACTGACATCAGTAAATTGCTTAACACTTTGGGTTTTAGGTTGCTCCCCAAAAGCTTGACTAACTAAAGTAGCCATACTTGCCCTGGTGATCAGTTCATCTGGATCGAACTCTTGATTTTTAGCGAGTTCAGGTACTAAGGCTTTGTCCCTCATTTGCTTGACAAAGGGATATGCCCAATATTCAGGAACAACGTCTTGAGGCATTTTAGTTGTTTCTGGGATAATTGCCTTCGGTTCTGTTTTAGCAGGGTCAGGGGTTTTGGCTGCTGACTCAACTTTTTCGGGAGTAGTTTGCTCTGGCGTATTTGTTCCTGGAATAATTGCGTTGGGACTAGTCTTTTCGGGGCTAGTTGCTTCAGGAGTATTGATCTTAGGAGTAGCTTTTTCGGGAGCAGTTGCCTCTGGAATTACTGCGTTGGGACTATTGTCGATCGCCTGATCTTCAGTGTTAACAGCAGGAATATCCCCAGCAATGCCTGTATTCCCTGTATCGCCAGATCTACCTCTCAAGGCAGGAAGAGTAGCCACTCCCGCTAAAGGAGCTAACTTAGCTCCAGCATCAAAGTCAAAAGACTTTCGTTCGCGTTTTGCTGGTGCTGGGGGGTTAACTGTTTGATTGAAAGCAGCACCTGTATTAGTAGTATCTTGTTTTTTAAGCTGGGTAGTTAATCGGCGATTTTCTGCTTTTAAGTCTTTTTGACGAGGATTTTGCTGTTCAATACCTGCATCTTTTGACAAAATGCCACCAAAACCAGCATCAGTATCAATAGTTTTATCCGACGCTAATAAATTGCGATCGCCGCCCAAACCAAAATTATTCGCCAGCTTGCCGTTTTTACCACCGAGAGTCCAAAACAAAATCGCGCCAATGGTAGTAAAAGCGACGATAATCGCAATCATTTCGTCGAAAGTCACTCCCGTTGCTGGTCTTCTACGACGCTCTGGCATTGAGTTTGGTGGTTCTTGAGGAGTTCGATTAGTCATAGATATTTAGGCTAAATAATAGGCTAATAATTCAATAATGAGCGTTAGCAATTAAGCTAAGTTTTAACTGTTGCCAGGGAAATTAATTGTAAGTATGGGTGTTTTTTTATACATTTATCTTGAATTTAGCAAGATCTACCTAAAAGTCTACTAATAAAGAATGCGATCGCGTTCCCAGGTAACAAAAATCAACCTAACTCAGCAAAAGTTGATTTTACTCATAACTGTATTTAAGCAGCTACATCAATGCCTTGACCAAAAATTCACATCACCCTGGTACTGTCCAAAATTGTTAATAAATATAAATTGGCTAACGATTTACAGATCGCAACTGGAGGTTACTTGGAAATTTCTATCAGTATTTTGACGTAGATCGTTACGCCTCCGAGGAGAGTATAACGATATGGAACAAGCAGTAGTACCCAACGTTCAGCAACCAATCAGTGTTAACATTGGACCTGATTTAGCACCTGGTCAAACCTATCAAGGAAGAGCAACTTTCTACGATGCTGCAAATCCCACTGGAGGCAAGGGTAATTCTGGCTATGATGTTCCTTCTGGAGCGGCTTTAGCAGGGGTTACGGCAATTAATAATGTTCAGTGGAATGGATCTGAAGCTAGTGGCGCTTTCTTGGAAGTATCTGGCCCGAAGCAAAGAGCAGGGGCTGCACCGATTGTGGTTCAGGTTTCCGATCTATTGTACGAACGGGCTGATGGCTTAGATCTAAGTGCAGAAGCCTTTTTTCAGGTTGCTGAACCTATAGATGGGGTAGTGGATATTGAATACGAACTAGTTAGCCCCGACGACAGTTTTGTTACGCCTTATGGCTACAGTATCGGTCAAGGGCTTGTGGTGGAAGGAATTCCTGAGTCAAATCCTAATTATGGGGCATTAAGACTCAACAATCATCGTAACCCAGTGGAAAGTGTTGATTTACTTGGAGAAGATGGTAGTTTAACCTCTTTGGAACGAGGTTCTGATAACCGTTTTGTCCTCGACACTGCCACTCCCTTAACAGGAGCGCAAGATTTAGTAGTAACAGATATTTTTGGTCAACAAGTGACTTTAAATGATATTGATATTACTGGCGGTAGTAGTGCCGACATTATTACAGGGGAACAGTTTGGCATGATTTAACCCCCAAGAAACAAAAAAGTAGAGCTGTGAAAAGCTCTACTTGAATTAATTAATTGTGATTAATGAACTAGGAAGAGGGGAGTAATTCTACTTTCTCTTTCTGAGGAACAACCACTACCTTATTTTCTTCGTCGATATCCACCGTGGCGGTATCCCCTTCCCGTAGGCGGCCAGACAGAATTTCTTCTGCCAGAACATCTTCTAACAGGCGCATAATTGCCCGACGTAAAGGACGCGCACCGTAGGCAGGATTAAATCCTTCATCGACGATTCGTTCTTTAAACTTGTCGGTAACTTCAAGGGTAATTTCTTTCTCAGTTAAGCGTTGGAACACTTCTTTGAGCAAGAGTTCGCTGATCTCTTTAACTTCGTCTTTATTAAGCTGACGGAAGACAATGATTTCATCGAGACGGTTAAGAAACTCTGGACGGAAGTAGCTTTTCAACTCTTCGTTAACCAAAGAACGGATACGGTTGTATTTGGCTTCTGCTTGGTCATCAGCAAACTCGAAACCAAGACCACCACCACCTTTTTCAATCACCTTGGAACCAATGTTAGAAGTTAGAATCAATAGAGTATTTTTAAAATCTACTGTTCTACCTTTAGCATCAGTCAAGCGACCATCTTCTAAAATCTGCAATAGCATATTGAAGATATCAGGGTGGGCTTTTTCAATCTCATCGAAGAGGACTACTGTATAAGGGCGACGACGTACAGCTTCGGTTAATTGACCACCTTCGTTGTAGCCGACATATCCTGGGGGAGAACCAATCAATTTCGAGACTGTATGACGTTCCATATATTCCGACATATCGAGACGAATCATCGAATCTTCTGAACCAAAGAAATAGGTCGCTAAAGCTTTGGTAAGTTCGGTTTTACCTACTCCAGTCGGGCCAGAGAAGATAAAACTAGCGATGGGACGATTCGGGTTTTTAAGACCAACTCTAGCTCGTCTGATAGCGCGAGAGGTTGCTTTAACGGCATCTTCCTGGCCGATAATGCGTTGATGGAGAGTGTCCTCCATATGCATTAGTTTCTCAGACTCAGATTCAGTGATCTTGTTGACGGGTACTCCCGTCCAGGATGATACGATGTGGGCGATTTCCTCGGCATCGACGTTGGCGTTATCCTCTCCATCATCGGCTTCGTTTTTCTTGTTGGAAGCAATGGTGCGAATTTGCTCTTTGATTTCCATTTCGCGATCGCGCAATTCTCCCGCCTGGTCAAAATCTTGAGATCTGACCGCTTCGTCTTTTTGCTTCAAGATTTCTCTGAGTTCCTTGTCTAGCTCTTTGGCTGCGGGGGGCAGTTGGGAGTTGATCAACCGAACGCGAGAACCAGCCTCATCAATCAGGTCAATTGCTTTATCGGGCAAAAAGCGATCGCTAATATAACGATCCGACAGTTTGGCTGCGGCTTCTAGGGCTTCATCTAAGATTTTTAGCTTGTGGTGTTGTTCATAACGCTCCCGCAAACCGTAGAGAATTTCAATAGTTTCATCTACCGATGGCTCGCCCACCTGTACAGGTTGGAAACGACGTTCTAAGGCGGCATCTCGCTCGATGTGCTTACGGTATTCATCCAAAGTAGTAGCACCGATACACTGTAATTCGCCCCTAGCCAAAGCTGGCTTGAGGATATTGGCAGCATCGATCGCTCCTTCGGCAGCACCAGCACCAATCAGGGTATGTACTTCGTCAATTACCAGAATTACGTTGCCCGCCTGACGAATTTCATCCATGATCTTTTTGAGACGTTCCTCAAATTCCCCACGGTATTTCGTCCCCGCTACCAGTAAACCGATATCTAAAGTGACAACTCGTTTGTCTTCAAGGATATCAGGAATATCTTTGTTGGAGATGCGTTGGGCTAGTCCTTCGGCGATCGCCGTTTTACCCACCCCAGGTTCCCCAATCAGCACAGGATTATTTTTAGTACGACGACCCAAGATTTGAATTACCCGCTCAATCTCTTTCTGTCTCCCCACTACAGGGTCGAGTTTTCCGTCCGCTGCCATTTGGGTTAGATTGGAGCCAAACTCATCTAGGGTTGGGGTTTTATTTCTGCCTGGGCTACCGCCGGAACCAGCAGCTACCTCCGCAGTTTCCCCTAACATTCTGATTACTTGGGTACGAACTTTTGACAAGTCTACCCCCAGGTTTTCGAGGACTCTGGCAGCAACTCCTTCTCCTTCTCTAATTAGCCCCAAAAGAAGATGTTCAGTACCGATATAGTTATGACCTAATTGGCGTGCTTCTTCTAAAGATAATTCCAGAACTCTTTTGGCTCTGGGGGTAAAAGGAATTTCTACTGCCACAAAACCAGAACCGCGCCCGATGATTTTTTCAACTTCAATGCGGGCATCTTTTAAATTAACCCCCATTGATTTGAGAACCTTAGCAGCGACTCCAGTACCCTCTCCGATTAAACCCAAGAGAATCTGTTCAGTCCCTACGAAATTATGACCCAGACGGCGTGCTTCCTCCTGGGCTAACATGATCACTTTTATTGCCTTTTCTGTGAAGCGTTCAAACATGTCTTATTCCATCCACCTGCTATGCCCTATAATTGGTGATTTTAGCACAGCCTTTTGGTTTCCTGACTCTACTGAAACGGGCGGGAAATACGGTAGGGAATTTAACAGAATTCATTATCTTGTAAGTGATAAGAATTTGTACTTAAACGATCCTCTAAACCCTGTCGCCATTGTCGCAAACTGGATTTAAAGGCATCTTGCTGTATACCCTTGAGCCAGAGAATTAGAGCAGCATCCCCTGCTGGTTGATAGTAATTCTTTCTGCTGCCTGCAATTTCAAAACCGTACTTTTGATAGAGATTGATTGCTGCTAGATTATGTTCATTGACTTCTAAGGTTGCCCTCTCTAACCGACGAGCGATCGCATCTTCTAATAAAGTAAGTAAGAGTAATTGTCCTAATCCTTGATGGCGATAATCAGGATGAATCCCCAAAAGAGTAATATGCGCCTCATCCACAATTGACCACAGGCAACCCATGCCAATAACTTGAGGCTGCTGCTCAAACCTTGATTGCTCTACGCACAAAGTTATCAGGGTACTTTTGTCACTCTCAATTTCTCGTAGATAAGCCTCTGCTTTCCATAAACCTCCCAGACAAATTTGGTCTAACTCAACTACCTCTAGTACTTTAGCGACAGTTAGTAGTTTAATCGTGAGCTTTTTCACAGAATAAATTTATTTATTATTGCAATAGTAGAGAAACCAAACTGGTACGGGAAGAAATATTCAGTTTACGGAACATGCGCTTGACTGCTTGCTTGACAGAATTTTCTTGAATCCAGAGCTTCCTGCCAATTTCGGCGTTAGTTAATCCACGGGCTACTAGTTTAGCGATCGCTATTTCTCTAGGAGTTAGCAACTCAATTTCAGAAGAACTAAATTCTACAGCAGATGACTGTTGCTGTACTAAAAACGTTGATACATGTAGGCATAAACCACTTAAATCAAAGAAATCTTGATGGGTGAAAGCACTGGTCAAGCGATCGCGGGTTACTCCTAAACCACCAATTAGCCCACCATCGGCAACAATCGGGCCAGCCATTACATGACCATGATCAAAACGAGGACAAATTGCTTGCCACTTAGCTGAGGATAACAAGATGTTTTCATGTACAGGAGCATGGTGTTCCCATACATATTTTAAGACAGGATTATGGTTCAAGGAGAAAGCTAGTTTCCCTAGGTTTGATACTTGTGGGGGAAGTTGATTCAGCAAAAATAGCCCACAACGTTTGGCGGCAAAATAAGCGCCAATTTCAGGAATCACTTCTTCCTTGAGGGTTTGTTCGTTAGGACTAGTAGCGATCGCTTTAAATAGAGTTGTTAAAGAGTTGCTCATCTCTTGAATTTGGCTCTCGAAAAGGTTTTACATTTGTTTATGTAGCTAATATTGAACTGTATTGGACTACGAGAGCTAGTGGCTAGAAGCTAGTGGCTAGGAGCTTCCCAAAAAGCATCCTACTTTTTTGCTACTAGACGACGGTAAACTAGAGAGTAACTAAAATTATCAATGATTTCACTCCCTAATAAACCAATATATCACTATGCTTTCGACCGATCGCAGTTTGCTAAACACGGGACATCGTTACGTTCCTCAAATCTCTAGTCTCGAAGTACCTCCCTCCCCCAACCAAGAGTTGATGCCCCTGACTGCTAAAGTTAAGGGCAATGATCAGCTAGAAATTGGTGGCTGTGAACTGCAACAGTTGGTAGAACAGTATGGCTCTCCGCTTTACGTCTTGGATGAGTTTACCCTCAGAACAGCTTGCAGCCAATACCGCGATAGTTTTGCTACCTACTATGGTGGAGAATCCTTGGTAATCTACGCCTCGAAAGCTTGGAGCTGTATGGCAGTATGTCGGATTATTGATAGTGAAGGATTAGGTTTTGATGTGGTATCGGGGGGAGAACTTTATACCACCCTGGAAGCGGGAGTCAGTAAAGACAAGATTTATTTCCACGGCAATAATAAGTCTGCTGCGGAACTGGAATTGGCAGTAGAAACTGGCTGCACGATTATGGTAGACAACTGGTTAGAGTTAGAAACTTTGACCCGCATTGCCACCGATAAGAACTCGCAACCAGTTCCCATCATGGTGCGCCTCACTCCAGGGATTGAATGTCATACCCACGAATATATTCGGACAGGACATTTAGATAGTAAATTTGGCTTCGATCCTCAACAACTAGAATCTGTATTTGCCTATCTTAGTCAACAGGATCGGATTAGCTGTATTGGCTTACACGCTCATATTGGTTCGCAGATTTTTGAACGTCAACCTCACCAAGATTTAGCAGGAGTGTTAGTTGACTGGCTACAAAAAGCCCAAGGTTATGGCTTACCTGTAACAACTCTTAATGTTGGTGGCGGTTTAGGGATTTGCTACACAGAATCCGATGATCCCCCAAGTATTGCCGAATGGGTTAAAGCAGTCAGTAAAGCAGTAGAAAAAGCCTGTAATCAAGCGGGTATAGCATTGCCAAGATTAATTGCCGAACCAGGGCGATCCTTGATTGGTTCAGCTTGTGTTACAGCCTATACCGTGGGTAGCCGCAAAGAAATCCCCAATTTCCATACCTATGTGGCGGTGGATGGTGGCATGTCTGATAACCCTCGCCCTATTACCTACCAGTCTGTATACCGGGCGGTAATTGCCAATCGCATGTCCCAAGCGCTGACGGAAGAAGTCACTGTAGCGGGCAAACATTGCGAATCGGGAGATGTGGTAATTAAGGAAGCAACTTTACCAAAAACCGAACCAGGAGATATATTAGTAGTCCTGGATACAGGGGCATACAATTACAGCATGGCATCTAACTACAATCGCATCGGTAGACCAGCAGCAGTGGTAGTTTATAAGGGAGAAGCCAATCTAATTATTGAGCGGGAATCCTATCATAATCTCATTGAACGCGATCGCTTGCCCGAAAGACTGGTAAAACACGAAGAGTAGCTTTAGTATAGAAGCCAGCATACTATCCCTAGTGGCTGGTTTTAAAATTCCTCAGCGTAATTCAAGACCTTGAATCTTCAAGTTTGTCTCACTACCGTAATCACTCATAGGCGAGTAACTAAAATAATGTCATTGTCGGGTTTGGTTCCTGACTTCAACCAGATTCTTCCCTGGTTGCCAGATTTAATTAATATCATCGATTTGACCTTAGTCTTAGTCCTAAGTTATGCCCTGCTGTTAATTATCGGCGAGGGGGAACGTCGAAGTCTGTGGATGGTCAGGGGTTTTATTGTCTTAATGTTGGCAACCGTAGTCAGCGGACAATTGGAACTACAATTACTCAAGTTCTTACTAGAAAAATTAGTGTTAGGTTCGGCTGTCGCGATGGCAGTTATTTTTCAGTCGCAATTTCGCCGTCTCCTAGAACAAATTGGGCGGGGTGAAATTCTCAAACTGTTTCAGGGTTCTGGTAGACCAAAAACTCAGCCTGATAGCGTCATTGACCGTATTGTGGAGGCAGTTAAGGAGCTATCCCAAAACCGCACAGGGGCGCTGATCTTAATGGAAACCACAGGATCTTTAGAAGATGAAGATTATGTTTCGGTGGGGGTTAGTTTAAATGCCGAGGTTTCTAAGGAACTGTTACAAACTATTTTCCAGACTACTACCTCTCTTCACGATGGGGCGGTAGTCATTAGTGGCTCCAGAATTTTGGCAGCAGCAGCTATCCTGCCACTTTCAGAGCGTACTGCTTCTCGTCAGTTAGGGACTCGCCACCGCGCAGCTATGGGCATTACCGAGCGAGTCGAAAAATGTCTATGTATTGTTGTCTCAGAAGAAACAGGCTCAATTTCTTTGGCAGAAAGAGGAACGTTAAATAGACCCCTAACCAGTAGTAAACTGAAAGAGCTATTACGGGAAAGATTTACCCCCATAGCCGAAGGAGATGCCGTGCGTCTTAGTCGTAAAATTGGATTTCAGGGAAAGGTTCTGCTGGGGCGTGTTTGGCATTTCTTGCCGTCTGCTTCCCGCAAAAAGCATTAGTTGGTTATTAATATTAATTGAGCTTTAATTCTTTCCTGTAACTTATCCAGATTTAATGTTTATTTGGTCAATGTTTAATGTTTATTGATCAATGTTTAATGTTCAATGTTTAAGTTACCCGCGGATTTGAGTAAAGACCGTCTCCCGCAGCACGTAGCGGTGATTATGGATGGCAACGGTCGTTGGGCTAAAAACCAGGGTAAACCCCGAATTATTGGTCATCAAAAAGGTGTCGATGCTCTCAAGGATTTATTACGCTGCTGCAAAGACTGGGGAATTCCTGCTTTAACAGCCTATGCTTTTTCTACGGAAAACTGGGGTCGACCCCAGGGAGAAGTTCAGTTTCTGATGACCTTATTTGAACGGGTACTGCGACGGGAATTACAGGAGATGAAGGCGGAGAATGTCAAAATTCGCTTTGTCGGTAATTTACAAGATTTACCTGCTTCCCTACGACAGGAAATCGATCGCTCGATGGAAGATACCAAAAACAATCAGGGCATTCAATTTACCGTCGCCACTAACTATGGTGGTCGCCACGAAATTATTCAAGCTTGTCAGGCGATCGCTTCTAAAGTAGAACAGGGGTACTTGAAAACTTCTGAGATTAACGAGACAGTATTTGAACAACATTTATATACCCAAGGCATTCCCCACCCCGATCTCTTGATTCGTACTAGTGGCGAAATGCGCCTGAGCAATTTCTTACTTTGGCAAATGGCTTATGCCGAAATCTACGTTACTCCCACCCTCTGGCCAGATTTTGACCGCCAGGAGTTTCATCAAGCTCTAATTACCTATCAAAAACGCGATCGTCGTTTCGGAAAAGTTAAGTGACGAACAACACTAAAAAAACAAAAAAAGTAGTTATTTTGTACCAAAAAAATGACTATTGACTAGTGATCACCACTCATGGTTTAATTAAATTAAAGATTTTCATGATGGGAGTGTTTGCGCTTATTTATGCTAGTCACTATTCTGATTATAAAAAAATAGTACCAAGTTAGAGAGCGCTGAGTCAACCCCCAATTTAAAAATTTTCGCGCCGTTGATTGAAAAAAATCAATTGATGATTCACATCATACAATATTTAATTACACCCATCTACTTATGTTATCCTAGTAAGTGATTCGGACTCATGCAGTATTAACGCCCGAACCTTGTCAGGGTCGGAAGACAGCAGCAATAAGGGATGCTTAACACAGGCGTGATATCCGAATCATCGAGTATTTAGATGAACTCACTCATTTCAAAGTTTCAGCTAAATCAAGACGGCAATCTTCTCTAAGTACTATTATTAATAACCTTGAGTATAAATAACAGTATTCAGAAGTTTCTCATTTTTAACTGTCTATTCCTTGGTTTAATTAGTGGTTGTGTTCCCCAAAGCGATCGCCAGTCTCAAGAACCAGAGTTAGTAATATCTGCTGCCATTAGTATGCAGAATGCCCTAGAAGAAATTAGAATTCTCTACCAGCAAAAATACCCTCAAGCAAAAGTAGTTTTTAACTTTGGTTCATCGGGTTCTCTAGAACATCAAATAGAACAGGGTGCCCCTGTAGATATTTTTATTTCCGCTGCCCCAAAGCAGATGAACGATCTAGCGCAGAAGAAGTTACTCCTAGAGCAAACTCGTCAGGATTTAGTCAAAAATCAAATGGTTTTGGTAGTGCCAAATAATAGTAAAGCGATCGATAGTTTTGCTGATTTGGCCACTCAATCCGTAGAGCAAGTTGCTTTGGGTGAACCGACTACAGTTCCTGCGGGAGAATATGCTCAAGAAATTCTCACGAACCTAGATCTGATTGATGCAGTTAAGACGAAGGCTATATATGGCAACGATGCCCAACAAGTTTTCAACTACGTTGCGACAGATAACGCCGATGCAGGTATCGTCTACCGTACAGATGCCTTAGATAGCGAGCAAGTAAAAATAGTCGATGTTGCCCCCGAAAGTAGCTATTCTCCCGTAGTTTATCCTGTGGCAATTATCAAAGAGAGCAAAAATATTCCAACTGCCGAACAAGTCCTACAGTTTCTCTTTACCAAGGAAGCCCAGGCTGTTTTTCAACGAAATGGTTTTTTGCCACTGGATAGATAGATAGGGGATTGGGTATAATTTAAGAGCTTATGGCTTAGAGCTTAAAGCTTTAAATACTATCAGTAATGCTGCTAAAGTGAAAATTCTCGACTTTACAGCCAGGAATTACACTCCCTCCACAGCGTTTGGCTTCACTTACGGCAACCACATTCTGGAGCATTTCTGGTAGACATTGGTTAAAGCGAAGATTCTTAATGGGATGAGAGATCTTGCCGTTTTCAATTAAAAAAGTCCCATCTCTGGTCATGCCTGTAACTTCTAAGGTAAGAGGGTTAACGTAACGGACATACCAAGCGCGACTCACTAAAATGCCTCTATCGGTGCTGGCTATTAAGTCAGCTATACTCTGATCAGAACCAGTCATGACGATGGGATACATTCCCCCTGTCGGTTCTTGATGTTTTTCTTTTGCCCAATAACGGCTATAGGAGAGGGTTTGAGTAATACCGTTGTTAATAATCTCTAGGGGTTGATTGCTCAAGCCGTTGCCAAAAAAGCGATCGCTTTGTAAAAGAGGATGAGCGGGATCCCGCTGCACTTCAACAATAGGGTTAAATAGCTGTTCGCCAACTTTGTTACCCACAGGCTTACCTGAATCATCCCTGCGGGACATAAAAGAGCGCCCTTCATCCGCTGCACGGGCATCTAAATTCCAGATCACCCAAGGTAACAAACTAGCAAAAGCAGCGGATTCAAAAACCACTGTATAGTCTCCTGGTTCAATTGCTTGAGGATTACGGGAAGCGATCGCCCTTTGAATAACTTGCTCCGTTAATTCGACAATCGGTAATTGCTCGATACTCCAAGCAGTACAACAATTCCAGCTAGAACCATCATCAATCCGCGCGGTAAAGCTAAAGTCGGCTTCTGTGGTGCGATCGCAACCTCGCAAACCAGCAGAATTACCAATGGCATCCAGGGAAGCTTTAAAACTAAGAGTTCCTGAACCGTTTACCCCAGCCTCCCTACTTAGGGAACATACCTGTTGAATAATTTCTCCTTGCTTCAGGGGAGAAAGGTTGGCGGTAGTTTCGTCAAAGGCAGGAATGCGATCGCTGTAGGTTTGCGGGGGTAATAATTCCACCCATTCTGGATCGGCTGGGGCAATCCGCGCCAGATCTTCGGCACGTCTTAGGGTTTGGGCGATCGCCTCTCGATCTAATTCTGTGGTGGAAGCAGAGGCGCTACTCTTGCCAAAATAGCTAGTGACTGTGAGACTAAAAGTATTTTTACGGACATTTTGACTAATCTGATTTTCCGAAAAACGGCTGAGGGCGGTTTCCTTGGCACTCAAACTAATAAATACGCCATCGGCTTGAGATTCGGCGATCGCGGAGCGTTCCCAGAGGGAAATCGCAAAATCTATTAAGGAGAGAGCTTGGGATTGAGTTAAGAAAGTATCTAGATTGGCTAAAGTCATAAAGTTAAAATAAAAGAGGAAATTGCCAGTCAAATCAAAGCGATGGATGTTCCACAACCCGCATAATATTTTCTAGGACAACCTGATTTTAACGTTATAAATTTTGAGGATGCAAAAATGCTAAACAGCGTTGAAGGAGTTTATCGAGATGGGCATGTAGAACTTATAGAAAATCCTAGTGACGTGCCTGAAGGAACTTTGGTGATTGTTACCTTTGTGAAGTCAGATGATATTGACTTAAAATCTCAGGGCATTAATAGGGGACAGGCAGAGATCCTCCGTACCAGCCTAGGGACTTTTTCAGACGATTGGAATAGCCCCGAAATGAGTATTTATGACAACTATGGCGCAGCCAAAGCTAACAGTTAATCGGGGTGATGTTGCTCTGGTTCTTTTTCCAAATTCCAAAATTGTAATATCAGCGGTTTATCGTGTGATTGGTTCACTCCCAACGGCAGAAATTGACGAAGCCTTGAAACACACTCTTGGCTTATAGCGATCGCAAGCTAATATAAGCGATCTCTACAGAGGTATATATACTCTGACTTTGGCACGAGTTAAGGCGGTATAAAGCATTTTTTGCAGATCAGGACAGCCTTGCAGATCTTCAGTATCAAGGAAAACATAATCGATACTTGAACCTTGGGCTTTATGTACCGTCAAGCTGTAGGCATAGGTGACATCATCAAAAGTTCTAGACAGGTCAAAATACTTGTTCCACTGTTTCTTCGCAACGTAATCTTTGATCATTTCGTCCCGCAATCTTTCTCCTTGTTCCGTCAACACCGACAGATTTACTTCAAACCCCCCATCAGTCTTTACAGGCACAGAACGATATTGATAGGCGATTTTATCGAAGGATAGTTCTTTGATAGTTGGCTGACCAATTACCGCACATTCTTCGGAGTTATTAAGCAAAACCCCCCAGCGATTTTTACCTTTTTGACCTGGGCGCACCCGAAACAGTGGTTTTCTAGCAATTAGCCTATCTCCTGGAACAAATATAGGTGCTTCTTTGCCCCATAAACGCGATCGCACAAATCGATTAGCATCCCCCGCAGTTTTATTGCGCCACACTAGCAGCCTGGTATAGTCAGGATTGGATTTACAATCATCCGCTTGAAAATACTCAGTAACAGTTTCTAACCATTCTTTTCTCGGTTGGCAGACAATTGTCTGATCTGGACTGGTTTGAAAATCATACATTCTGCGGGCATATAACTCCTCCCTGCGGATCTTTTCTGCTACTACGGCAATTTCCCCTTCATAGCGCACTACTTGATCTAGAGTAGCGGTGTCGTCGATCGCCTCGGAAATTGCCACCATCGGCTGCTGTTCTTTGACGGGGGGGAGTTGCGCTTCATCGCCGACAAAAATCACCTTGGTATCGATAGTACTGGCGATCGCTGTTACTATCTCTTCAAAATTACTGCGGTTAATCATGGAAAACTCATCAATGATCATCACATCGTAATCATCAAATTCCACATCTCCCGCCGAAGTAAATTCTTCCTCCCCCGTTTCTTCATTAATCTCAGGCTGTTGACCCAAAAGTTGGGCTACGGTTTTAACCTCAATATTGATCCCAACGGCAGTTCCTACCTGAATTAAACTTTTAGCTGCTTTATTGGTGGGTGCCGCAATCACAAATTCAAAATCATGAGCATCGAGCCATTCGATTAAATGACAGATTAAAAAGCTCTTGCCCGTTCCTGCGTAACCACTGAGGCGAAAGAAACTCTGATTACTGCGTAAAAATGATTTTAGTTTTTCTAAAGCTTGTTGTTGCCCCTGAGTTAGCTTTGGGGTGGATTTTTGAGGAGTTTTTGCCATCACTTACAGCCGTTTTCAGTTGAATAAACTCCGTTGTCAATTAGTTAGTTCGTAGCTTCTAGCTTCTAGCTTCTAGCTTTTAGCTTTTAGCTTCTAGCTTCTAATAATCTAAATCATTGTCTATCACGGATATATCGAAGTGTCCTAAAGGATACACCTACGGCTATATCCCTTTAGGGACACCTTCGGATATGGTCTACTCATGTGAAAATGGCTGTAATTCATTTAACTTGACTTGCTTTGCCCCTTTCCCCTTTTCCTATAAAACCTTATGAGTATGGGAATGTTGTTTCACATTATCTTCTGTACTCACGGCACGGGAAGTATTTAAGACTCTTTTTCTTTCTAAAGAATAATTAAAATCTTGTCGGACTTCTCCCAAGGGAATGTGTGCTTGCGCTTCGGGACGACTCTTATAAGTACGAGTTGCCGCCGCCACTCTTTCGGCAAAGCGATCGCAAAGATTAATTTTATCCTCTACTTGTAACTCTGTCGGTATTTTTACTGTTTCATCCTGAAAAATTTCTCCCAAAGTTTTAGCACAGGCTACCTGATAGGAAGTGGGAACCCCTTTCAGTAAAGCTTCTAAGGCAGCGGAAGGAATCGGTTCTAAAACCGTTAGTTGCTCAATCTCCCCTTCGTCTCGCACAAAACAGGTTGCCACCCCCAAGACACAGTAATCATCCGCTGACAAATCCGTTGCTTGAGCAAATAAAGCTGTGTCATTCATGGTGTTATTCATAGATCTTAAAAATACTAATCTAAAGTTTTTTGTAGACTTTTTAATAGACTGTTGTAAATCTCTTGATTGCCTGCAAATTGTCGGCACCTAACAAGAATGTAGTGTAAAACTGGACTCAATTGATCGTCAGAGAGATCTATTGTGATGAAACCAAACATTCCTCCCACAAGTTGATACAAAAAGCAAAATTTGTTTACCAAATTCTCAAAATTAATTTACGTAATTATGTGGAAGACATTTGATATTTTTTTCGTCATGATGCTCTTTATAAAGTGATCAACAGCTTGCTTCCACGAATTGACGAAGTCATGAGACAGTTCAGATAATGACACATGATAATTCTCTAAGCCTTTGGACAAGATAGTAAAGTAATCTGAGAAAAGGTTTATTTGATGTTATGAAGACCGATCTTAATCAACAACCTCAATTAAAAATAGCCAGTTCCACCACCGAACAACAGTTAAAAAACTGTGTTAAGGCTAGGGCAAATCAGGGGGATTATGTTGTGGCGATCGCCCTTCTCGATCAGTTAATTGCCTTGCGTCCCGATAATGCGGTTCATTACAACAATCGTGGACTAATGCATTTTCACAATAATCAAATCATTGAAGCTCTCTGCGATCTATCCCTCGCGTTGGAAATCAATCCTCGGTTGGATAGTGCCTATAATAACCGAGCTAATTGCTATGCTGCCCAGGGAGATCTGGGAGAGGCGATCGCCGATTATGATTTGGCGCTAGATTTAAATCCTGCCAATCTTCGGGCTTGGATCAATCAGGGAATTGCTTTTCGAGAATTAGAGCTATATGACCTGGGGTTAGAAAACTTTGATATTACCCTCCTAATTGGTAATGCCCTTCAGGATAGAATTTATGGAGAAAGGGGCAGAACCTACCACTTGAGAGGGGATTGGAATTGTGCCGTATCTGATTATCAAACAGCCCTCGATATTTTGGCTGATAAGCTCGATGGGGCAAGTTATTTTTTCAAGGTGCAAAGTTGGCTGGATGAATTACTTAGTCCTTTGATGCACAATGATTAGTTATCAAAAGCTCTAAGCTTTTAATTGATCTTGATAAACGGCGATCGCTTCTTGAGAAACTGACCGCCAGGAAATGTTATGTTGACGAGCTAAGGCCGCACAGTCTTCGTATTCAGGCTGCACATTGATGACTTGTTGATCTTGACCGAAGCCCCAACTGCCAATTTTAATTCTGACAGTGCCGTACTTAGTGACGATCACTTTAATTTCGCGGTTAAGAATGCTTCTTTGCTGAGTACTCTCGCGAATACCCAACGTAGTTGTCTCGCGGAAAATAATCGTCTTACAGGCATGTACCGTATCAGGATGACAGATGACCGTTAACAAAATACCTGAACGGGATTTTTTCATGCCGATGCTTTGGGTAAAGACATCTAATGCCCCTGCTGCCAGTAGCTGTTCGAGGGTATATGCCACTACTTGGGGACTTAAGTCGTCAATTTGAGTTTCAAGTACAATAATGGTTTCTTGCTTTAGCTCCATTTCTGAACGTGCCTCTGTTGAGCCGATCCATAACCGCAGAATATTGGGAATTTCCAAATCTTTTGAACCTGCACCCAAACCAATCTTAGTCAACTTCATCGGGGGTGGATCACCAAAATCTTGGGCTAAAGTCACAGCGATCGCTGCTCCTGTGGGGGTAACTAGCTCCTGTTTAATACCATTGCTATAGATGGGGACTGACTTAGCTGACCACAGCTTGACCACCGCAGGTACAGGCACAGACAAGATACCGTGGGCCGCCTTAACCGTGCCACCTCCCGTAGGCATGGGAGAGCAATAAAGCTGATCGAGATCCAACCAGTCTAAACCAATGCAAGTTCCCACAATATCGACGATGGCATCAATTGCCCCTACTTCGTGAAAGTGAACCTGTTCGGGGGGAATACCGTGGACGGCACTTTCGGCGATCGCTAACTGTTGAAAGATTTCTAAACTCCAGCGTTTTACTCGCTCTGGTAGAGATGACCCTTGAATTAAAGTCACAATCTCTGGTAAGTGTCGAGTTGCTTGATGATGATGCTCGCTATGATGATGCTCGCTATGATGATGCTCGCTATGATGATGCTCGCTATGATGATGATCATGGTGATGATGATGATGATGGTGTAAATTGACATGAACTTTAGTTGCCGATTGCCCATTGCGGATCACCCGCTCTGTGGTTAACTGATATTCTTGTTCTAGACCCAAACTCTTAAGACTATCAACCAAATGTTGCCAGGGCAAACCACAATCAACTAACGCTCCCAAGCACATATCCCCAGCAATTCCGGTTGGGCATTCCAAGTAACCAATCTTGACCATAATCTAGGAAATTTATTTTGCACGACTACTTAGCACTATGGCAATTTTATACGAACTAAATCAACACAATCCCCAACAACGGACTATCGAGCAAATAGTTACTGCCTTACAAAAAGGTGCAGTCATGCTCTATCCTACCGATACAGTTTATGCCATCGGCTGCGATCTGAGGGTCAAATCTGCGATCGAAAAAGTACGCCGCATCAAGCAAATGTCTAACGATAAACCCCTGACATTTTTATGTTCCTCCCTATCGAATATTGCCGAGTATGCGACGGTGAGCGATCGCGCCTATCGGATTATGAAACACTTGATTCCTGGCCCCTACACCTTCCTCCTGCCTGGTACGAAGCAAGTACCGAAACTGGTAATGAGTCCGAAACGAAAAACCACGGGCATTAGAGTTCCTGAGCATACTTTGTGTCAGGAATTATTAACCACCTTGGGTAATCCCCTAGTCTCTACATCGGCACATTTACCCGATGACGATGGCGAGTATCCCACCCTGAACCTGGAAAAAGCCTATCTCTTCGATGCCTTGGAAAATCAGGTCGATATCATAATCGATAATCAAGTAGATCCAGGTTTCCAGGTTTCCACGATTTTAGACTTTACTGCCGATGAACCAGAAGTAGCGCGGCAAGGCTTAGGCTGGCAGAAAGTAGAAAAATGGCTCAATGTGGTGCAATGAAATACTTCCGTAGAGACGTTCCATGGAACGTCTCTACATCAAGCCCAAAGCGATCGCCAGAAAAACTTGGGCAAAGACAACATTCTGCGCCAGCGCCAAGGTTCTTGATAGAGACGGTAAGACCACTCTAAATTATTGTTTCTTAACCACTCTGGCGCACGTTCTTTAGTTCCCGCCCAGATATCTAAGCTCCCGCCCACACCAATCCAAATGGCATTCGGACAAAGATGACGATTCTCTTTAATCCATAACTCCTGTCGTGGTACTCCAATACCCACAAAGATCACTGCGGGTTGTTTGGTCTGTAAAGTCTGTTGCCACTCTACCTCCGCTGCTCCCGATACATAACCATCCTGAGTCACGATGGACAAGGCAGGAAACTTCTCTTGCCAAGCCTTAGCCGCCTGTTCTGGGGTACCAGGGCTACCGCCAAAAAAGCACAATAAATCAGCGGTATCAGATGTTCCTAGATATTCAATTAATGATGCAGCTAGTTCAATTCCAGGACAACGCTGATGTTTTCGACCTCGTAACCGCATATACAAGACTACTCCTGCACCATCGGGAATAACCAGTTCCGCCGCTGAAATAGTTTGTTTTAAGGCCTCGTTTTCCAGTGCCATCATGCTCATCTCAGCGTTCAACGTCACCACATGGGTTCCGATTTTCTGATGCAACCTTGTTACTAGCCAGTTTAAATAATCATCCAGCAGATGCACCTGAAGACCCAGAACAGGAAATGTGGCAGGAGTGGGTAAGTTACTATTCATAGACAACATATATACTAGATTTTTACTTAGAAAGCGCTGTAAGCAAGGTATTCTAGCCTAGTTTAACGGCTGTTTCGGCGATCGTGGGGGGAATTTCTGTCTAGATTATTCTGTCTAGATCTATCATGATCCTTAACTACTAGTTCAGAGCTTAATCCTAGATGCATAACAATACTTATGATCGATTTTGTGGCAGTTGGTGGGGAAGTATTATCGGACAGACTATAGTTGAGCAGTCGGTTAATCCCTTCAATCTCTTTACTCAGCCTTGGCTGTTAGAACGCCGTAAGATAGCTGAAATGCTCCTAGCTCAAGAATCAAACATCACTGACTTAACTAATTCGACTAATTTAACTGATTTACTTTTCTCTACAGAGCCAACAGATCAATTTGACAACTTGAAATATAATGGTAACTTACTATCTTTGTTACCTTTAATCATTTTTCAAACCGATGAGCAGGATTTACGCCAAAAACTCAGGGAAAAACATAACTTAAAATCAGCAAGTCCCCCTCGTAATATTTCCCTTAGTCAAGACGTATTAATATGGAGCTGTTTACTAAATACCGCCTTAAATAGTCGGTCTAGTGGGTTAGCTCAAAAGACTGTAAGTAAATTAATGGAGGAGATCTTCAATCATCATCAAGTGCCAAAAAGTCCCTTAATCGACAAGTTGAGATTAGTGTTTACAGCAATTCATAGTGGCAGCAGTCTAACCCAAGTAGTAGAGCAGTTATTCACTAAAGAGCAGCCTTCAGCAACAGCGATCGCTGTTGCTTGGTATTGTTTTGCCACTACTCCCCACGACTTTAAATTATCTGTCCACAGAGCAGCCCTCATTGAGTCTAATCAGAAGTGGTTGATCACGGCTCTGACTGCCACCTTATCTGGCGCATATAATGGTATGGCTATAATCTCCCAGAGTTGGAGAGTGAATCCTGAGCAAGATCCAGAAGTAGAACGTCAGAGGCATTTGGAAAATCAGCTTTTAACAAAATTATTTAGGTCCTGGTTAGGAATTTATCAGACGGAGAAGGATGGTGAATCATGTAATCTCAAGTTAGATGCGATCGCTTTACCAAAAGTCATTCAACCTCGTCAGAAGTTGAAAATTATTTCACAGTCCTCCATCCCTAGCCCTTAAGCCCAATCCCTAATTATGCTCGTATGTATTATTTATTTTGCTACAACGTAATCCCAGACTAAAATTAAACTTATGGCTATGGCGGTTTTTATAGCTTCTAAAAATCCTCACCTATGATGAAAAGCTGGCGTTCCCTAATCCAAAAAATTGCAGGATGGCGATACAGATACCAACACCAAGGATTTACCTGGTGGGGAACAAACTTTCGCTCTCAAGCTTTAGGTAATTCAACCCATAGCTCTCATTTTGGACAATCGGGCAGCAGAAAACATCAGACCAAACTGAGAGATTTTGTGGTGATCTTTGCCTTGAGCATTATTGCCTTAACCAGCGTAGTCGGTTATCGATTTTATAACCAGCCCCAATTAACCGTAGGTAAAATTTCGCCCCTAACCATTAAAGCTCCATTCTCTACAGAGTTTGAAGATACCCAAACCACCTTAGAAAGAAGGAAGGAAGTCCAAACTGGGATTATTCCTATTCTCAAGCAGGATGAAGAATTAAACCAAGAAATCAGCCATAAGTTGGCATCCTATCTGAAACAGATTGATGGACTGAGGAAAACCGCAGCCCCCTTTCCATTTACTGCCTCTCAAATCCTCTCCTTGGGGAGCCAAAAATATATTCGCTTGTGTTCCGAATCGGAATTTAAAGCAGTTTTAGCCTCGGTAATGCAAAACAATCTAGAGAAGCCACCCCAGGGAGAAATTCTGACGGCGCGTACACCAAACAAAGCGGTGCCTCAAACTATGCGAGACAAGCAAGCAAGCCCCCGAATTCATTCGGGGGACAGCGCCTTGCCCAAGCCATCAAACCTAACCCTAGAAAAAAGACCAGACTTTAATCTGGGATTGCAAAAAGTGGCTACCGAACTAGAGACATATAGCAAGAATCATTCAGCAACGCAATTCGATACCCTCATAGCCCAAATTACTTTGACTCGCTATCGCTACTCTCAAGCTTGGAAAGGAATCCCCCAAGGTAACGTCGCCCATTTAGACGAGAAAGAGTTAATTATCTTACTTGACTTGACGGAAAAAGAATGGAAGGTCACCAAAAAGACGATCTTGCGAACTGCTGAACGCATCCTGATTCAAGGAATTCCTTTGGGGCTGCCCTCGAATTTATTGGAGCAAACGGTGATGGCACAACTGAACCCCGATATTCCTGATATCACCGAACCCATAGCCTACAATCTATTATTGGCGACTTTGCAGCCTAACTTAAAAGAAGACCGAGATGCTACCCGCAATATTGCCGAAAAAGCAGCAATGGCAATTAATTCTGTAGTGGTAGAAGTAGAACAAGGTGAGGTCATCGTGGAGCAGGGGGAGAAAATCACTCAAACAGATTTTGTCTTGCTCGACGGTTTTAAATTGAGTCAACGGGGAGTCAACTGGAGAGGAATTCAGCTTTCAACAATTGTTGTCGGGGGAATCGTTAGTTTATTTCTAATGATTCAAAGAAGAATCTATGCTTCAATTCGCCATCGCGATTATTTACTGCTGTGTTTGTTGGCGATTAGCGCCCCCATATTGAGTATCTTGGAATTTCCCTATACCAGCTTGCCTGCAATTGGGCTATTAGTTAGCAGTTTCTATAGTCCTAGTTTAGCGATTTGCCAGGTGGTATTAGTGACGGGATTGGTAATGTTTAGTAGTCAGGATCTTGGCTCAGTACATCTCTTGTCAGGGCTAGTGGGGGGATTAATTACCGGTGTTTTTGCTGGGCGATTGCGTTCCCGCGAAGCGATCTCTAAACTGAGTATTGCCGTGGGTTTATCCCAGATATTTGTTTATTTAATCGCCCATTTAATTCTCAGCGCCAGTGCCTCTACTATTTGGTCAGCAATTTTACCCGACGCGACGATCTGTGGTTTATTCGGAGTTGCTTGGATTGTAGTTGCCATTGGCATCTCGCCCTATCTCGAACGCTTTTTTGACCTGATTACCCCAATTCGCTTGGCAGAACTGTCTAATCCCAACTTGCCTTTACTCAAGAGATTGGCAACGGAAGCCCCAGGAACTTTCCAACACACTATGTTTGTTGCCTCTTTGGCGGAGGCTGCTGCTAGAGCCTTGAACTGTAACGTGGAATTGGTCAGGGCAGGAACTTTGTATCATG
>Ga0114940_10000312_pt1 | contig 25579 bp, 30 predicted proteins | sample ColdCreekSource_FD_87195 | JGI IMG/M metagenome (GOLD analysis project Ga0114940, IMG submission 87195) | Groundwater microbial communities from Cold Creek, Nevada to study Microbial Dark Matter (Phase II) - Cold Creek Source | ecosystem: Environmental > Aquatic > Deep subsurface > Groundwater ... | reverse complement strand
CAGCGGCTCGGACTTTACAACCGAGCTAACCGTCTGGATTGTGACCGTGCAATCGCAGGCCGACAACCCAAAGCGGTGCGAGGTATCATTGAATACTAACTGGTAGGTAACTCGCTCACCAGCAATGGGATTGTCATCTGGCTCGATATGCATCACCACGCCAATATCGCCGTCGGTTTTGAGGATGTGGGCGCTAGCCGGAGTTGATACCAGTCCAGCCGCAAACACTGCCACCAGCATAGTTATTACAAGCCGCCGGATCATGATTTGCGCCTTTTGCTGGCGATAAAATTACGGATACGTTGCTGCTCGAACCGCAGCAATACCAGCACGGCAACTATAGTCAAAGCGCTCAGCAGGTTGATATCGGCATAATGCGAACCGATCAATACCACATGCGCTAGAACGGCAATGCCGGCCATATATACCAGCCGGTGTAATAACTTCCAACGTGGATAGGTCATAAACTTAACTACCCAATCGAGTGAGGTAGCAGCCATGACAAACAGCACCGACAAGGCGATAACACCCAACACAATCGACAGCCGGTACTCGGCGCTGTAGTACTTGATGCCGGCAAAGCCACCAAGCTGTGCAAAGAACGACACGCCGACATGTAGCGCGGCGTAATAGAAAGCCAACACGCCAATCGCCCGCCGGGCATGTAAGTAAAAGTTGTTGTACGGCGCGTTCGGAAAAGCCTTGGTCAGCGGCGAAGCCAACATGGCTACGAACAGCAAAAAGATCGACACAAAACCATAAGCTTGTTCGATACGGATCATCTGCAAACTGCCGTTAGGTATCAAAAACTGTACCAAACCAGCAATATTGACCGACAGCACGATGCCGGCCGCCAAGATCCAAAAGCGACTATTATTGAGCAGCCCGGGGAACCATGTCAGTGTACGATTCTTAACCATTGCTTTAAGCATAACAAAATAGTCGCCCATCCGGCCGATGACCGTACAAAATTCAGGAAATCCTTAAGATTAATGGACAGCTAATTTGAGGATAGCAATAATGGCAATTACCGCCCAAACGACATTAAGCACCACCGGTTGATGATCCTTTTTGGATGCAGCCTGAAAGATAATACCAAGCGCGCCGGTTAGGTTGAGTATTTGGTAGGCGTAGCTGTCGGTAACGATCACATCAAAGCTTACCAACGCATAAGCACTAAGGATAGCTAATACGCCGTACCAGCCAAAGTACACAATAGCCTTTTGTTTCATATCCCAATCATAGCAAACTGTTGCGCTGTACGGTTATTCTTTTGCTGGCAGTGGGAAGACCCGTTCCTGCTTCCAAGCTTCTACTGGATCGTTAGTCAAACACAGATCAAATGATTCTACTTCAAACTGTATAGGTAGCAACGAGGAGTTCTTAGCAATTATATCCTTCTTGGTTACCGCCGGGAAGTTTCCATACAGCACGCTCAGATGTGGCATCTGCCGGAAATGTTCATCATTAACTTGAGGAAATTGCTCAGCCGCTTTGTCGTATACCGATTGTAGTTCCGGCGCTTCGGTAAGCAGGTACAGACAACGGAATTCTTCATCCTTGTATCCAAATGTGGACAACGTGAGCGTAAACTTACCAACTTGTTCTGCCAATGCAGTTACCCGAGCCTTCAAGGCGTCAAGTTCATCCTTGCCGGCAAAGATATTAGCAACCAGCGTCATGTGCGGCACAAAATCTGGTGAGCCATACTCCTGAGCCAGCCGACTAATCAAAGCCTGCGACTGTTCGCCAACTTCACCTTTTGGAACGATCCACAGTGAGTATTTGTCTTTCATATATTTATACTACCTTACCAAGGACAATGCTTCGTTATGCTTTCCGGCTGGATCTCCTGATTGCCCCAGACCAATGCATGTTTGTACCAAAAGTCTTTGCTATCTGTTGTCTCGCGCTCAGTTCCAGGAAAAGACGGTGAGTCACTCGGACCGATCCATGCGCTAACTAGCTCGTAGGTTTCATCACTCCGCTCTTCCAAGGCCACCGTTACAATTGAGCATGCTTGGGCTTGCTTGGTCTTATTGAATGCCGTGTAGCTGTCGCGGTTTTTACGCTTGGCATAGACAATCTCATCGCCGGGATCATTCTCTACCAAATCAGTAACCCCAACAATACGCCCCAAATCTACATGAAATTGCATGTATGAGGTATCGATAGTCGTTTGTTCGATTACTTCTTTGGCTAATTCTAGTAGAGAGGGAGTATCCAGTATATGTGTCGCGGTGTGCGAAGAGACTGCATCGTACCAAACACTTACATTGTTTGCCGAAGTCGCTACTGGAGTTCTCTGTATTTCCATTGGTCTTTACCTACGGTTTTTAATGCCGTCCAGCTTAAGCGTATCACTAACATCGCTATGCGCCCCACCGCTACCTACATGCTTGTCGACAATCGTAGCCCCATTTTTGATGACATGCACCAGCGCCATCGCATGGCCACGCCCTAGGTCAAAATCTTCCTTAAGCCAAGCAACTATCTCACCAGCCTTAGTATCTGCATCAAAGCCTTTTTCTTTCGCAAGAACTACAAGCTCATTCGGCGTTTTGCCGGTCTTTAATTCGATGTTATCTAAGTAGGCTTGGAATGACATATGGATCCTCTATTACTTCACACATAGTACCAAACTTATGCACCAGCCCTTCCATAATTGTTCTACGCCAAAATAGCAGTATTTACGCTAGACTCGCATACTCTCGACAATTCGATTATCTACATTAAGGCATGATCGCGAAAGACACTAGGCTAAGCCCTTCGTTGACCACTTCTTCTGTACAAGCCTACTTATCTACAGTACTATCAGAACTAATGAATATATGGATCATTGGCACTCTTATACTGTCACTTATATCGCCAATCTTCTACACAAGAAGTATGCTAGCCCACAAAGCAAAGCCTCACCGAGTAACTCGACTTATTGTATGGCTAGCCGCCATTGCTGGACTAGTAGGCGTTCTCGGTTCGACAAACACGGCGGGTATTATCTTTGCGGCAATCTTCCTTGCTAGAGCAAGCTATCTTTTAATAATGTCGTTTTCCTACGGGGTAGGTGGAGCTTCTCGTCTTGATAAATCCTGTTTAGTTATCGGCGTGACAGCCCTGATTATCTATGCAATAACCGGCAGTGGACTATTGGCTATATCGCTAGGTATCCTTGCGGATGTTATCGGCTATATCCCAACATTTGTTAAAACCTGGCAAAAACCGCAAAGCGAGGACCCTACCTTTTTCATTATCGAAGGCATCGCTGCTTTGTTTGGAGTATTTGCGATCTGGGAATTGAGAGTCGATATCCTCTTCCCGATATACTTTGTTATATGCAGCGGCCTTGTGGTTACGCTGATCTATCGTCAAAGACTGATGGGATACTTTAGAAAACTTAGTTCTACCTCTGATGTACCGGAATAGGCCTAGGCTGGATGATACGGTGTATTTTTAGTTTGCAGGAGCAACTTTTTCCCAAGAGATAGTATCGCCGATTGCACAACCAGGAGAGAAGTAGTTTTCTTGGTTATAAATCGAAGCGTCGCCACGGTAGTCTTCCCATCCTTTGTAAAAAGCTGTAGCTTTGGCATGGATGTCTGCTTTAACCGAAGGGTCTAAAAATTTGAAAACGCAGTCTTCACTGCCGCCAACACCATTCGGGTGAGGGCGATATAGGCCGATTTCAAAAAAACCATAGCCTGCATACTGCCAAGTATTAGTGTGGGCGCCAACTTCGGCAATAATATCCCCAGCCTTAACCTTATCGCCAAGTTTTACGACCGGTTTAACTACATGCTCGTGCTCGTATCGCCATTTACTGTTTTTGTCCTTTGCGATCATGATGCCGTAGTCTTTGCTGTACAGTTCCGTCATGCCGACCACTTCACCGTCAACCATTGAGGTAATTTTTGTGCCACCAGGAAGAAAGAATACAGTTTGTGGGTTTTTCTGATCCGAGCCCTCTTTATTGTCTTCAACCCCATAATCATGCCAAATAGCATTGCCGGTTATCGGATCCTTAAGCGCTGGTAGATCCTTGAACACAAGGTCGCCTGCACTTTTTGTTACAGGGTCATACGTATCAAACTTAAAGCCAATATTCTTAGCAAGTATTGGCGGTTCATCCTCTGTCTCTATTTTGTCAGAAGTGCTTAATTTTTCATCCGACATGTTACTTACGTCATTTTTATGTAATACTTTGTAGCCGACAAAGCCCAGGACTGCAATAATGACCACCACGATCATTAACTCGATAACTGAGAATCCATTACTATTCTTTACCATAAGCTTAATAATAGGCTTCGTGGTGTGTTCGTGCAACTCTACCTCGTAAAGATCGTGGCCAAGAAAGGCCTATTTATTAATTGAGCTTTTTTATAATTCTATTGTAGGCGTCGGCCGTATTGTTGCCGTCAATATATGTATGCGAGTACGACAATGACCCTGCTATCAAATGCGCCTGCCATTTCATAAAGCCGACTCTTTGTTTCGTAGTCTTCCCAAAAGGATTCTGTCTGTCCGGGCTTTGCAGGTTGTGCAAGACTAGTCTTCTTCCGCTTTTCTTAAAATAAAAATCTGATCGAAGAAATGATAGCAATCGGTGACGTTTTCCGCTGATCCGCATATAACTGAGTCGGGATTCTCATTTATGAATTGTTCGAGGCTTGATATTCTCCAACACCAACCATATCGCTGATGCCAATCGTCCTCGCTTTTTATACCTACATCGTCCACAAGTCCGATGCTTTTTCCGGTCTTAAAATCTCGCCATTCGCATAGGCCAGCGATTTCATCAGCATCAAAAAATCTAACATCTTCTTTACTTTTAGCATACGAAACAAGACTAGTCTTGCCCGAACCTGGCGTACCCGTTAGTAATACACTCATCTATTTATACTCACAGGACAATCGTTAATTGTCGCAACCACAATCAGGCGGTCTGCTGTTCAAGCTTAGTGAACCTGCGATCCACTTCTGCTTCTTGCATCTCTGCTTGCTGGTGTACTTGCTCGATAGCCTCGGCTACGCCAGCAAAGCCTTCGTCCATCTTCTGATTCACTTCATCAAATCTTTGATTTACATCATCGAATTTCTTGGCTACTTCATGAAATCTCTTGTCCACTTCATCAAATCTTGCGTCCATATCATCCCTAATCGACTGCTCAGTCTGCGAGAGTCGGGAGTCTATAAACTGTTTGAGGTCACTCATCTGATCTTCTGTTATAAGGATATTATATCAAACAAAAAAGACCCCTAAAATAGAAACCTTTCGTAGTGTTCATAATTAGAGGGGCCACCGAGGAAGTACGTTATATACTCCGGCTAGTGAACTGATGCGGTGACGGTCACGACCAGATACTAGACTATTGACTTGAGCGATTCAAGTGTCTCTTCTGGCGTTTGACCCGTCGAGTCGATGATAGCTTCACTAGGATTAATGTTTGCATAGACATTATGATAAAGCATCGTGAACTCATCAAGCGGCACCGTATATGGCCTGTCCTGGTTATGTCTCAATAGCTCTTCTTTATCTGCTCGCAGAACGACACTTACTGCTTCGTGTGCATAACTTTTAGCCAATTCTACTAACTTCTTGGCACTACCTTGGCTAGAGACTTCGTTGTCCCACGTATACAAACCCTCTATTACGACCGTATATTTACCGCTTTTTAGGTATTGCTCAACTAGTGATTCCGTATTCTGATTTGCGAAAACATGCTCATCGTCCATTACATCAGCCACAGAGCGCCCAATGAGGTGAAAGTTCCATCGCAATACGTCTTGAGATATGAGAGCTACCGGCTTCGGCAACATTTTACAAAACTCAGGGACAACCGTTCCCTTGCCTACGGCTGGCGCACCTCTGAATATATACATTTTTGGCTTCATCTTAGAAACTATAGTGAATCTCTACGGGCTTCCGCCCGCAGCTTCATCCTAGCTCAAGCTTCGCTTGCCCACTATCTTCTTTACCTTGGTTTTCAATGTATGCCTGGATCGTACGCTCGTTAAGGCCGACTGTTGAGGCAAAATAGCCAATCGACCAGAGGCTCATCTCTCCGTTGTAAACTTGTTTAATAAATGGGAATTTCTTGGTCATCATACGCGCGGTATTCGATTTGAGGATTCTTACAGCCTCGGAGACGGACATCTTCGGCGCTATGCTCACTAAAAGATGGATGTGATCTTTGTCTGTGTTGACTTCAAGTACTTCAATCTCGGGATGGCGCCTGGGTATGGTGGTCATAATAACCTTCATATAGCTTGCCATACCGGGCTTAGCAAATACTTTTCGTCGATACTTCGTAGCAAACACTAGGTGGTATCGGGTGAAGTATACTGCGTGCGTCTGTCGGCGATAGTGCATAGTTCCATCTTAAGCGCTGGCGCGCTCAAGAGATAGTGGGGCTTTGCATCTACGGGCTGCCGCCCGTAGTTTTCGCTATAGGCTTAACAAAAAAGAGTCCGTACGACTCTTTAGTTCAGACTTTCCCGCTAGGGTTATCTGTGGGATCAAATTGGAGGGCCCAGTGGGACTCGAACCCACGACACCCTGCTTAAAAGGCAGGTGCTCTAACCGGCTGAGCTATGGGCCCAAAGCTATGGAACCTGCCTAGCATAGCAGATTACCTCTGTTCATGCAACATTAACCATTGACTTAAAGGTGCAAACACAGGGCAAAATCAGCTCCGAGGACCTAGTCCCGCAGGGACCGACTTTGCCCTGTGTTTGCGCACCTCTTACTTGTGGTGGCCTTTTTCCTCTTTATGCGCCTTCGGTCGCTGCATCCACAAGAATAATAAGCTAAAGATCGCCCCCAACGTAATAATCAACACCTGGAGCTTTTGCAAGTAGAGCCAGACCTCGCTATCGGTCAGTGCCGACTGCAGGTTACCCGGCAATAATGGCTCGGCCAATAGCATGATCAGACTGCCAACAGCGATCGAGATCAAGAAATTAAGGAACTGCTTGGTCTTGCCTTTGACCGTCCGGATCATAAAGACCGTCGTCAGTACGGCTGGAGTAAACTGTAAGAATAATGATACTAATTGGTGGTTAGTGGTGCCATCAGACATCATAATACCAATAGTGTTGGCCGCCTCTTCACCAACAAATTGTACTAAAACCGACCCCAGGCAGAGGCTCAAAAAGACCAACATAGCGTTGACACGCAAAAACGTTAGCACAAAGACTGGGGCAGCAGCAATTACGCCGATAATCACAAGCGGTGTCATGCCTTTATCTTATCATGGCGGCATGGGCTATAATATGGGCTATGCCTACCAAGCCCAAGCCGCTAAGCCGTACAATCAGCACCCCAGCTTCACGGCCAAGCCGCTTCTCTGCCCTCCGACGTTACAAGTCTTTCATACTGCCAGCCGTGGTATTCATTACCGGCGCCTGTGTACTAGTTGTCGAAGTCGTCGCTACCCGTATCCTAGCGCCTTATTTTGGCAACACCATTTACAGTTATTCCAGTATTTTGGGAGTTGTCTTAGCCGCCTTAAGCATTGGCTACTACTTTGGCGGGCGTTTGGCCGACAACCGGCCAGAAGAAAAACTATTTTACAGCATCGTCGCACTCGGCGGTGCGGCAATCTTTTTGTTGCATATTCTGACCATCACCTTATTGCCAACCTTGAGCGACACCTTATCGATAACTAGCGGGCCATTAGTCGCCTCGGCATTCTTATTCTTACCGCCAGCCGTCCTGCTAGGCACCCTGTCACCGTTTGCTATCAAGTTACAGCAAGTATATGCGCCCAGCAAAGGCGTCGGCACAATTGCCGGCGAGATGTTCTTTTGGTCAACCCTCGGCAGTATTGCCGGCAGCCTACTCACCGGCTTTGTATTAGTGCCGTACTTTGGTGTCGACCATATCATCCTAGGGGTTGGCTTTTTGGTCATCAGCCTCGGCCTGGTGCCGTTGCTTATCCTCAATGGTAAGCGGTTCCGGTTCAAAGGTGGCTTGTTCTTATTGGCAGCACTAATGTTCGTCACTCAAGCACCGGTCATTGCCGATGTCACCAATATTCCTGGCACGCTTGTCTACCGCGACGATGGGCTATACGAGCGGATTTCAATCTATGATGACCAACTCAACGGCCGGCCAGCGCGCTTCTTCCAGCAGGACCGCAGTTACTCCGGTGCGATGTATCTCGATTCTAATGAGCTAGCCTACGACTACACCAAATACTATTCAGTCTACAAGTTACTCAAGCCGGACACCCGGGAAGCGCTGGTTATTGGAGGCGGTGCCTATTCTATCCCAAAAGCCCTGCTCCAAGATTCGCCTGACATGCATGTTGATGTCAGTGAGATCGAACCTTCACTCTACGACCTTGGCCAGAAATATTTTAAAGTCCCCAAGACCGACCGCTTAACCAATTACACCGAAGATGGACGCCGGCTGCTATCCAAAAGCGACAAGACGTATGACCTGATCTTTAGCGATGTCTATTATTCGGCATACTCGGTGCCGGCGCACTTTACGACCCAGGAATTCTTTGAGTTAGCCCGCGACCGCATGAACCAGGATGGTGTCTTTGTAGCCAACCTGATTGGCAGTCTCGACCAGCAAACACCGTCTTTTATTTTGTCAGAAATGCGCACCTTCCAAAAAGCCTTCCCTAACAGCTATTTCTTTGCCAGTGGTTCACCCGACAGCCTATCAACACAAAACATTGTCTTCGTCGGTTCCAAAAGTGACAAGAAGCTTGACCTAAACTCCGAAGCCGTGACCAGGCAGGACGACCCAACGCTTGCCCGCTTAGGCAGCAAAGCCGTCGACCCACGTAATTTTGACCTTGGCCAGTATCCCGTATTGACCGACAATTACGCCCCCATCGAATACCTGTTAACGCCGGTTTTGCGCCAACAAAAGCAAAGTGCGGCCGTTAACCCTGGACAAAGGATGCTCCAGACTATCAAAGAGCAGCTGGCGTTTGGCGCCCGCCACTCAGGAACGCCGGGCCACGATAGGGTAGTGCAGTACATCGCTACCCGTGCCAGGGCTATAAGTCCTGTCACTGTCGGGCAACAATGGCAAGAATACGGCCAGCAAGGTCAAGCCTACCAGCTGCAAAATGTTATCTTACGGCTACAGCCAGACAATCCGCGGCGGATCATCGTCAGCAGCCACTTCGACAGCAAAGCCACTGCAAACCTCGACAAAGCTAAGCCAAGCGCACCCGTTCCGGGGGCTAATGATTCGGCATCCGGTGTGGCAGTTTTATTGGAAGCCGCTCGGACGCTACAGGACTCCCCCAGCCTCAAAGTCGGCGTTGACTTCGTGTTCTTTGATGGCGAAGAGGGTTTGCCCGATGGCGGCGTCGACAGCGGCCAGTGGCAAACCTATGGCTCGCAATACTTTGTCAAAAACTTAGCCAGCCTATATCCAGACAAAAAGCCGGAGGGTGGTATCGTCATGGACATGGTCTGCGACCGCGACCTCAAGATATATCAGGAGCCGGCATCACTACGCCATGCCGCCGCACAAACCAACAAATTCTGGTCAATTGGCAACAGTGTCTCGCCAGGTACCTTTCGGCCGACTAATGATTCCGAGATAGTCGACGACCACACCGCTCTGAATAATGCCGGTATCCCCAGCTTCTTAGTGATCGATTTGGGATATCCGGCGTTCCATACTACCGGCGACACGGCAGACAAGTGTAGCGCTAAGAGCTTGGCAACCGTTTCGGAAACGCTTGTCCGTTACCTACAACAGATATAGGCTAGTTTTATAGTTTAGGCACCAACGCGGTCTTTGCGGCGCTTGCCTTTAGCGTTCTGTTCAACGTATTCAATGATATTGAGAGCGATGTTACGGCCCGTTACCGCCTCAGGCGTCTTAAGGCTGGCAGACGAGTTAACTTCCAGTACTAATGGACCACGGTTGCTACGCATAAGATCGACACCGCAAATCGGCAGGCCCATAGCCTTGGCGGCTTTTTGCGATGTCTTCCGCTCTTCTTCGGTCAATTTAACTGCAGTCCCGACACCACCCTGATGGGTATTGGCGCGGAAATCATCATCAAGGCTCTGTCGTTGGATAGCACCAACGACCTTACCGCCGACAACCAAGACACGGATGTCGGTGCCAGCACTCTCGGCAATAAATTCCTGCACTAGGAAGTTTACACCCTCCACATAAAAGGCTTGCATTACAGCTTTTGCGGCTTTGCGAGTCTCTGCCAACACCACACCATTGCCATGCGTACCGCGAGCCACCTTAATAATTGCGGGCGCACCGCCAACTTTTTCGATAACATCTTCTGCATCGGTAGTCTCACGGGCAAAAACCGTCTTAGGAATACCAACGCCAGCTTTGCCTAAAAGCTGCAAGCTACGTAATTTGTCGCGGGAACGCACCAGCGCGATCGAGCTGGTTGTCGTAAATACATTCTGCATTTCGAACTGGCGAACGATCGAGGCGCCATACTTCGTCAGACTGGCAGCAATCCGCGGAATAATTACATCAACATCAACTAATTCATCACCTTTGTAATACACTACCGGACGGCTACTCTCGACCGTTACATAACATTGAGCGTAGTTAACCACCCGAACATTGTGTCCACGAGCCTTAGCTTCTTCTTTGAGGCGCTTGGTCGAGTAGTTCCCCGGCCCTTTCGATAAAATAACAATATTCATACTATAAACCTCAGCTTAGTCTTCTAATTCGGCGAGCGCAACGCTAAGGGCACTGCGCTTGACCTTTTCTTCTGCCAGCAATGGCTGGCCTTTACTCACATCAACTAAAAATTTATTCTTGAGCAAACGGCGGCCCAGTAAGATAGGATACGTCTTTTGGCTACGATCAGCTAGGGTAAATGTCGCATTGATCACACGCCCGAAGATGGAGATACGCATTTTAACCGCATATCTCAACTCCTTATGGCCAAATGAACTCGCCACCCTGGTCTGACGGTAGTTAGCCTCGTTAATACGGATTACATGACCCGTGTAATATTCACTGTTCTTGTCGAATAATACAAACTCAAGGCAGCCATCACGCACGACCACATCTGACGCCCAGATGCTACTGACATCGGCGCCACTGTCAACTTTTGCAGGAACAAGATGTTCGCCATGATCTGGCAGTATAACTCGTTCCGCACGACCAATAATAGTTTTATCTTCTGTAATCATGTTTGTGCTCGTATAATCTATCATACATATTTGCAAACTACTATAAGAGACCTCTCTGATATAGTATGTAAGTTATATATAATTAGTAAACATATAATATCATAAATGACAATTTTAAGCAATAACATACTCAGTTACTACCAAAACCATGCCTTAGAGCTGCCTTCTGATAAGCAGTTCCATCTAGCTTCGAGGTTGTATCTCTGGAACCAAGACGAAACCGCGTCCCAAGCGTTGCAAAGCCTGCGTAATGAGTTTACCTCGAGCAATAATCCTGAAGCCGCCCTGCGTGCTGTAATGGCCACCGCCCTGGAATCTCCGGTGCACGGCTCCAAGAATGCCGCTGAGCTGCGCCGCCCTTATTTTGAGCGCTATCCAAAGCTTAAAGTATACGTGTCAGTTCTCTTCCGGATGCATTTTATGCGTCTAATCTATAATTTGGATAGCCGCCCCTTGTTCCACCAACTGTTCGACGAGTCAGAACTACTGCAGTTGCGCAATGACTTATTGAATGATAGTGAAGCATTAGCCATTCTATCAACTCATGCGATCAATTTCCTCTACTTGTATGACCGTTCGTTCACCAAAGACAACCAGCTGCCACTGGAAACCTTCTTACAAGTTGGCCGCAACCATTACGACCTGAATGACCGGATGCATCTACAATTATTTATTTATTTCTATACGCATTGCATCTTAGGTGAATCACTCTTCTACTACCGGCATATCCCTACGGATCTCCAGCAAACCTACCTCACGATGCTGCAAGAACTAGAGCAACTAATTGTCGACCACTATGACGATATCAATTTGGACAACAAGTGCGAATTCTTGGTATGTGCTAAAGTCCTTGGCGTAGCCAGTCGGCTAGAGCCCTTGATTTTTGCCGAGGCCGAACAATCGGTATCAGACGAAGGTACTTTTATTGTCGACCGTCACAACAATAATCCGCAGACAAACAATGTCGCACTCGATAGTTCCGAACACCGCAACGTACTCTTTATGATGGCAAACTTAGACTTTACACCATTAGGCTAATTGGTCGACGGCGTAGCATCGATAATCGAGTCAAAGAAGTTACTCATGAGCTTGGCCTTTTCTTCGATGAATGCGCCCGTCATGAGCTGTGGCTGCGAATTAACTTCTAAGAAGCTGTAGTTTTGGGTGCTCTGATCGTAAAGCACATCAACACCAGCAACTGACATGTTAATCTTTTTTACAATAAGTCTTGATTGTTCAATAATTTCAGCTGGAAGCGTTGAAGGATCAACTAGTTCGGCATCACCACCTTGCGAGGTATTGTTTAAGTGTGAATCACCGGCAGCCGAACGCTTTATAATCAACAACTCATCGCCTGCAACCAAAACTCGGAAGTCACAGTCGTTAGGCATAAAGCGCTGTAGGACAAATGTATGCTTGTCGCCATCCTCGGTCATTACACGCACTACGTCTTCAGGGCCGTTCAACTTGTAATTATAGTTACCGTGCGAGCCATTCGTAGCCTTCATGATACATGGATAGCCGAATGGCAGCTTATCGAGGTTCGCAATGACAGCCGGTGTAACAAATACCGTCTGCGCTACCGGCAAGCCGTAGATATGAAAATGGACGGCCTGGATGAGCTTAGAGGCGGTACGGAACATACTGTAATCATTGATACTTGGTATATTGTATAACTTTAGGTACATACTGACCGTTTTGACGCTATCGATATGCTCATGGATGTGACCACGTATCAAAACCGCCGCATACTCGCTTAGGTCTGCGTCATTACGTATATCACGGATTGTAAACGTGCCATCGCCAACTGCAATAAATAAATCGTCAATTAAGGCATGGACTACATCCACTGCTGTTTGGCTTTGTGACGATGCCGTCTTAAAGAAATCAAGGTATTGCCTGTAGTAAGCATCACTATCTTCGGCCACACCGCGGGTTCCAAGTAAAAGTATTTTCATATCAGCAGCTTAACACGGCATAGCGTATCTGTCAGCACTAACGAGACATTAATGATCGGCTTCGGCAGCAACGGCAATATAGCCCGCAGATACACGATAGGCGTAACCTACTACTGTTGAACTTGCACGACCCGCATAAATGCAAAGTAAATAACACCGACGAGAAGCAATATCAGCATAATAATCATCGGTATAAAACCGCTTTGGTTGGATCGTGGGAAATTGGTATTGCCCCGTTTCATTATTAACTATTATGGCGTATGATGATTTGCATCACAAGTATCTACGATAATTCTTATGCTTACTTTACAAAAATAGTATTTTATGATATTATAGTTGATTATGTATGAGCACGTAGACGGCCCTAAGCTGTACGAAGTACCCCCTCTAGAGCAGCGCTTACTCGAGAGAGGCGCTGACGTACCAGCATATCCAGATCATTTGGCTGAGCTGTTCACTAATCAGGTTGCGTTAGAGCCGCCAGCCGAGGCCGTATTCCCTCCAGAGTCAGAGACAGTGCCAGCACCTCCACCTTCTGTCGAGCTCATGGCAGAGCTGCCCGACGAACCGCCACAAGCTAGCCTAGAGATACTGTGGGAAGATTTAAAATATAACGCGTTGGATCCGCTGACTGAAATTTTAGGCCGAGGCGCATTCTTGCTACAAGTAGAACGACGCTTGAAGATGAAAAGCCGCCACGATGATCCGCCTTCACATACGCTAGCAGTATTCGACGTTGACCATTTTAAGCGTATTAACGATGCCGAGAATGGCGGACATCCCGTGGGCGATGCGGTATTAGTAGCGATTGCGCAAACACTGAAAACCAGTGTCCGCGCCAATGATATTGTAGCGCGTCTCGGTGGAGACGAGTTTGGTGTCCTCATGCAAACGCCACCAGAAGAAGGCAAAGCCTTTGCCGACCGTCTTCGAAGTGGAATAGGTAAGCTTGCCTTAGACGAATGGAGAGAACCAGTAACCGTTAGTATCGGCATGGCGGGCATAGCTCTCGGCGATGAAACTTTCGAGAAGGTCTGGGAAAAAGCTTACGGCAGAGCAGATACCGCACTATACGTAGCAAAGAACACCCGTGACAATGCAGCCTATTATATATCTGACGGTAGCGGAGTTGCTACGTTCTACCCGTCTAACGAAGAGCGCACCGGACCAAGCCGGCTACGACAAGTTATTGATGTACTCTTCCCGAATTGGACTAATAATACGCGAAACTCACGCTAGCTAAATAGTCCACGTTTGCCGGACCCCTTAAACTCGTTAAGTAGCTCTTTTTGCTTCTTGGTCAGGCCGGTTGGCGTGTCGACGACAATCGTCACGATATGCGAGCCACGGGTATCGCCGCGCATATGCGGAACGCCGTGGTTAGCTAATTTGAAGTCGCTGCCGCTTTGGGTGCCAGCGGGGACTTTCATACGTACTGGGCCATCGACAGTATCGACATCAATTTCGGCGCCCAAGGCTGCATCTATCATACTGATATGCTCGTCGCTTAGGATGATGTCACCTTCGCGGGTAAAGCGCTTATGCGATTTGACGCGTACATTGACGTATAAATCACCTTTAGGGCCGTTAGCCACTGCTTCGCCATGCTCTCGCAATCTAATAGTTGCACCATCGTCGATGCCAGCTGGGATTTTAAGTGAAATTGCTTGGGTTTTCTTTTGCGTACCACGGCCACGGCAAACACTACAAACTTTTTCTGGCACTTTGCCGGCACCTTTACAGGTTGGACAAATACTAGCTTGCTGGATGTTACCGAAGATTGTACGGGTCACATTGACCACTTGGCCGGCACCCTTACAGGTATCACAGGTCTTGAGTTCATGGCCTGGTTCAACGGTCGTCCCCTTACAATGCTCACAGGTATCTTCTAAGTCGAGGCGCATATCAACTTCGGTACCAAAGATCGCTTGCTCAAAACTAACTTCTACCCGAGTTTCAACATCCCGGCCGCGTTTACTGCGCGGACGTCCACCGCCGCCCGATTGACCACCGCCAAAGAACGAACTAAAGATATCACCCAAACCAAGATCACCAAAGTCAAAGTGCATTTCTTGGCCCTGGCCTTGTCCGCCAAAGGGGTTACCACCGCCACCTGCCCCACCAACGCCAGCATGGCCAAACTGGTCATAACGCTGACGTTTAGACTGATCCTTGAGGACTTCGTAGGCTTCGTTGACTTCTTTAAACTTCGACTCATCACCACCTTCTTTGTCGGGATGGTGCTGAATTGCCTGCTTACGAAAGGCTTTCTTGATCTCGTCGGCCGATGCGTCCTTGCCAACTCCTAAAACTTCGTAATAATCGCGTTTTGCCATGATTTAACTTATTGTACCTTATATTTCTGAGCTATCGAGCGAATGAGCTAGATATCCGACTATCTAGCTCATTCTTTTTCTAAAAGCTAGCCCAGAAAATCAATGCTATTTCTTCTTTTTGTCGTCTTTGTCATCAACAACTTCACCTTCGATAGGTTCGTCGCCATTGGCGTCTTTTTTGCCGTCATCAGCACCTTCGTCGCCATCACTCGTCTTGCCGGCTTCTGGTGTTTCGGCGTCAGCGGCAGCAGCTTGCTCATACATCTTAGCGCCAATTGGCATCAGTTTGTCGTTGAGTTCGCTGGCAGCTTTTTCTAAGTCTTCTTTGCTAGCCTTATCGTCAGTAACGACCTTCTTGGCAGCTTCTACAGCTTCGTCAAGTGTCTTGATGTCGTCTTCACCGATCTTGTCGCCGTTCTCTTTCTTGAGCTTCTCAGCCTGGTAGATAGTGCTATCGAGCAAGTTACGGGCTTCTACCGCTTCTTTCTTAGCTTTGTCTTCTTCGGCGTGGGCTTCAGCATCCTTAGCCATCTTTTCGACATCATCTTTGTTGAGGTTGCCAGAGCCAGTAATCGTAATCGATTGCTCTTTACCTGTTCCCTTGTCCTTAGCTGAGACATGTAAGATACCGTTGGCGTCGATGTTAAAGGTAACTTCGACTTGTGGGACACCACGAGGGGCTGGAGGGATACCATCGAGCACAAAGCGGCCAAGACTCTTGTTGCCTTCGATCATATCGCGCTCACCCTGGCCAACATGAATTTCTACCTGTGGCTGGTTATCACTGGCCGTGGAGAAGACTTCACTCTTGCTGGTTGGAATAGTAGTATTGCGCTCGATCAACTTAGTCATGACGCCACCCATAGTCTCGATACCGAGGCTTAGGGGTGTAACGTCTAGTAAGAGGACATCTTTGACATCACCCTGGAGAACGCCGCCTTGGATAGCAGCACCAACAGCAACGACTTCATCAGGGTTGACGCCCTTCATCGGGTCTTGGCCGAAGATCTTTTTAACCTGCTCCTGGACGGCTGGCATGCGAGTCATGCCACCAACTAGAACCACAGCCTGGATGTCGCTAGCCTTAAGGCCGGCGTCTTTGAGGGCTTTGTTGCAAGGTTCGGTCGTAGCGGTAATGAGGTCAGCGACCAAGTTTTCTAACTTAGAGCGGCTCAACTTGTATTCAAAGTGTTTAGGGCCTTCGGCATCGGCGGTCAAGAATGGCAAGTTAATATCAACTTCTTGGGCGGTTGATAGCTCAATCTTCGCCTTCTCCGCTTCGTCTCGCAGACGTTGCATAGCAGCCTTGTCGTTAGAGATGTCGATACCGCTTTCCTTCTTGAATTCATCAACAAAGTGATTGACCAAGACGCGGTCGAAGTCAGCACCACCGAGGTGGGTGTCACCATTGGTTGACTTGACTTCAAAGACGCCATCACCAAGTTCTAGGATCGAAACGTCGAACGTACCACCACCAAGGTCGTAGACAGCGATCTTTTCGTCAGTTTTGCCACCCTTGTCGAGGCCATAGGCCAAAGCGGCGGCGGTTGGCTCATTAATGATGCGCTTAACCTCTAGGCCCGCGATCTTACCGGCATCTTTGGTTGCCTGGCGCTGACTGTCGTCAAAGTACGCCGGTACTGTAATAACGGCCTCAGTAACCGGCTGGCCCAAGAAGCTCTCAGCATCGGCTTTCAGCTTACTGAGGATCATGGCGCTGACTTCTTCTGGGCTGTATTCCTTGTCGCCCATCTTGACCTTGACAGCATTGCCGCTTTGGACAATTTCATAACCCATCAGCTTGAGGTCGCGCTGGACTTCTTTGTCTTTGAAGTTACGGCCGATCAGACGCTTAACTTCGTAAATAGTGTTCTTGGAGTTAGTAACCTGCTGACGACGGGCAACCTGACCAACCAGACGTTCGCCGTTCTTATTAAGTGCCACGACTGATGGTGTCGTGCGACTACCTTCACTGTTGGCAATAATTTCTGGCTTGCCGGACTGCATAACAGCCATTGCCGAGTTGGTCGTACCTAAGTCGATACCGATAATCTTACCCATTGTGTATATCTCCTTCTAAATTTTCTTCTGGAATGTGTACATTGTACGATCCCTTATGTAGCTCACCGTCATCCAATCGGATGAGCAGATGACCCATCTCACTCTGGACCCCTGAGCGTATACGTTCTGCAACGTAACCTGCCATCAGTTTACTGCCAATGGCCGCAACCTGGCCGTCAGAATGGGTCGCTATATCAGGAAATACGCCTTTGTACGGTTCAAATAATGTACCTATAATTTCTGGCATTCATATCCTTCCTGTTGCCGCTTAGCACTAGAAATGATCGGAGTGCTAAATCAATTCTAGCATAAAAAATTAGCACTCGCATGTCAAGAGTGCTAATTGACTAATGCATGTGATTTTTATTACGGCTATTACCAGCATGCTTTTGGTATGATTATTTTTATGTCAACAGAAAATCTACCACATCCCCAGTCAAACGATGAAAACGTATACTATAGTCCCGGCGCATTCAGCCTCATGCAAGAGGTATCAATCGGCCTTCATCACGATCGTGAGGCGCTTGGTCAGATCGCCACCGATGCCGCTTACTATTTTGGCGAGGACTATGGGCTTAGCGCCGGTCCAGAAGACAGACTACTTGTATACAGATATGCTCGAGCCGGCGCAAGCAGCCATCGCGAACCACCCCTAGGAGATGCCCCCAGCGGTATGATATATTCAGCTACCTTGCCTGCTGTTACTCCAGATGGGGCTCTATATAGTAAAATCACTGCCGATCAAATAAGGACATTAGGGCCAGCACTCGATATGCCAGTAGCTACGTTTAACCGGAAACAGCCACCGGTGCGCCATTATGTGCATGCCCTTATTTATCCAAAGCCCGAAGACTCGGGATTTTTAGTTAGCGGTAAGGCGTGGACAGAATTCTTCGGCGAAATGACATCACGCGTACGTGGCGGTCCAGACTTAAGTAATAGAGCCAAAGTAAGGTTTATGCAGCACGTGCTGACGACTTATGGTGATGCCATAACCTTTGATCCTCGTTAAAAGTATAAAAAACTTGTATTTTTTGGGTTTTAGGTCTATATATTCTTCATGCAAGAATTAGATGAAAAATTTGAAAGCCACAAAGACTGGCACTGTTATGATTCTGGAACGGTACATGACGTATTCCGAGCGTACAGACATCCCGGCCCCTATCATAACCCTACATCGCTAGAAGCAATGTCCGCCGAAGCTAAGTCTTCGCTAGGATCTGATTACGGCCTGCCGGCTCCTATACGTAACCTTGTTATCGTCTATGCCGACGCAGAAGAGGATAGCGTACACAATCTCGACAATCATACCGTCAACTACGCTAGAAGTAAGAAACTACAGAATAGTAACCTCGTTAAGCCCTCCTGGCATTCTGCACTCGAACTGCGCAACCGTTACGACAAGACTATCCGTTCCAACACCGATCCAGCTATGCATAAGGAGATTTTCGAGGTCGTCCTGGATACAAAAGAGTTACGTGGCATTACCGTAGAAGATGAACAGCTTGTAGTCAGGGCTATAGCCAAGGCTATGCTAAAGATACCTGTCAGGATCTCTTCGCCGGGTACACACACCAAACCCTCCACCTTACGCGAAACGTTAGCCTCCTGGTTTTTGGGCGATCCCGTAAAAGAGCCCCCTTATGATGAGCTCGCCGCACGTAAGCAAGCTCTGCTTGGTAAATTCATCACCGAATACTCTAATGTCGTAAAGCTTAGAAATCCGCAAGAATTGGAATACATGGAATTACATAAACGGCAACAACTACGGAAAAGGTTTGTTAATCACGCAGCCTTCATGGTCGCCGCGGCCAAACATCCTAACCTGAGCGTGAGGAATTGGCCGGCGGGCGGGTCGGCTGAGGCTGGATATCAGCCACAGGTGGCGGAGGACTAGTAGCAGACATCGGTGGATATGCCGGAGAGGCCGTATTTTGCTTATATACCCGCTGACGCTTCTCTGCTTCTGCATAGCGATCGAGCACTTCTAGCTTTTGTATCTCGTGGGATTTTGTTTGGTCTAAATGCTGCCAATAATAAAAGACTACTGTTGCTGGCAAGCCGATGGCTAAACCGACACCAAACTTAACAGCACTCATCGTAGGGCTATTGTTGTTGGGCGCAAACAGCTCGGTCAGCGCCGAAAGCAATAAGCTCACGCTACCCAACATCACTATGAGCGCCAAAAGCGCCCGTGGGCTGCGAGGAATGGTCTTAATGATCATACTTAAGAACATATGTATATCATACGCTACTAAGCGTAAGCCGTTACTATAACCTATGGTTGGAGCTTGACGCGGACCATGGCATGACGGATAACATCATCACCGAGCCGGTAGCCAGCTTGTAATTCTTCGCTAACGACCTCTTGGCTGCCGTCGCCATCTTCCATGGCAACGGCTTCGTGATATCGGGGGTCAAAGACTTCGCCAACAGTTTTGATACGCTCGACGCCAATGTCAGATAGAGTTTTTTCGAACTGCTTAACGACACCCTGGACGCCTTTAACGTAATCATTGCCTTGCAGATCCTCGGGCACATGTTTGAGCGCCCGCTCGAAGTTATCAATAACCGGCAGTAAGTCACGTATGACTGTCGATTTGATATGAGTCTTAAGGTTTGCAATATCGGCTTCGTGGCGGCGGCGCATATTAGTAGCGTCAGCCCGCTCACGCTGCAAGGCTTCAGTTAATTCTCCAACTTGTTGTTGTAGCTCAAACTGCTGTTCGTCCACAGGCAAGTTTACAGGTTGCTGGTCATCTTGGTTGTTGTCATTATTCATATAATACCTCCTCAAGCTCTTCGCCGGCGTGACGAACAAGCATCATAACATCTCGATAATTTTGTCGGGTTGGACCTAGCACACCAATATAGCTACGGTCGCTGAACGGGCTCCTAAAACGGCTTACGATGAGCGTACAGCCGGCGCTGCGGCCTATAGGGTTCTCTTTGCCTATATAAACACTCAGCGGCTCATTCGGCGCAGCTTCTCGCAGCCATGGTTCTAGATTGTCTAGCAGGCTGGCGACTTGTTGTACTTGGCCGGTCTGGATAAATTCTGGCTGGCCAAAAAGATTACTCAGGCCACTCATATAAAGCTGCTGCCCAATAGTAGCGATGCCGAGGTTATGAGTCAGCTCAACGAGTGTATCAACTGCATTACGGATAGTCCGGTCTGGCATACCGCCGTGTTGTACCCGCGATGACAGCGCTTTTTCGGCACGCCCCTCCGGGACAAGCTGCTGCCGTAACCGTTCTGACTCTTCGCCAAGCCCATTCACATAAAAACGATAGCCTCTGTCGGTAGGCACTCGGCCGGCGCTGGTATGGGGCTGAGCAATGTAGCCGTCGCGCTCTAGTTCGGCCATTTCTGCCCGGATCGTCGCCGAGCTAACATTAAACAACCTAGACAAGATGCTACTTCCAACGGGGCTGGCAACTTCGGCGTATTGTTCGACAATTGCCTGGAGTATTTGTTTCTGTCGGTTAGTCATAATGCTCACAAACTCTTATGGTTCTCCTGAGCATCATACCGCGCTAGCACTCTATCGTCAAGAGTGCTAGATAAGGCTGTAAACGGTACGTCGCTAAGGCTTAGGAGTCTGAACTGGAGTGATGATAGTAGCGCTAGGAGTTGGATTAACCATGCCTGATGAACCGCCGACAATTACGTTACCATGGCCAGTAGTATTAGTTGGAGTTCCGTCACTTTTTTTAGAATACTTAAAGCCTCGTCCACGGACAAACTTCAGGTATACTAGCTCACCAGCAACAATCAACAGTATGATGATGAGCCAAGCGTAGTGCTTGAGCTGTAGCAAGAACTGGTCTAGGCCAAATGGATTCTTAACCACCAGTGATGCCTTGCTCGTATCAGCTTTACCATCCTTGTAATAGGTCTTTGAGGTAAGCGAGTAGGTGCCATTACGCAACTTCGTCGAATCAATGTTGTGTGAGTATGGAGGTGTGGTATCCGTAGATACTACCTTGCCATTCATTATGTATTCGACTTTGACAATTTCTTTCATACCATCGCCCGTCGTCTCGACGGTTATCGGTGCTGAAAGCTCAACGGTACTATCACCTGGCAATGGAGTTGTCGTAGGGTTGCCCTGTGAGGCGATAGTTGTTTTTGGCAAGTTGGTTGTCGACTTGGCAGCTGGAGCAGGGGTTGGTGTTGCGTTTGGGGTCGGGCTTGGAGTTGGTGTGGGCGTAGGATTAGGCGTTGGAGTCGGGGTAGGCGTTGGAGTAGCCGGCCCCTGTAGCGTATACGATCCACCATTTCGAGTGCCTATGACGTTCTGATTAGTATTAGAGCTGAGAGCTTGTGAGCTACCAGCCACGTTGACTGTACCGGTACCTGCCGAAAGTACCCTGAAGGTAACCTTAGACACTAGTTGGTCGCCAGAGACGGCACCAATATTAGCCCGGTTAATCGAAACCGAACCATTGCCCCCTGAGCTACTAGCATCAATAGCGAAGGCGCTACCGTTACCGTCGAGTGAGACAAACTGCAAGTTGGCAGAATACGTAAGGTCAGCAGTCACGGCGTTAATAGTGTCAGTAGTGTTAGTCCGGACCGACACTACATAGGTAGCGCCGACTGCATGGCTACCTGATGCTGGCGTTAGGTACATCGAATTAGTGCCTTGGGCGCTTAGCTGCTGAGTTTGAAAATTATTAGATAACAGCGCCGTTCCAGCGGCTAAAACTGCAAGCACATACACGTAGTGTCGCTTTTGCAAAACCCATCCTATGAACTTCATACGTTCCTCCCCCAGTTTGATAGTAGTATCGATAGGTCAACGAGATCTACTTTGCCGTCGGCATTGACATCACCCTGGGTCACTGCCACGCCACTACGACTCCAATTGGATAGCAGGATCGACAGATCTGTCAGATTAACGGTTGTATTACCATCTAAGTCGCCCCTGTTAGCGCCTGTACCTGCAAGGGTAGTCTCGTTTAGCGTCGCGCTTGCGGAAGATTGATTGTTGGCCAAATCTCGTGCCCGGACTGTAAAGCCGTAGGCGGTGCTCGGTGCTAGAGAAGATGCAGTGAAGCTTGTAGTCGTGCTTGTACCAATCTGCGTGCCGTTACGGAAGATGAGATAGTCTTTGACACCACCGTTGTCGGTGCTAGCATTCCATGCCAGGGCGATACTAGTAGAAGTCTTGAGAGTAGTGCGTAGGCTTGCTGGTACCGAAGGCGCTGTGGTGTCAGCCGCAGTTGAACCGCTTACAGCGCCACTTTGGGCAGATACATGTGCCGAAGTGTCGATTGCCTGAACGGTGTAGCTGTAGGCTGTGCTTGGCGTAAGGTTGTTGTCGGCATATGTGGTTCCGGTTGGCGTAGCTACCTGTGTACCGTTACGGTAGATTCGGTAGCCTTGAAGTGTACAACCGGTAGCAGCCGTACTACCATCCCAGGCCAAGTTAACAGTATTGGCCGTCGTGCTACTAACACGCAGATTAACCGGTACCGAAGGGTTGCCTGTACAGGCAACAGTATTATTAACCGTTACGTTAATCGGTGTGGTAGTGGTCGTATTATTAGCCTTGTCGGTTGCCCGTGCGGCAATAGTATGTGAGCCGTTGGCCACACCAGCTGAGTTCCAAGCATAGCTGTAAGGTGACGAGGTGTCAGTATTGACCACATTACCGTCAACCAGGAATGCAACGCTGGCAATACCAGCCGCATCTGAGACGGTCGAATTCATTGTCACCGAGCCAGTCAATGTCTGGCCGCTAGTTGGAGATTGCAAACTAACAGTCGGGCCTGTCGAGTCACCAGTATCACATGGCCGGCCATTCGCATCAGTGCTGCCGGTACCGGTCGGGATACAACTAGCATCAGACGCAACAATAACACGGTCAATCTCTACGCCAGACTGCGTACCAATATATTTAAAGCTGTGCGAACCAGCAGTCAGATTGACGCTAATAACGCTCGATGGCGATCCACCAGTATAGTTAATCCAGTTAGCGCTACTGCTCAGCCAGCTAGTAGCCGTAAAGCTACCGCCGCCAACATTAAGACAAGTGTTGCCGTCAATCTCTAAGTTGACTGAGTTATGGCTGGTATCAGGAGCCTTCATGCGCGTCCAAACAGTGTAGGTAGCTGTCTGTGGAACAGTCATAGTAATGGTATCGGTTCCTAGATCAGTTGACGGTACTGCACAGGCCGCTGCGCCTACCAGTGGACCACCCGAAACGAATACAAAGGCGCCACCAAACAACAAGCCGGCTGCAATCAACAGGCGAGTTGGAAAACTGTGTCGTTTATGTGTGTTATTTGTAATATTTTGCTCAGTATGGCGTGCGTCGTTGCTTCTTGTACTAGTCGCAATGTATGGAATTTTTTGAATGTTTTTACGCATATTACACGGTCTTTAAAACTATTATTACTTGTAACTATAGCACGACAATGTCATTTTGCTAGTGCTTTTTATAGAGGCCTTTAAGCTTTAGGCTGAGAGACTCGTCGCTAAGTATTCTTTTGTTTGGAGGTGTAATTCTTTGACTAATTCACGGGCGGCGTACTCCCGTGACGGATCATGCGCATCTTGGCGGGCCATAGCGTCGATCGTGGCTACTGTTTCGGCAACATCATCATTAATAACAAATCGATAATAATCATGGGTTAAGGCAGACTCATATTCGGCCAGGGCAGTTTCTAAGCGACGACGGACTTCTGATTCTGGCAGTTGCCCGCGGCCTTCGAGGCGGCCCATCCAGACATCAAAGCTCGGGGGTACGTTAAAAATTATAATCGTATCCGGTTTAGCGGCATAGGTTTTACCGGCACCGACAATCTCGATCTCAGCCAAGGCGGTCTTATTAGTCGACAGCGCCTTACCCAATTCTCGGATACTCGTGCCAGAAACCTGCTGATTATGGATGATCGCAGCTTCTAGGAAATTACCTTCGCGCAATTCTTGCAGCATCTCGTGCTCTGTGCGGAACCAGTATTCGCGTCCGTCTTGCTCAAGGATGCCGTCATTAGCTCGAGGCTGCCTGGTAGTGTCCGAGATAATGTAATGGTAGTCGTCGTTTTTGAGCAGCTCTCGAATAATAGTGTTTTTACCACTAGATGTTGGACCTACTAACAGCACAAGATTGAGGTTAGCAAGAATCTGTTTAGCTTGGTCAGAGAGGTGGTAGTGGGCTAAAACGTCACGGAACTCATCAATATGTTCTAGTTGGTTCATACACTATATATAGCAGACGACGTGGTTTTGACGAAATATTTACCCTGCCGAGCCAACCTGCCGACTAAGCTCCTTGGTTAATACGTCCGAGTAATTCTCGGGCAATTGCACGGGCACGCACATGCTCTTGGTGCGACACTTTGCCGACTGCAACATCAAGCAGACGTGGTATTGTGGCATTGAGCTCGTCATCAACGATAAAGATACTTGCCTCATCATTAAGCGCAAACTCGTATGACCTTCGCGCCTCTTCAAAGCGGATAGCTAGCTTTTGGGGATCGGTATGATGCATGTCTATTCGTTCCATCCAAATATCGTAGCTCGGCGGCACGATGACCACTGTAGTTGTTTCGGCAAATGGCAGATGGCGGAATTCGTCGACGGCAGAGGCGATTACTGCAAAGATAGCCGGACCGGACCGCGGAAAGCTGGCGGCGTGCGTGGCCTTAAGGTCGCCTTCTGAGCCAACCGCTAACTGCAGGTATCGTCCAGCATCAGCTTCAGTCAACATCTCTTCTTCGCTCCGGAACCAATAATCGACTCCATTGACTTCACCCTCGCGTGGCGGCCGTGACGCGTCACCGATAACTTGAGGTAAGCCGCAGGCTTTGATAAGCGTAGATTTACCGACCCCAGTAGGGCCGACAATCATCACAAGATGTACGCTACCTAGTTCCTCTAGGACATGCTCGTCTGGTCGGTAATTTTCAACTAATGCGGTGAGTTGTTGCTGATTCATACTTATTTTAGACACGTCTTATAACTATACCATTTAGTGCAGATAATTTTATTGTCTACTATGTAGTAGATTTAATCACGCTTAAGCATAACCGTAAACGCTTCGGCTGGAATATCGACTT
>Ga0114940_10000310_pt1 | contig 25861 bp, 17 predicted proteins | sample ColdCreekSource_FD_87195 | JGI IMG/M metagenome (GOLD analysis project Ga0114940, IMG submission 87195) | Groundwater microbial communities from Cold Creek, Nevada to study Microbial Dark Matter (Phase II) - Cold Creek Source | ecosystem: Environmental > Aquatic > Deep subsurface > Groundwater ... | reverse complement strand
TGCGCGCGCATCAACTGCAACGATCTGAACATCACCGCGTTTCTATTGAGTCAAAACAAAGGGCGTGATGCTAGATGACTCAGGCGACTTTTGCTTGATCGCTTCCTAAGGCAGCAGCGGCAGAAATTCTGCCTGTCCAGTGCGGCCTTGCTCGACACATATCTGTTGGTCACGATCCCACTCCAAACGCGCGTTAAAACTGGCAATCCCGGTGCGGCACAGCAAAACAAAAGGCTATGGTGGGATCGGCTCATATTGCTTACAATATGTTCTATTTAGCTGTAGAACTGGAGTATGAGTTAAGGATGGTGTCATAAACAATAAAATAACAGAAGTCGGTTACTGCTGTCATAGGTGCGTTAAACTTATCGTCAAACACAGTATATGCCTGTCAGAAAACTGATTCCTGTCGCCTTATGCACTTTGTTTCGATCAATGCTGCCCAATTGCATAGTGCTACCTTTCGGGGTTCGAACAGCTCAGACTTATTGTAAACACGCATGACTTTCGATGTGGTGGCACTTGCCATATGATTGAGGATCCGATCTGCAACTGCGATATCAACCCCGAGCAGTTCACAGGCGTGAGTATTAAACGTGGTGCGCAGATCATGCACCGTCCAGTGCTGCATCGGACTGATCAGTAGGCCAGCTTGATGCGCCATAGCCGCCCTGCTTTGCTCTATTGCCCCGTCTAGCCGCCGTTTTGCTTTGGCAAAACCAGAAACAGGAGTGTCGCCCGTCATACTGAATATATACGGACTGCCTGAGGGACGTGCCGGATCAGCGAACGCTTCTAGGATGATAGAGCGTGCAAGGGGCGATAAGGGCACTCTCAAGGCATTCGCAAGTTTGGTTCGCGCCGCTGGCAACGTCCAAACGGCGTTTGCTGCATCGCTATCACTCCCAAGGTCAAGTTCGGCAAACGGCATAGCCGCAACCTCATCGCGCCGCATTGGGAGTATGATCAGAAGTCGGTAAAGTGGGCCGAAGGGATAACCAAGTTTAAGCGTTGCCTGCCAAATTTCGCTCAGTTCAACAAGGGTATGATAGCGGTCACGCTGGCGCTCCTTGGCGGGGCGCTTAACTCTAGCGGCTGGGTTCGTCTCAATAATCTCCTCGTCTACACACCAGTTGAAGAAGGCTTTAGCGTATGCAAGTGATCTATTAGCGGCAATGGGCGCTGTAGCAGCATGATCGCGCACCGCTTGAGCCAACTCTGAACGAGTGATTGAAGCAGGTTCGCGGTTGACCATTGCACGAAGTAAGCCTCTTCGGCCGTCAAGGGCGCGGCGAACAGCTGCCCCTCGGCGGAGTTGCACCAGTTTGACGCGTTCATATTGATTGAGCACTTCGAGCAGCGAACGGCGGCTGGCGGCGATCTGCGCTGCGGCTTCAAGTGCCTGACGCTTCGCGGCGTTAGGATCAAGGCCTTTTACCACTTCGTTTTTTTGATCTTGTGCCATCTTGCGAGCATTAGCGATCGTCATGCCCGGCCACGATCCAAGTTTGACCCGTGTACGTTTACCGTTTCTGAGCCGGACACACAAAAGCCAAGTCGCTCCACGCTCGCCAGCCCGTATACGCAAACCCGACTCGCGGTTGTCGATAAGCTCAATTTGCTTGCCTTTTGTTGAGCGGGCACGGTTGACAAAAGCCTCGACTGATTGATTATTGAGAACTGTTGCCATCTGTTTATCCTAGCAATCTAAGTTTCTATAGGCTCCATATAGGCTCCACAGAATGCCAAAACAAGCCAGCACAAGAATGTACGGAGATGAACATAATCGAAGAAGGCTCGCTGATATTTTATGAGTAATATCATGTAGTTACAACTCAAAAAGTGGCCTCAAAATGAACAGCTATGAACAGTGTTAGACACCCAAAAAGAGACCTCTATAGCTGACTATTGCGCAACGGAATACGCTTGAAGGGCAGAAATTTATCGGACTGCGCGACAAACTGAAGATCGAGCTTGATCACGCGCGCGCTCATCTGAGTGCAGTCCAAGCCCAAGGGCAAGGGCAGGTTGAACTCGACGCCGCATTGGCGAGATCATCCGACGCCCAAACCCGTCATCGTGATGCTGCTGAAAGCGCAGCCGTGCGCGAAAGTGAATTTATATCTGCACAAGCCAGCGTCCTTGCAGAGCGGCTGGAGGAAGGCCTGCCATGCCCGGTTTGTGGAGGCAGTGATCACCCCCAACCTGCGCAAGGGACCGGCGACGCAGCTCATTTGGAGAAAGCTTGGCGTGATGCTCAGTCCGCTTCCATCGATGCAGCAAAAGTTGATCGTGAGGCTCAGTCACGCGCCAGTTCCGCCAAGGCAACCCTTGAGGCGCGGCAGGCGGCGGTTGTCACGCTTTCGGCACCTCGGCGCGGCATTGACGAGATTGAGACCGAGTATCGAAAAACCCTCAGCAAAATTGACGAGCTCGGTGACAGTGCAGATGTGGCCCTTCTCGCACAGGAAGTTGAGGAATTGCGAGGTGGCAAACAGGCCACCGCGACTAAACTTCAGCAAGCCAATGCGACTCTGGGTGAGGCAACAACAGCCGAAGCCGTATCTCGCCAAGCTTATGCAGATCGCATCGCATCTGTTCCGGAAACACTGCGTGACCCAACCGCGTTGCAGGCTGCGATCGGCGTCGTCACCGATGACATCAATCAGCGCGGGAAAGCGATAGCCGACGCCTTAGTGCAGCAGCAGAACTGCCACACTGCACATATCAAGGCCGATGCTGCCTTCCAGAACGCGTTGACCTTGTTCAATGATTGTACGGAAGATGTCGACAAGAAGCGGGCAGCATTTGAAGCGCGGTTGGTCCAACTCGAAATATCTGAAATCGCCTATCGCTCCGCCATTCCGGACATAAATTTGATCGGTGAATTAGAAGGGGCAATCTCTAAATTTGACAAGGATCTCGCGGCGGCGAGCGGACGGCATGTAGGTGCGAGGAATGCTATCGCCAGCGCGCAGAGGCCAGATATTCAGCCGCTACGTCTCAATTGCGATCATGCCCAAGGTGCCGCCGACGATGCCGCAAAGCGCAGCGCTGAGGCGAAGCAACGGCATCAGTCGCTTCTCGAATTGCAATCGAGTTTGGCCGATGAACTAAAAAATCTGCACAGCCTTGAACAATCGTCTGGCGCGTTGCGCGGTCTGGCTGAAGCGTTCGACGGGCAAAACGAGCTGCGCACCAGCCTCGAAACCTTTGCGATCGGTGCCATGTTTGACCAAGTCCTAGAAGCCGCAAACCTGAGACTCGATCCGATGACGACGGGGCGATATCGGTTCGAACGCGACACAGTAAGTGTCGGCGGGAGGTCAAAACGGGGACTCGACGTGCGCGTTCACGACATCGAGACAGGTCGAGCCCGCGAGATCATAACATTGTCAGGAGGTGAAACCTTCATTGCGGCCCTGTCATTGGCTCTGGGGCTTTCAGATGTTGTCGAAATGACCAATGGAGCAATCAGGCTCGATACGATTTTCATCGATGAGGGCTTCGGCAGCCTCGACACCGAAAACGACGCCGGAACGTTGGATCAAGTCCTTCAAGTCCTGCAGAATATTGTTGGCGAGCGACGAGCCGTAGGACTAATTTCGCATGTGCCTTTGGTCCAGCAAGCGGTGCCCAACGGGTTCACTGTGCACAAGGGGGTCAATGGCAGTCAGATAGAAGTTCGATTGGCATAGCCGGAGCTAGCACGGCGGCTCTGGGGAGGATGTTTTCCTCTTTGGTTCATCGCTAAAATCCGTCCGAAATTCTGCTACATATTTCGGACACATCAACTGGACTCCGTCCGAAATTCTGCTACATATTTCGGACATGGACAGCCTGACATCCGGAATCAAATCGAAAATCCTCGATCGCGTAGATCGTGGAACGGTGGGCGCTGTCTGGACGCCAAGTGATTTTCTCGACATTGCCGGGCGCGACGCCGTCGACAAGACGCTCCAACGCCTCGTCAAATGGGGCAATCTTCGCCGCATCGATCGCGGCCTCTACGACAAGCCGCGATTCAATAGCCTCACACAGCAGGACAGCCCCGCCGATCCGAAGGCGGTTATTGATGCCGTCGCGCGCCGGGATCAGATCCGGGTGCTGGTCGATGGTATGACCGCAGCCAATGATCTTGGTTTCACCAATGCCGTCCCGGCCAAAACCATTGTCCATACAGATGCGCGCGCCAAGGCGATCAAACTTGGCAACCTCACGATCACCTTCAAGCAGACTGCTGCCAGCAAACTGTTCTGGGCAGGGCGCCCGGCAATGCGCATCGTACAGGCACTGCACTGGCTGCGCGATACGATGACAGGCGGTGACAATGATCTGTGGCTCCGACGACTTACCATGCACCTTCATGATCCCGTACATGGCGCCGAATTGCGGGGCGACCTAGCTGACGGCATGTCCACCCTACCGTCATGGATGCAGGAACTGCTGCGTCCACTTGTCTTGAATGAAGCGCACGACGCGTGAACCCGGCCTTCGACGAAATCCTCAGCACGGATGAAGCAACCCGACGCGGTCTCTTCGCGACGACAGCCCAGCGTCTCGGCACAACGTCCCAGAATGTCGAAAAGGACTTCTGGGTATGCTGGACGCTCGACGCCCTGTTCAACGGACTCACCGATGGACCGCGTCTGCTGTTCAAGGGCGGCACCTCGCTCTCCAAAGGCTTCAGCCTGATACGGCGCTTCTCGGAAGATATCGACGTCACCGTTTTTCGCGACGATCTGGGAGTTCCCGCGTCGGTAGAAGAGCTAGAAGCCTTAAGTCGCAAGAAGCGCGAAGCGGGGCTTGATGCCATAAGGACTGCCTGCGAGAACTATATCAACGGTGCCTTGCTCCAGGATTTGGGGGCGATAGTCGCCAAAGCGTGCACCCGCAATGGGTTCGACGTGGGCGCGATCCGGGTGGAGCCAGATGCCGCGGACCGGCAAACGCTGCTGCTGATCTATCCCAGCGTTACCCCCGTGGACGCCTATATAGCAAAGTCTGTGAAGATCGAATCCGGTGCAAAGTCGGCACTCGATCCCAATACCCGCCGCGCCATTGCACCTTATGTCAACGACGACCTTCCAGCCATCGACCTCACAGTTCCCGGTGTCACCATCGTCGATGCCGAGCGGACCTTCTGGGACAAGGTGGTCATTCTGCACGGCCTGCGTCGTTGGTATGATATCCGGGGTCAACTGCGGGGCAATGGGCAACGTATCTCGCGCCACTATTATGACCTGTACCAGCTTCTCCAATCGGAGACTGGCCGCACAGCTATGGCCAATCTTGCCTTGGGCCTGGATTGCGTCGCGCATGCCAGAATATTCTTCAATCGCCCCGATTTCGACCTCGGGTCCGCGCATCCGCCGACCTTTGCTCTCTGCCCAGACGGCGACATGATCGACAACCTACGACAGGACTATCGAGCAATGAGCGCCATGATCTTTGGCGCACCGCCTCCATTCAATGCAATCGTCGAAGAGATTGCTGCGCTGGAACAGACCCTCAATAGCGCCGCGTCATGACGGGCATTTTCCAGCGACTTTTCGGAAAAAGTGCGCTCCCAGAGGCAACGATACAACCCGCGCAATCGCAACGCTTCGAAATCAAAGAATATGGCCACAGCCTGGTCAGCATACCCGCGCTCGATTTCTTTGGTCATCATGCTCTGTCGCCGAACGGTCAGTTTCGGCTCATTTGGTCAGACCGAGACCCAACTGGGACCATCGGCGGCCATCGATATGAGGGACACGGAACCTGGGCTCTGCTCGCTGACGACAAGGTAGTCGCAAAGGGGCGGCTCGAAAGGCCACAAGATGGAAAGGTAGCTGATGACGGCACTTTCATCTTGCATGACTGGCTCTTTGGTGATCGGTTAATTGGGCACTTTATAGCCTACCGCGCCGATGGACATATATTGCTCAAGAAAGAGCTCTCCGCGAATCTGATGATCAATGGCCTGTCGAACGACGGGAAATTCGCCATCTGCCAAACGGCCAATGCGCCGGGTAGCCCAGATAGTTGTCGCTACATCCTGTTCGATCTCGGCCAGGCGCAAGAGATAACTCGTTGGGAGCCGGAAGCGGGATGGGCCGACGGCTTCGAGTTCGACGCCCTCAACCGGCGCGTTTACCTCGTCCAAAAGGGCGATGAGCGTGTGGGATACAACTTCGATGGCACGATGGTTAACCGCGAAGGATGGCAGCAACGCCGGATTGCGGCGGGCGACCTCAACGTCATCCGAACGGTTTTGGAGTCAGTCAGTGGCGATCCCGACGCCGAGCTTCGCCGGTTGATCGTCGCAGGACTCGACCATGCGGCGCATTCAGAAGATGTCCGGCAGCAAGCACGGGCATTGCGCTTTCTGGGCGAACTCCACGAACAATCCGGTGAAGTGGATGAAGCGATCAAAGCCTATGACAATGCACTGATGCTAGATCCTCAAGTCGGCGTTTCAAGACGGGTCGAGAAGCTCCGCAAGGCGAGTTTGCCTAAGCAGTCCAAGCCATCAGCCAAGAAACTGGGTCGCTTCGAGCAACAAGCGCAAAGGCTGGGTATAGAGCACGAATTAGCGCTGCTGGAACAAGGTGCAACGAAGGAATGGCGCTTAAAGCCCACTGACCCGTGGATGTCCGTCGAAGAGGCCGCGCTGGAACATTACAGTGCTGAGGGGTGGACGGGTGCTGCCGCCGAAGGTGGATTGATGCTGACGCTCATCAAAGCCGCGTCCTTCGCGGCACTTCAACCACGAAACGCCAACACATTCGTAGAAGCACTGTATACCCAGAATGTCGCATTTGACGAGGACAGTTTTAACATGGATCAGTTGATCGAGACCGCAGTCCGAGCCACGCGCATGCAGATTGAACGAAATTGGGAAGTAATCGCGGCGACGGCCGGCAAGACACCTGCATACTATCCCCGCGTTTGCTTAAATCATGTGACTGGGTTGCACGAGGCACTGGGTTCACAGCGTCTCGGAGCAATAGCGAGATTGTTCGCGCAGGCACCATATGATCTGCGAGCGGGATGGCCAGACCTGACACTGTGGAGGGATGGCGAGATTCGCTTCGTCGAGGTGAAGGCACCGGGCGACTCCATGCACGCGAGCCAGGCGCGGCTCATTTCAACGATACTGGTCCCGCTTGGATTTCGGGTTGGGATTGCGGAGGTTCGCCCGATCTGACGAGATGGATAACAACATGAGTACGGTACCGCCTTCCAAACGGCGCTTACCAGGTGATTACTGGCGAGAAAAATAAACCTCAAAAAGTGAGAGACTATTCGAATAGATGAGAAATATTCTGTTAAAATGCAAAATTCTGAGGATGTAGCGGAAGATGGTCCTACTCGATGAACAAACGACTGGTTTAGTCGTTCTATAACAAACAGCGGACTGTCCGGACCGTCCAACTCGGCAGCGGTTCCCTCGACTGATGAACGAATGGCGGCTTAGGGCCTTTGCCGCTTAATAGGAGACTGTCGGGACCCCCTACTTGCCGCCCTACGTTAAGCAATCATCTGGCTGGTAAGTCCAACTTTTCGGTCGTTCCTAGTAGCGTTTACCCAGTCGACGAAACGCCCAGTTTTAGGCTTCGAACTTGTACCATTGAACGGCGACAATAGGCGCGCACACTGCCACCGCCTGTTCGGCGGATAGCTCAAGCGACAAAAGGAAAGCGGGAAGGGGAGGGGTGTCGCTCATTCGGGCGAATACCCGGAGATTCCCATGACCATATTAGCAATCAACTCAGTCGCGACCAAAGCGCATATGATCAACCGCGCAGCCCACCAAATCGCTTCACTTTTTGCCCAAGCCGAACCGATTGCGCGCGCAATGCTCAATGACGCAATGACAAGTGCGTTCGACGCCAACGACGCAAGCGGTGCTTGGAGCCAACGTGACAGCTTTGACATGCTCGAACACGGCATGGTCAAAGCACTGCTGTTGCGGCAACCGAGTGACGATCCACGCTCTGAGGTTGCAGCATTAGACCAATTGATGAACCTACTGCCGACACAAACCGTGCGCAGTGAAGAACAGGTGCGCTATCAACAATTCTCAACGCCGCCGCCACTTGCTTGGCTGGCGACTCAAGCGGCGATGATCACTGACATCGATCATGTCCTCGAACCGAGCGCCGGAACGGGTCTGATGGCTGTCGCTGTGCAGCGTGTCGGGGCATCGCTTCATTTGAACGAACTCGCAGACCAGCGCCGCGCGTTACTGCAACTCAACTTCTTAACGGCCAATATAACGGCCCATGACGGCGCGCGTATTGATGCTTTGGTCACGCGTCGCCCGAGCGTTATAGTCATGAACCCGCCGTTTTCGCGCAGCGGCGGCAACCGCTATGATCATTTTGCCGCTGTTCGCCATTTGGTTGCAGCACTGCGTTTGCTGGCACCGGGTGGGCGGCTTGTTGCGATTATGCCCGATTGGTTCAAAGCTGAAGGAAGACTTGCGCGGGTATGGGAGGACTGTTTCACCGGCAAAACGCTGCATGCTGTCTGGCGGTTCGAGGAAGGCGCATTTACAAAGCACGGCACCAACGTTGCTGTCCGAATGATTGTCGTTGACAAAGTCCCCGGACGCGGGTCGACCGTCGTTGTCAACCGAGCGCAAACCGCTGATTTTCTTGAAGCACTGGCGCAGATTCCGGCGCGCGCTCCGCTACTTTTGCGCGACGCAGAACCACCACCAGGGCCATTCCCCGCAACTGCGGTAGATTTATTTTCCGGCTTCAAAACTCCAGCTTTGCGCCCTAACGCGCCGGTAGCCTTGTCACAGCAGATCAAAGCGGTGCCAGTTGAATATCAGGCGCTTGACGATCCGGCACCACTCGCTGAGCAAACGGGGATATATCTGCCTTACCGGCCAAGCCGGATCGTTTTTGCAGACGCTGGCGCGCATCCAACCCCGCTTGTTGAGTCGCTGGCGATGGGATCAATCGCGATGCCGCGCCCAAGCTACGTCCCGTTACTTCCAGCGCATGTGGTTAGTGGAAAGGTACTCAGCGCCGCCCAGCTTGAGACCATCGTTTATGCTGGCGAAGCCACAGAGCAGCGGCTGCCGGGGCTTTTCAACCCTCCCGCCGATGGCCTAACGCTTGAACCCCATGCGGACGGGCGCAGCTACCGGCAGGGCTTTTTCTTGGGCGATGGCACCGGTACTGGCAAAGGTCGACAGATTGCTGGCATCCTGCTTGATCAGTGGATTAAAGGGAATAAGCGCCACATCTGGATTAGCGAAAGCGCGCAACTGCTTGAAGACGCACGGCGTGACTGGTCGGCACTATCAGGCCTCGCGCTTGATATCCATCCGCTGACCAACTGGAAGCCTCATGAAACGCTGAAGCTCAGCGAAGGCGTGCTGTTTGTGTCTTATCCGACACTGCGTTCGTCAACGGGTGAACATTCACGGCTGCAACAAATTCTCAATTGGGCAGGTGAGGATTTTGCCGGTGTTATCATCTTCGACGAAGCCCATGCGATGGGCGGGGTTGCGGGCGGCGAGGGCGGCTTTGTGCAGCGCAAAGGTTCGCTCCAAGGGATAACGGGCGTAACGCTACAGAACAGGCTGCCAGACGCGCGCGTGATCTATTCATCGGCAACTGGCGCGTCTGACGTCAACAATCTCTCCTACGCGGTGCGGTTGCCGCTTTGGGGGCCGGGCACTGCCTTTGCCAGTCGCGAGAGTTTCATCAGCGAGATTCGTGAAGGCGGAATTGCGGCAATGGAACTCGTCGCGCGCGAACTCAAAGGCCTCGGGCTATACTGCGCGCGTGCGCTCAGTTTTGCAGGCGTTGAATATGATATTCTTGAGCATAAGCTGACGCCTGATCAAATACGTGATTTCGACACATATGCCGACGCGTGGGCGATTATCCACCGTAATATGGAACAAGCGCTCGCTCTAGCAGGCGTGACCGACCCACTTGAAGGCACCACGCTCAACGGCCAAGCGCTTGCAGCTGCACGCTCACGATTTGAAAGCTGCAAGCAGCGCTTCTTTGGACAATTGCTACTGAGCATGAAGCTACCGACATTGTTTCCTGCGATTGCCGAAGCGATCGCGAGAGGGATGAGTGCGGTGGTTCAACTCGTCTCGACGGCTGAAGCTATGCTCGACCGGCGGATTGCGGGATTGTCGGCAGAGGAACGTGCTGAGCCGATGATTGATCTGTCGCCGCGCGAATATATCCTTGATTATCTCGTCAACGCTTTTCCGACGCGGATGATGGAAAGCTACTATGACGACGGCGGCAATGAACGGTCACGCCCACTTTGTAGCGATGACGGCAATCCGGTGATCTGCCTTGAAGCCGAGCGCCTGCGCAATGAGACAATCGAGATGCTATGTGCGATGCCGCCAATCGCCAATGCGCTTGATGCAATCATCACCCGTTTTGGTGCCGAGAATGTTGCAGAGATCACCGGGAGAACACGTCGGTTATTGACAGCTGTTGATGGCAGTCAGCGGATCGAGGCGCGCTCGGGGCGTACCAACCTTGCTGAAACCGAGCACTTCATGCGCGGCGACAAACAGATACTCATCTTTTCAGACGCGGGCGGCACGGGACGAAGCTATCACGCCAGTTTTGACGTCCGCAACCAAACGCGGCGCGTCCATTTTTTTGCTTGAGCCGGGCTGGCGCGCTGACCGTGCCATTCAAGGGCTTGGCCGTACCAACCGCACCTATCAAGCGTCAGCACCTATTTTTAGACCGGTTACAACCGACTGCCGGGGCGAGCGGCGGTTTATTTCAACAATCGCGCGGCGCTTGGATGCGCTCGGCGCACTGACGCGCGGACAGCGCCAGACCGGCGGACAAAATCTGTTCAACCCAGCAGATAATCTTGAAAGCAGCTATGCGCGTGATGCATTGGTGCGCTGGTTCCACTTGCTCTACGGCGGCAAGTTGGCGAGTTGCACGCTTGGCGATTTTGAATACCGCACCGGGCTCAAACTCCTCACGGCTGCGGGGCTATCCGAAGACCTGCCACCGATCCAGCGCTGGCTCAACCGCATACTTGCGCTTCCGATTGCGCTTCAGAATGCGATTTTTGATGAGTTCATGGGGCTAGTTGAGGCCCGCGTTGAGGCGGCGCGCAAGGCGGGCACACTTGATATCGGTGTTGAGACCATACGTGCTGACCATATGGTGATCGCGGGTGACCTGCTCTTGCGAACCGATGAGCGCACGGGTGCCACGTCGCATTTGCTGACGGTTGACGCACAGTGGAAAAAGGACATCCGCTCACTTGACGATGTGTTCGCCGTCGCCGAGCGACACAGTGGCAGGAGCCGTTTTGTCCAAAACGTGCGTTCCAAGAATGTTGCGCTGCTTATCCCGGCGCAGTCGCTCCTGCTTGATGATGCCCGCGTCGTGCGACAGTTTGCGCTGCTCCGGGTGAGCAGCACCGGATTTATTACGGCGGAAGCGCTTGAGGAGAGTCACTGGCTGACGGTCTCGCGCGCGCGCTTCGCAAGACTCTGGGACGCCGCCGCGACGAAGGCGGCACATGAGTTTTCGACCGAGCGGCTCTATATCGTCAGCGGCCAGTTGCTACCGATTTGGAACAAACTTGATAAAAATGCCCTCGAAGTGCGGCGGATCACGACGGACGACGGCGTATCGATCCTTGGGCGGGTTGTGCACGTGTCACGTGTCAATGATCTCTGCGCCAAGCTCGGGGTTAGTGAGCGCGTGACGCTTGATCCCAAAACGATCCTGCAGTCGCTTAGCGGCGGCAAGGCGATCCTGTTGAATGTTGACCAGTCACTCAGCATCAAACAGAGCCTCGTCAACCGGCAAGTGCGGTTTGAGCTGTTCGGGTTCGATCCGCGCCGCTTGGCATGGTATAAGTCGCTTGGCTGTTTTACCGAGATTATTCAGTCGCGAACACGCCTGTTTGTCCCCGTTGACCGCGCCGAGGCGATCACCATGACGCTGATGTAATCGGTCAAGCCCTACGTACAGCATCAAGCGCACAGCGTGCGCAATTTGATCACCCCCCGCGCAAACATCAGCCCAACACTGATCGGTGGTGGGTCGTTCCGGCGCGGTCGCGCCGGTTGCGCGTTATTGTCAAAAGGGAAGGGGGAGAGCGCGAGGGGAGCGCGAGGTTTTGGCAAAGACCGTCCGCGCTCGCTTTTCAAGGAGACCTTCAATGACCCAATCAACACTGCCTTTTTACAAGCTTGGGCTTTCAAAACTCAATGTCCGTAAAACTTACTCGCCAAGTGGCATTGACAGCTTGGCAGCCAACATGCTTGCTCACGGCGTATTGCAGCCGCTGCGCATTAAGCCGTCTGCCAAAGCGGGGCGCTTTGAAGTGACAGCCGGCGGCAGGCGCTACCGTGCGATTGCGCTTAACATCAAGCGTGGCCATTTTGACAAAAATTACAGCGTCCCGGTCATCGTCGCTGATGGCAGCGATGAGATCATGCGTGAGCAGTCGCTTGCTGAAAATGTCCTGATCGAGGGGATGACGCCCGCCGACGAATGCGGTGCTTATCTTGATATCATGGCCGGTGGCGACGATGTTGATGCCGTTGCCAAGCGCTTTGGCACAACGTCGCGCTATGTCCAAAGCCGTCTGCGCCTTGCAAAGCTTGCGCCGCCGATCTTCAAGGCTTTGGCATCGGGCAAGATCAGCCTCGAAATCGCGGCGGCTTATGGTTCGACCCCTGACCAAGCCAAGCAAATGCAGGTCTGGAAGCTGCTCAGCAGCGGCCATCAAGCATCAAACTACAATGCGATCAAACGCGCGGTGACCGATAACGCGATTGATGCGTCGAACCCGATTGCGCAGTTTGTCGGGCTTGAGGCCTATCTAGCCGCAGGCGGGCGCACCGAACGTGAGCTTTTTTTGGCTGTGGAACAGACCGCTTGGCTTGATGCTGATCTTACACAAAGCCTTGCTGAAACCAAGATTGCCGCGCAAGCCGAACGCATGGTCGCAAAGCGCGGACTCGCTTGGGTTAGGCCACTGCTGACAAGCTCGCCGGGCTATGACGATACGCAGCATTTGCATGCCTATTATCTTGAGCGCGCTTTGCTGACCGACGAGGAAACTCAGCGCGTTCAGACGCTGGACGCACAAATCGCCACGCTAAGCGAATGCATCAAGCGCCGCGAAGTGGATGCGCCTGACATTGCGCTACTGATTGCTGAGCGTGACGCGCTTGAGGACGCGCGCAGAGCGCCTCCTCTGAACGACAAACAAATTGCCGAAGATATGAAGCCTTATGTTGGCGGGTTTCTCATCCTGACACGTGAAGGCACGACTGAGATATATCACCAGCTTTATGCGACGAAGATGCGTGCGCGGCCAAAGGCGTCCAAACCGAGCGAGGGGGATGCTGCGTCGGTTGCTGCCCCCGAGCTTGCGCGCCGCGTGACGCAAGCACTTGCGGTGCACCGACGAGACGTGCTTGCGCTCCACGTCGCAAACGATCCAGCGCTCGCACTTGATCTGGCGCTGTTTCAGCTTGCGGTGCCGCTTGCACAAACTTACCGTCAATATGATACTGGCTCAACGATAGCCATTAACGCCCGCGACGACCCAGCAGGGAGCCGTGATCTGCCGCAAACACCTGCGCGCAGCCAACTTGATGCGTTGCGCGAGACGCTTGATAATGGCTGGGCGGGTGAACCGACTGCGTCAGCCGCCTTCAGCGCGTTTCGGTTGATGGGTGAAGCGGCCAAGGCGGCTTGGCTTGGCTATAGCGTTGCCCAGTCGCTCAAGGCATCGCTTGGCGGACGCGGGCAGGCAGATTTTGGCAACCGCTTTCATGATTGGCTCGGTGCTGAGCTTGGTATCGACACCGCGCAGTTCTGGCGACCAACCGCTGAAAATTATTTCGACGGCTTGAGAAAGCATGCCATTCTTGAAACCATCGCTGAATTTGGTGACCCGGTGATTGCGGGTCGCTACGCGGCTGCCAAAAAGAGCGAGCTCGCTATGGCGGCTGAAAAGCTCTGCGCCGGGAGCGTCATTGTCGAGCCAGCGGTCAAGGCGCGCGCGCTTGATTGGGTGCCGACTGAAATGCGCTTTGTGTCACCGGTGCAGATGACCCAAGATGCGCGGGACGAGCAAGCCGAGGTCGAGCCTTCTGAAGCTAATATCGATGATGTTGGCGTTTCAGAAGGTTCTTTCGAACCCGCAGAAATCGAGACGGCCCTGGCCTGATCTAGGCGTTGCAAATCAATTGGTCGTCAGCGCAAGCCCGACGCTGGCGACCGTATTGCGTGGTTGCTGTATCCCAGAAAACCGCCGTCAGAGGCGACCGGTTAAATGCGATCAGGGCCACTGCTGCGCCTTAAACCCACACCCGTCGCAAGTGGCTTAGCTATTTCAATCCAAACACACGCGTTCGCCTGCTGACACCGTCGCCTCAGCATGCCCGCTTGCGCGCACGTGTCATCTCTATGTGGGCATTCTTTGGTCAATCGGAGCATCATGTCATGAAGCAACCCAAACCCCGTTTTGATATTGCCCAAACGGTCACCGACCTCATAATTGAGAAGCTCGAAGCGGGCGTGAAACCGTGGGAGCGCCCTTGGACGGGGGTGCCGGTCTCGCGCCCTATGCGCAGTTGCGGCACGCCCTACCGGGGGATCAATGTTTTCATGCTGTGGATGATGGCTGACGCCAAGGCTTATGTATCGCCCTATTGGCTCACCTACCGACAGGCTGAAACACTTGGCGCTCAAGTGCGAAAAGGTGAGAAAGCAAGCCAAGCACTATTTTACAAGCTGCTCGGCGAAGCGCCGGACGCGGACGTTCGAGGACGCCAGATTGACGAACAAAAACGCCGCCGGGTACTGCGCAGCTATGCGATCTTCAACGCCGATCAGATCGACGGGTTGCCCGAGCGCTACGCCCCTGTCGTCGTCACTGCGCGCTGTGACGACGACGAGAGGCGCGAAGCGATTGAAGCCTATTTTGCTGCGATTCCAGCCAGCGTAATTCACCGCGGTGACCGTGCCTATTATGACCAAACAACAGATAGGATAGTGTTGCCGACTGAAAATAGCTTCAAAAGCTATGCGCATTACGCTTCAACAAGGGCGCATGAGACACTCCACTGGGCTGGCGGAGCCTCGCGTTTGAACCGCGCATTTGGCGCACGCTTTGGTGACAAAGCCTATGCTTTTGAAGAATTGGTGGCAACGATGGGCGAGGCTGCACTTTGCGCACGACTTGGCTTGCCAGCCGCGCTGCTCGACGATCATGCCGCTTATATCGGCGACTGGCTGACGATCCTTGGGGGCGACCGCAATGCAATCTTGACCGCTGCTGCCAGGGCAGACGAAGCCTTTGCCTATCTCGATGGTTATGTGATTGAGCCGACATCAGAAATCTCGCAAGATTGCGCAGCCGATACGATAACCGAGCGCGCGTTGGCAGCCTAGGCTTGTATAGCGCATCATAACGCGACGCAAAAAAGCCACCGTTAATTTTTGGATAACTGCCGAGCAAAGCGAATGGGCGGTTCAACAACAGCTAAAACAAAAACTGATCCTTAGCGCCCGCCTGGTTGCCGGTTGCTAGCGGCGTGTCACGCGCGCTGGTTCCGCTCTCATATCAATCTAAAGGGGAGGAGGGATTGGGGAGGGATATCGCTGCGGGGAGCCGCCTATGACCCAAATATTTACGCAGCCGTTGGTGCTTCGCACCCAGTATTTCACCAAGGAGTTTTCCTCATGCAAAGTTCTGTCACCGTCAAAGCCAGCGTTTCCCAAGATGTTATTGCCAAAGTCACACGTCTGTTCAATGGTTCACTCGCGGATATTTTGAATGAACTATTCCAGAATGCCCGCAGAGCTGTTGCAACACGTATCGGCGTAACGAACGGTCAGCACGGAGAGCAGCACTGGATCGAAATCAGCGATAACGGTGGCGGCATTGCCGATCCCAGCCACTTGTTAGCGCTTGGTGTGTCGGGTTGGGACGCAGGCATTGCCGCGCGCGAAGACCCCGCAGGCATGGGGCTATTTGCGCTTGCTGGTCGCAAGACGCGCATCACTTCGTTTCACGGCGGCGATGGGTTCAGTCTGGTTGTTCCAGCGGACGGATGGACTGGACGCAAAACACTACGCGTCAAAAAGGTTTTCAAGGGCACGGGAACACGAATTCGTTTTGAGGCCAGTGCACAGTGGGCGCGCGATCTGCGCGAAGCGGTTGCAAAAGCAGCGCGTTATCTGCCTCTAACCGTTGAGCATGGCGGACAGCATATGGAGTCGGCGGATTTTCTTGAAAACGCTGTGCTTATTGAAGAGATCTTAGGCGTTCGGATCGGCGTCTTTGCAAAGACTCACCACGGCTATGAACCCTCAATCAATTTCCACGGTGTGACGATCAATCGGCGCTTGCCAAGGATCGCTGAAGCAGGTTTGACTGGCTGGAGCGTCAAGATTGATGTGGTGAGCGCGCCTGATCTTCAACTGGTTTTGCCAGCGCGCAAAGAGGTTGTTGAAACAACATTTCTGGCTGAGCTCATGCGGGCCTGCAAATGTGCGATTTTTCGCGCCATCGCACAGCGCGGCGAACACCGTTTGGCATATGCTGACTGGCGTGACGCCCAAGCGCTTGGGATTATACTACCGCAAGCCCGCGCTTTGTTACCCCTTTGGTGTGCGCCGACCGCCGAAGATGGCTTTGTTCTGCAAGACCGCTGCGTACCCGGCGCAGGCGCACTGCTTGTCGCTGAAATGCCAGTGATTGAAGCCCAACTGCTTGAACGCGCCTTCCAGATGGATAACGCGTTAAAACACACGTTAATATGTGCAAATACTGCATATATCGGCTATACTTGGTACGACAGTTTGCCGTGCATTACCCAGTGCAACATTACAGCGACACACGGCGGCGCAGTCGTTCGACAAGACGCACTTGGTAAAGCGCTAGCTGGCGATCATCGCATCGACGACGCTTCTATCACGCTCGACATCGCGTCGCCTGCCGGTTTGACGAATATGATCGTGCCGCTTGACGTCGTGATTGGCTTTCACGACGAGAATTTTTCACAGCTCAGCGATGCTATGATCCTTGTAACGCGCGCTAGCATGATCGTGCCTGAGGACCTCAGCGACCTCCTATTTAATGCGCTGTTTGAATATTGGCAGGACTGCGACGCCGATAGCTACGAGAGCCAATCGCGCAATTTTCGTGAAGAAGCGCTTCACCGCGCGTATCAATTGCTTCGTAGTCGCGAGGCAGCCGATCTGCTCCGAATCGAAAACGCTATGCGCACGCACATACTCTGGATGGTGCCGCGCGGGCAGCAACTCAGCACGCGCATAAGCGATACAAACTGCGTCGTATCGGTGAGCGATGATGAGCATCAGGTGTTGGGCCACGAACCTGCCTGATAATCCCAAATATCTTACCGAAGTGTGATCAAGCCACAAATTTATTTTTTGGCACACGCTTAAAATTGCGGGTTCTGCCCCGCACAAATCTCAGGAGGATGTCATGGCTGACCGCGTGTCTGCGTCAATCAGTTTGGGCGGAGCACTTACTTCGTTCCAATATCATAAGCTTTTAGAGATCATCGCGCGTGAAGCACTTATGATTGACTGGGACGGTACGCCGTTTGACCCCGCGCGCCGCAACGTCGGCGAACCGCTCACGCTTTACGCCCATGAAGTTGCTTGGGGCCGCTTTGAAGAACTGGAGGCATGGTGTGCGACCCAGAAGCTAGCGTTCGTGCGGTCGTCGGGCGCTTGTGCCGGTCAATGGGGCGCACAGCGCACCGTGTTTACGGGGCACGGCGATCCGATATCCTACGCGGCCGACGAAGAGGATTATGTCGTGGTGAACAAAGCTACGCTTGAAAAGCTCGGTTCGATCTTGGCAATCAATGCCTACTTCGATCGCGCCGAGTTCAAGCTGCCACCGCTGGTTGTCGAGGCTGATTTGGGCAGCGCGTCGAGAAAATAGCGCGGTGTGTTGACCTGCCCAAACCAAACAGAGACCAACAAAACATCGCTAATACCGCCGACTGTTCACTCGTCTACGCCAGCAATCAGCGATCTGCGGGCTACATCGCAGGACTAACGTAGCCGCAGCATAGAAGCCAGATTTTCCAGTCTTGAACCAACGACCGCCCTCGACAATCCCGTTCGAGGGCATTTTTATGAGAGGGGGCCGACATGGCCGATTATTATTCACCTACGGTCGTCCAGCAGATTATTCCGCTTAGCGACATGACGCCGCTTGAACTATGGCTACTTAGTCTGATTTTTGATGCCGCACCAATGGGTGACGGTCTATATTTTAGTGCAAGCGAAGGGCCACGCGATATAATCAGTATCGAGCCCGCCGACTTGCGCGAAGCGACTGAGGCATCCGCCGCGTTCACTGGCACCGCCACGCGGATTGCGATTGAGGCGCTCAGCAAACATGGTAACAACGCCAGCTATATCGAAATTGACGCCAGCATGGAGTGGTGGGAGCATGTGTTTCAAGACATAATAATACGGTCTCGCACAGTTGATCATATATCGGTCATCACCGCATTTACTTGCTCAAAACTGCGCCTTGACGGCTTTGGCGGCCTTGCGACTTTGATCACCAGAGACTGCATTCGCAGCAAATCGCTCGATGACGTGCTGATGGACTTTCTCTCCGAAGCCGAGGAGCGCGGCGAAATCAAACCACTCGGGTGAGGCTGGTGCCGCTTGGCGGCGCTGCTCGCGCTAGCGACAAGCGCAACGGCGCTCATAACACCACAAGCGAAGTGGGGGAGAGGGGAGCCACAAGTTTTTTGGAAAAATTAGAAGAGGATCAAGGCCGTGGGACGTTCAGTGTCATTTCCAAGCGGAGCAGTCGTTGCTTTTGAAAATATATCATATTTTGAAAATAGCGACGATTTTGAGTGGTTTGTAGAGGATATCAAAGCACGCGCCGCTGAACTCTTCCCCTCACTTTACGACTGCGATAGCTGGCGCGCACGCGAGGATCATATCTTAATGCGCAACACATATAGCGATTTTGGCATGTCAGAATATCACGGCCTTGCCGCAATCTGGATAGCGGAGCGATGTGACGGCGCATATTATGACTCTCCACGCGCGGCGCTTGGTCAACACTGGCTCGGACAAATTCGCACGAAGTTTCTCCACGCATTTGGTGATCTTCTTTTTGAGGGGCATATGTCGAACGGCGAAGGCGTTTATCGGCACAAGGCTCGGGCAGCATAGCAGGCTTAAGCGGAATATGGCGCAACCCCCAAAGTCGTACTCAATATTCTACGGTTGGCGCCAGCCCTTATGCAGAGACAAACCCTGCACGTCGTAACGAGCGAGGACATTGGCTGTGCCTGTTCATACCGCCAAATTTGCGTTCTTGATTATCTGCGATCCGCAAGACGCGGATCAGCTCATCAGCCTGTTGGCGTTCCTGCACGAATTTTCAGCTAAGATTGTGCGAATTGTCAAAGGATAGATATGTCAAACCAAGGCGTTGGCTATTTGCTTGGAACGCTGTGGGTGATAGTCTTGGGCATATGAAGATCAGTTGTGCAGGGCGTTGTGATTTGTCAGAGCTAATTTTGCGCTCAAGCGATTTTGCTTGGCTGCCTGATATCGCAGTCTAGCACAGTGTGGATCGTCCCCAAGCAAAGCAAGTGGAGCGCAAATCAGCGCATACAAATCCCCGAGGCGCTTACCGCTATCCTCATTTGCTGGTATAGCGGCGAGGGTGGCCACGACGATGAAACTGTCGCGGTGCATCTCGTCAAAAACGCACGCGCGGCAAAACAGTGGATTGCCTGCGACTGTTTGGGGGCTGACGTCCCGCCGCCGCTCATGTCAGTCGCACTTCTCTCGGATATTGATACTTACTATCTGCGACGCCTGACTGGGACTGGGCGGCCTGAGCATAGAAGTGATTGTCCTTTCTTTCGTGAGCAAGCCATGCTCCGCCAGCGCAGTGCGGTCGCCTATGATACCGTAATTGCGCATCCTGAGGGCTATTTTTCGGTGTTGACGCCCGAAGTTGAGAAGCTGGCTCAAATGCCTGTGGGCGATATGACTGATAGCCGCGCGCGTCGCGCCGCCACCCCGCGGCTTGCCCGACTACTCTGGCGGTTAATGGAGCGCGCGCACGTCAACACAGTGCCGCCCGTCGGCAATCTCCGAACTGGCAATGAACCGTCAATCCAAGCTGAATTTGATGCGCTAAAACGAGGTGCACGCGGACTTGAGGTCGCGCCGGGGATTGAATTGACCCGCACCTTGTTTTATTATGCGGGTGCCTATCATAGTGAGCAGATATTCGCCAAATTGCGCGCGCTTGCGCGCAATTGGCCCGAAGATCATGCACCGCAAGCCTTTATGTTGCTCTACACCGCGCAGGTTCACGGACATGATCTTCATATTCGCGGTTTTGCGCCAATTCATGTTGCCAATCGGGTGCAATGCCTCTCGTCGCAGGTAGGGCCTGTCTCTGGGCCGTTTTTGAGCCTTGTTGTGATAGGCGACCCCCCCGAGACGCATGGCTACACTGCGGTACGCGCTTATGCCCAGCCCATTTTTAGCGGACGGCGGTTTATTCCTGTCGGCTCGGATACCGAACGCGATCTACTTGAGCGGCTGTTCACTCTGCAAAATCAACTTGTGCGCGACGGGACGGTACTCCGAATTACCAAGCCGCTATTCGATGACATGACAGACGCCGGATTTGTGCGCGCAGACATGATTGTTGAGACACAGCGAAAGGACGGAGTCGTAACCCGCTTCGCCTTAGTGATCCGCAGCCACGACGACGCAGCGCCTGTGCCCACTGCAATTGACCGCATCGGACATCTCATATTGGTAACAGATGAAGCACTTGCGCGCGGCTCGGTTGAAGCACAAATCATTGCATTCACGCAATCAGCGCGCTGTCTTTGATGCAATTGGTTTCATCACCGTGTCCAGCACAGCTTGGTCGACCCGGCGACCCACCCTTTCTCACTCCTCATTGGCGAAACCGAAATGCGCACCGGCAGAGATACGCGAGTCTGAGATCTCCTGTACCCAAATGCTCGAGGTATTTAGTCCCAGATTATGATTATCGTCACAACGGAGGACGCTATGGGACAGCTTTTACGCAGCAGCGCCAAGACCGCGTACGCCATTCGAGGCGAACTGCGCGATCGAAGCTTCCGATCGCTGCAGCTGACAAAAATGGTTCGGTATCAACGAGAAATTGGTAATCAAGTGGCGCAAACGGCAGTCTGTCGAGGACATGTTGATGGGGCTGAAGGAGCGCTGCAGCAAGGCCCTCACGCCAATCGAGGAAGCCGCTATCATAGCGTTGAAAGTGCAAGCACGTTTGCCACTCGATGATGTCTACATTGTGCTGAAAGATGTCATTCCACACCTGACGCGGTCATCCCTGCAGCGCTGTCTGCAACGGTACGGCATCTCGTAATTGCCGAAGGCAGACAGTGAAAAGCCAAAAAAGAGTTCAAGCAAGATAAGATCGACTACTTCCACATCGATATCGCCGAACTGCGTTATGAAGGTGGCAAAGACTTCCAGTTTGTAGCGGTGGATCGCACCTCAAAGCTCGTGTTCGTCCGAATCTACCGCAAGGCAACCAAGCCGGCGGCGGCTATCCTGCGGGTTCTGATCAAAACGATGCCGTATAAAATCCAAACCATCTTTACAGATAATGGGATGCAGTTCACCGATCACTACCTAAGCGATGGCGGCGTTTGGATCAGCCACATCTTCGAGCGCGTCTGTGGGCAAAATGGTATCAAGCACCGGCTCACCAAACCCTATCACCCCTAGATCAAAGGTCAGGCTGAACGCATGGTGCGCACCATCAAAGAAGCCACCGTCAAATCCTTCCATTACAGATCGATCCAAGAACTGCGACGACACGTTCGCGACTGGCTGACAGCCAGCAACCTCACCACCATAAACTGGGACTAAACAACTAAACCAATCAAAGTGGCCATGTTCTAAACTCATGCGATTGCCTCCTTATTTGTATTGGCACTTGGTTCTTCACGACCGTGGATCAGCCGGTAGAGTGCTGGCAACACGATGAGGGTCAAGATTGTCGAGGATATGATCCCGCCGATAACAACGCTGGCGAGTGGCCTTTGCACTTCTGATCCTGCCCCTACGTTAAGTGCCATTGGCACAAAGCCAAGAGATGCAACCAGAGCGGTCATCAACACTGGTCGCAACCGGGTCAGCGCACCTTCACGGATGGCTGCATCAAGTCCCATGCCGCGTTCGCGTAAGTCCTTGATGAAGGACAGCATGACCACGCCGTTCAATACGGCAACACCCGATAGCGCGATGAAGCCAACCCCGGCCGAGATTGACATTGGGATACCCCGCAATGCCAGCGCCGCGACGCCGCCGGTTAGGGCAAGCGGGACACCGGAGAACACAATAGCTGCATCTTTGGCCGACCCGAACAATGTGAACAGCAGACCAAAGATCAATATCAATGCGAGCGGCACGACGATTTGAAGCCGGGTTGCAGCGGACTGCAACTGTTCAAACGTGCCACCATATTCGACATAATAGCCTTCGGGCAGGTCAACTTTACTGTCCACGGCAGTGCGCAAGTCGGCAATGAACGATCCCAAGTCACGGTCCCGCACATTGGCGGTAATTACCGCGCGGCGTTTGCCATTCTCGCGGCTGATCTGGTTGGGGCCAACCGAAAGCGCAATGTCGGCCACTTCGGAGAGCGGCACGAACCCTGTGCCGCCTTCGCTGCTGAGGGGGATCGGTAAACGGCCTAGCGCATCAAGATCGGTGCGCATTTCTTCGGGCAAGCGCACGACAACATCGAAACGCCGGTCGCCCTCAAACACTTCGCCAGCGTGCCGTCCGCCGGTGGCGGTGGCGACGGCATCCTGCACATCGCTGACGTTGATCCCGTAACGGGCAAGCATGTCGCGCTTGGGAGTGACCGCAAGCACAGGCAAGCCAGTGACCTGCTCGATCTTCACATCCTCGGCCCCTGCAACGCCTTCGAGAACTTCCTCAATCTCGCCGCCGCTTTCCAGCAACTGGTCAAGATCATCACCGAACAGCTTGACCGCCACATCCGAACGGACGCCTGCGATCAGCTCGTTCATCCGCATTTGCACAGGTTGGGTGAATTCATAATTGTTGCCGGGGATTTGCTGCACCGCTGCATTGAGTTCGGCGACAAGCTCATCGCGTGATTTTTTCGGATTATGCCAATCTGTGCGGGGTTTTAGCATGATGAAGTTATCAGCGACCGATGGCGGCATCGGGTCAGTTGCTACGTCTGCCGTGCCGATCTTGGCAAACACCCGTTCAACCTCTGGAAACTGCCGAATGCGCTTTTCAAGAGCTTCCTGCATTTGCACAGCCTGCCCCAGACTGGTTCCGGGGATGCGCAGCGCATGCATGGCGATATCACCTTCATCGAGATTGGGGATGAACTCCGATCCCAGCTTTGTCGCGCCGTAAGCACTCACCGCAACCAGCACCAAAGCGCCTGCAATAATCAGCTTGCCGCGCTTCATCGTCCGGTCAAGCAGCGGCGCATAGCCATTGCCAAGCCAGCGCATGACACGGTTTTCTTTTTCTTCGACCTTGCCGGTGACAAATAGCGCAATCGCCGCTGGAACGAAGGTCAGCGACAGCACCAACGCCGCAATCAGCGCCATGACGACGGTAATCGCCATCGGATGGAAGGTTTTACCCTCAATCCCTGTCAACGCGAAGATGGGTAGATAGACGACGGTGATGATGACGATGCCAAAGATGCTCGGGCGGATAACTTCTGCGCTGGCATTGGCGACAAGGCCAAATCGTTCGTCGCGATCGAGCAAGCGGCCCGCTTTGTGTTGGGCCTCACCTAGCCTTCGTAAGCAATTCTCAACGATGATAACCGCCCCGTCGACGATAAGCCCAAAATCAAGCGCGCCAAGGCTCATCAGATTGGCCGAGACGCCGCCCTGCGCCATGCCTGTTAATGTCATCAACATCGACGCGGGGATAACGGCAGCAGTAATCAGCGCCGCGCGGATGTTGCCGAGCAACAAGAACAGGATGACGACGACAAGCAGCGCGCCTTCGAGGAGATTGGTCTCAACCGTGCCAATCGTGCGGTCAACCAGCGCTGTGCGGTCATAAAGCGGGTGCGCGATCACACCTGCTGGAAGTGACTTTGATGCCTGCTCCAGCCGCGCGGCAGCGGCCTGCGCAACGATACGAGGATTATCGCCGGTCAGCATGAAGATCGTGCCAAGCACAATCTCCTTGCCGTTTTCAGTGGCAGCACCTGTTCGCAGTTCGGAGCCGATCACGACTTCGGCCACATCGCCGATACGGATGGGAACGCCGCCGCGCGTGGCGAGGATGATCGCCGATAGGTCGGTCTCGTTGGCAGCCTGACCCAGAACGCGGATGAGGATTTGTTCGCCCGCGCGCTCCACATAGCCCGCGCCTTGGTTGGCGTTGTTCTTTTCCAAGGCCTCGACCACATCTGTCAGCGACAGCCGCAAGGTGGCCAATTGCTCGACATTGGGGGTCACATGATATTGTTTGGTATAGCCGCCAATGGTGTTGACCTCCGCAACGCCCGGAATTGTCCGCATTTGCGGACGAACCACCCAGTCATGCAGCGTGCGCAATTCAGTCGCAGTCCATTCCGACCCATCGGCTTTTCGCGCATTCGGCTTGGGCTCGACCGCATACATGAAAATCTCGCCAAGGCCGGTTGCGATTGGTCCCATTTGAGGTTCGATGCCCGGAGGTAACTGCGATTTGGCGGCTTGGATGCGCTCGTTGACCAATTGGCGCGCGAAGAAAACATCGGTACCGTCTTTGAACACAACCGTGACTTGACTGAGGCCATAGCGGGAGATTGAGCGCGTATAATCGAGCTTGGGTAGCCCAGCGATGGCGGTCTCAATCGGGAAGGTTATGCGCTGTTCGGATTCGAGTGGCGAGAAGCCCGCCGCTTCGGTGTTGATCTGCACCTGAACATTGGTGATGTCCGGCACAGCGTCGATGGGGAGCTTGGTCGCGCTATAGATACCTAGCGCGCAGAGCAGCGCGACAATGGCAAGCACGAACCAGCGCTGCGCAATAGAAAAGCCGATGATACGGGCAAGCATATTATTATCCCTCCCGATCAATGGTCATGGCTCGCGCCTGACTTTTCGATGTCAGCGCGAACGAGGAAGGCCCCTTTGGCAACATAAGGCGTGCCGGGCTTGATGCCGGAAATTACCTCGGTCCATTCGGGCGACTTGCGCCCCAGCGTCAGCATTCGGACTTCATAGTCTTCGCCGTAATTGGCAAAGACCACTGTGAAATCACGGAAGCGTTGCAGGGCTTCGGTGCGGACAGCGAGCGGCACTTGCGCCGCGTTGATGACCACCCTGCCACGCAGCGCCATGCCGGGGCGGAATTTGCCGGTGCGATTTGGCAGCGACGCCCGCACCAACGCTGTTCCCGCCGCTGCATTGCCTTCGGGCAAATATCCCCCAAGTCTGGTGTCTGCGACGGGTTGCCCATCCATCGTTTCGATGACCACCTTCATACCCGGCTGGATTGCGCCCAAGTCTTTAGGGAAGATGTTGAACACGACGGTCGTCTGTGCAGGATCGGTGATGACATAGAGCGCGCGGTCAAACGTGACATCGCCGGGATTGCCATTGCGTTCGGCAACAACGCCGCTGGCCGTCGAATAGACTGGGTAGGTCTGTAGGCTCTCGCTCGATTCAATCCGCGCCAGCAACTCGCCGCGCCGCACGCTGTCACCCACCGCCTTGGTCACGGACATAATGCGCCCGGGGAATTGCCCACGAATTTCGGAGCGTGCGGTAGTGGCAAGCTGAACC
>Ga0114940_10000309_pt1 | contig 25914 bp, 27 predicted proteins | sample ColdCreekSource_FD_87195 | JGI IMG/M metagenome (GOLD analysis project Ga0114940, IMG submission 87195) | Groundwater microbial communities from Cold Creek, Nevada to study Microbial Dark Matter (Phase II) - Cold Creek Source | ecosystem: Environmental > Aquatic > Deep subsurface > Groundwater ... | reverse complement strand
TGGATGATTCCCCGCGCTATGGCGGCTGGGGGCAGTTTGAGGTGCAGGGCGGCATCCGGCGCTGGCGTTCCAACTGGACCTGGCGCCCACTGGCCCGGCGCGATGCCGTTCGCAACCCGGTTTACGACCGCTATCTGGCGATCAATCGCCACCAGATCAGCCCCGATGGCTGGATTCACTGGCAGGACAACACCAAGATGGGCCTTAGTGACGGCGCGCTGGTGCCGATCGTGCAGGAATATGTCCTCAACAGCTACACCAGGTCCGACACGTTCGATTTCGGTGCTGCCGACACGTACTGGGCGGCAACGCAGGAATACTGGACTGCGGTGCGCAGCGAATGGGCGCGGATCGCAGATGAAAACGGCGGCATCGGAATTCAGGAAGAGGCTGAAACCGGCACGGTCATCAGCGCAAGGCTGATGGAGCTGGCGGACGAAATTCAGGCTGGAACAACCCAGACACCTGCCGCAATCGCCGAAGCGCGCCGCCTAATCGCGGAGAACACACGGCGGATGCAATCGCACGGCGCTTCACCGGCAATTGCCCTTGACAATTACCAATGAAGCGAGCTTGGCAAATGCTAATGCGAGTAGAAATCAACAAGGGGCGATTTATGAACTTCGGCACAGGCACGCGAAAAGCAGCCGCCTTGATGGCGCTAGGTATAGCGGCCCTTCCTTCCATCGCGCATGCCGATGAAAGCCTTTGGATTTATACTCAAGGGGCCGAAACGCTCCCTGCTGGCAGAACCGAAATGAAAGTCAGCGATGTCTGGCGCAGCGGCAAGGTCGATAGTGATTACAGCATGCACGATATTCGCCTGGAAGCTGAGCACGGCGTTACCGACCGGCTGACTGTTTATGGCGAACTGATCGTGTTCAATCACAATTACAGCACTACCAACCCCGATCTCCAGCCGTTCTATGACACGCAAGGCGGCGAAGGCGGCCGGTTTAACGAAACGCAACTGGCTGGTTTTGAAGTGGGTGCAAAATACAACATCCTCAGCCCCTACAGCGACCCCATCGGCCTTTCGACAAGCGTCTCGTTTGATCGCCGCACCAGATACCGATTGGATGGCGCAGAAATTGACCAGACTGCATGGGAGTTTCAGCTCTTCTTCCAGAAGAACTTCCTTGATAACCAGCTGGTTCTGGCGTTTTCACCCCAGATCGAGCTGGAAAACAGGACTTCTCCGGGCGTTATCGAGAAGGAAATCGCGCTCGATATTGCTGCTGGTGCATCATACCGCGTCGCGCCGAGCCTGTATATTGGCGCAGAATTCCGCCATCAGTCGGACTACCTCAGCCCGTTGGACACCGCCACGGGTGAATATGATCCGGAATTGCGGCCTTCGAACATTGGTTTGTTCAATCTGAAGTTCGGCTCGCAATATCAGAACGGCAACTATTTCGGCCCGACCGTCCACTATGCCCAGCAGGAATGGTGGGTTACGGCTGGCGTGTTGTTTCAGGTTGCTGGCGGCGGCGGGTTCAGCCGCGATGGCCGGAACTGGGATGAGCATGAGCGGGTTCACGCGGGGCTGATCTTCGGGATCGAGCTGTGATAGCGCTTACCTGAAGCAACGCCGTATTGGCCGCTCGAACCCACAAACGGAGTTAGGCAGCAGTGTTCAGCAGGCGCTTCATCCTTGGCGCGATCCCCGCCGTATTGCTTTCCCGGCATACGCGCGCGGACGCAACGGTCTATTTCTCGACCGACACGGTCAAGGCGCAGATGTTTGGGTTGGCGAACCGATTTGTTGATCGGTCGTTCGATCTGACGAGGGCGCAGTCGTCTGCCATTCGGGCTGCATCGAGAGCGAGGGTCAACTCAAACCGGATTACTGCCTTCGACGCCTACCGGGCCAACCAGAAGCTGGGAACGCTGGTAATTGACCGGGTTTACGGCAAACACGAATTCATCACTTATGCGGTCGCCATCAGCGCTGGCGGCGCTGTGACAGGTGTCGAAATCATGGATTACCGCGAATCTTACGGTGATCAGGTCCGAAATGAACGGTGGCGGGCGCAGTTTACCGGCAGGCGGGCTGGCCAGCCACTGTCGATCAACAACGAAATCAGGAATATCTCGGGGGCGACTCTTTCGTGCGTCCATATTACCGATGGTGTTCGCCGCGTGCTGGCGACCTACAGCCAGTTGCTGGCGTGATAGCGAACCATGATTGCGGCAGATGATATATTCCGGCGGGCCCAGCCCCTGCTTGGGACGCTGGTCGAGGTAAGTGTCCCGCACGGCTTTAAGCATGAAGCGGAACTGGCATTCACCGCCATGCACAGCGTTCACCGGCTGATGTCATTTCATGAAACCGGCAGTGATGTCTCGCGGATCAACCGCCTTCGTCCGGGGGAAGTGCTTGAGTGTCACCCTTGGACCGTGGAGGTTCTGGCTGCGGCACTTGATCTCAATACAAGATCATCCGGCCTGTTTGAAATCTGTGTGGCGCAGGTGCTCGTGAAATCGGGATTTCTGCCGAATGTTGCGGGGAGGTCTTCTGGCCAGTGTGGCGGGCGCAGCCCGGATATTCACTTGCATGGCGTCGGAAATGTGTCGGTATCCCGTCCGGTGCTGATTGATCTTGGCGGAATCGCCAAGGGTTTCGCGGTCGATCAGGCGATTGCCGCGCTGCGCGATGCGGGAGTGCCGTGCGCGATGGTCAATGCGGGTGGAGATCTGCGCTGTTACGGCGCGCTGGCATGGCCGGTGCATCTACGCGATGCCGATGGCACGGTTGGCGCGGAAATTGCGCTCAGCAATCAGGCTATTGCCAGCAGCGCCAACCTGCTCAGCCGCAAGCGCCGCCTCCTTCGCGCAAATACTCCGCATATCGGCCCGAACGGCAGGCCAGTTCGCATTGACAGAACGATTTCGGTAATCGCCCCGAGTTGCATGATGGCCGATGCGCTGACCAAGGTGGCGATGATTGATGCTGAAATGGCCGAGTGCTTGCTGCTCAGTGGGCAGGGCCAGATTTTGCTTGACGGCGCCCCCGTCCAAGCGAGGGCAGCCTGATGCCTCATCGCCGTTCCGCTCGCCTTGCCTCATGGCAAATCCATCTGCTTATCTGGTCCACGCTGCTGTTGTGGTTCACAGGCATGGTGTGGCTTGGCCTGCACTATTTCGGGCAGACGGAGGGTGAGTTTGGGCCAGAACTAAGCCCGCTGGAACCGTGGATGCTGCGCGCGCACGGACTGTTCATGGTCTTTATGCTGGTTGGCCTTGGCAGCCTGCTGGTGGCGCATATCCCGCTTGGCTGGAGGGACCGTGGGCAACGACCAGCAGCAATCGCACTTACAAGCCTATTCCTGTTCCTGATAATCACGGGCTATGCGCTCTACTACGTCGGAACGGTTGAACTGCGTGATTTGACCAGCTTGCTCCACTGGATTGCGGGCATTCCCGTGCCGCTGATCTTCTGGTGGCATTACCGCCGCCGCTATAGCGCCCAGCACGCGAAGCGGTCCTGACATTGCGCCTGCCGACTATGTTGCTGGCCGGAACGGGCCTGTTTAGCGCGTCTGTTGTTGCGGCGCAGGAACTGCCCCCCGGCGATATGATAATCGTCACCGCCCCCCTTTCCTCAGGCCGAATAACACCCGATCAACTGGTCTTGGGCGTTGATGAAATTGATGAGCGCCAGCCGCAGAGCATTGCGGATATTGTAGCAGGGGTTGCGGGAATATCGCTGCGCCAGAACAGCCGAGGCGAAACGGTGCTGCGCATCCGCAGCGGGGAGGAGCGTCAGACTGCGATCTTCCTTGACGGCGCGCCGCTGGCCACACCGTGGGACGGCCGGGTGGATCTGGGCATTCTTCCCGCCGGCATCCTGCGCGAAGTATCCATCACCCGTTCGGCGGCCCCGATCGAATATGGCGCAAACGCCATTGCCGGTGTGGTGGATTTGCGAACTGCTGCGAGGGGCGAAGGTGCCTGGCTGCGCGGCCAGATAATTGCCGGAACGGGTAATCCCGTTGACCTGTCGGCGGCGGTGCTGACCGAGCTTGGCGAAGCTTCGGATATAGTGCTGGGCGTTACATACCGATTGCGCGACTTTGATACGATCGCCTCCCGATCCGCCATCCCGTTTGAGTCGGGAACCAATGATCGCAGGCTCAATACAGATATGCGCAGTGCCAGCCTGTTTACCGCCTTCACCCATCGGAGCGAAAGGGGGCAGATCAGATTTTCGTTGCTGCACGCCGACGCAAGCCGAGGCATTCCGTTCGAAGGTCACCTCGATCCCGAATCCAGCCAGCCGCGCTATTGGCGCTATCCCTTGTGGCGGTTGACGCAGGGGTCTGTTTCCGGTTCGCTGGAATTGGGATCGCACACGGTGTTGCGGGGCACAGCATGGCTGCAAGGTTTCGCCCAGGATATCGACAGCTATCCTGATGCCCAGTTCAACCAAGCAGAAGCACGCGAAAGCGGGCGTGATCTGACCGTTGGAACCAGACTGTCGCTCGCCTTCCCAGTTGGCAGCTTCATCGGCAGGCTTGTTGCCTCTGGGCAAACCAGCACACACCGGCAGCTTGATGGCGATCCGGGTATTTCATGGGAGCAAGGCTCGGCCGCAGGCCAAGTGCAATTGTTCCGGCAGGAGCTCTTATCTGCTGGCGCTGAATTTGATGTGCCGATCACTCCGGAACTGGCCCTCACGGCAGGGCTTGGTATCGATCATTCGGCCACCCCGCGAACCGGTGACAAGCCAGCCCAACCCGGTGTGAGCGCCCCCGCCTTTTCCGCAATCTTGGGCTGGGATGCTGGCGATGCTCTGACGATCAAGGCCAGTCTGGCCCGGCGAACGCGCTTTGCCACCATGCGCGAGCTGTTCGGGCAGGCGCTGGGCCGTTTCCTGCCGAACCCCGATTTGCGGCCAGAGCATCTGGATTCGGCGGAACTGTCTCTCGATTGGCGCAGCGGCGAGGTGATTTCTGGCACTGTCGCGTTCTGGTTGAACGACAGTCAGAACACATTGGGCCAGCGCATCGTAGATGTGGATGGGCGGCGGCTGCGCCAGCGCTACAATCAGTCCGGGGCTTTGACCTATGGCGCTGAAGCTTCTCTCGGCATTGCCTTTACCGATACATTGCGGGCGGAAGTGAGCGGGGCGCTTCTGGCCGGGCATCCGCGAGCTGAACTGGCCAATCCCTCGCTGCACCTGTTGCAACAGGCGACAAGGCAGTTCGCGGCGGCGCTCGATTGGTCGCCTGTTTCAGTGTTCGATATCAGGCTCGAATACCGGCACCAGGGCGGCGCGTTCGACCTGTTGCCTGACGGATCGGGCGCGCGCCTGCCATCATCAGAAGTGTTTGATGCAAAGGTATTCTGGACCGTTGCGCGGCCGCGCCCCGATACACAGCTCATCGCTTTTGCCGGGATCGACAATATCGGCGATGCTCTGACGCTGCCGCAGTTCGGGTTGCCCGATCCGGGGCGCACGATCCGCATCGGGTTGCGGCTGGTGAGATGACCGCGTGTGCCAGTCAGGCTGATGGATCGTAGCTGGTATGTTGCTTCGCCCGCTCTACTTCGCCGCAGGATTTGTGAGCCTTAGCCTTGGCTTGATCGGCATTCCGCTGCCGCTTCTCCCCACCGTGCCATTCCTGATCCTTGCCGCCTTTTGCTTTGCCAGAAGCAGTCCGAAGCTGGAGGCAAGGTTGTTCGCCCACCCTCGGTTCGGCCCGCACATCAGCCGCTGGCGGGAACACCGCGCGATTGGCCGAACGGGCAAACGGGCGGCGATAGTCTCGCTTATCGCCAGCCTTGCTCTGTCCGTCGCATTCGCGCCGTGGCCCTGGCCGCTTGTTACGGCAGCGGCAATATTGCTGTCCGGCAGCTGGATATGGACCAGACCCGAAGGCTGATCGCGCCGGCTCAGCTGGCTACAACGAGTGCCAGTGCCAAGATCGACGTGGGCAAAAGCGCCCATCGTAATACTTTCGCTAGTTGCTCCGGCATCGGCCTGACAAGTGCGAACAGGACCAGAGTAGCCAGTCCGCTCCAGAACGCGATCGCAAATGGCGCATCCGGGCCTGCCAACATCCGCTGGATGAATGTGCCGACCAGCAGCACAGGTGTGCCCCAGACCACCGCACCCCACGCAGCACATAATCGCGGCTCGTCGATCCCCCGACGGCGGCGCTTGCCAAGCCAGATGTAGGTTCCGGTGGCGCAGATCGCACTGAGCACTGTGCCCAGCAGAACATAGGCTAGCTTGCTCACCAGCCCTGCGAAATTGCCGAAATGCAGGTTATAGTTCGAAGCGGCGATTTGCTGGCCGATCTCGCCATCGGCCAGCCCGACCGGACCCAGAAAGTCGCCCGCGCCGTCGAAAATATAATACTCGCCGAAGATCAGTTCCTGCGGTGGCAGGCCGACCACTTGCACATACTGCCCGGCGGTGAGCGGATCGTGCAAGACCACATAGGTCGGTTCGACAGCGGGATAATGGGCCGCCATGTAGCCGAGCGCAGCCGCCACATCGGGCAGCGGCGCAGGGCGATCATCGGGCACCGATTCGTCGCCGAACAGCGGGGCATAGACCTGCTCCATATCGCCGCCATAGCCGTCCACGGCGATGGCATAGAGCGCAACCGAGGCTAGCCCCAACACCGCCCCGGTCAAGGCAATGGCCAGCGTGAAGGGCAAGGTCCACACGCTCAAGCGGTTGTGCCAGTCTGCCAGTGCCAGACCGCCGCCGCTGCGTGCGCGCAGACGGAAAGCATCACGGAAGATGCGCGGCAGCGCGATCACGCCGGATAAGGCGAGCGCCAGCATCATCACGCCCAGAACGCCGACGACTGTTACGCCGATCAGTCCTGGAAGGTTAAGCGAGTAATGCAGGGCCAGCAAAAACTGCGACCAGCCTTTTGCTTCGGGCTGAACTGCGCGACCCTGTGCATCGAGCTGGAGCGCCTGGCTGTCTGTCCGCACCGTCGCCAGCGGGCGGGTTGTGGTGGGTAGCTGGACATAGAGATGCGTGGTCAACGGCTGACCTGCTTCGCTTGCCAAAGCCGATGCAATCGCACGCTGAACGGATGCCGGCGCGATTGCCTCCAGCCGGGGGGCGCCGGGCTGTTCGGCCAGCTGGAACTCCTCATGCAGAACGGCGATGGTTCCCGTCACACACACCAGGTAGAGCAATGCTCCTGCCAGCAGGCCGATGGCGGCATGGGCGGAAAGCGCGCGTTTGACCAATGATGGGCGGGTTTGTGAGGACTGGGTTTGCTCGCTCATCTGCTCATCCCGGCAATAGCAACTGCGATTCCAGGGATGGCGCTTCCCAGCAGCAGACCCCACTGGCGCTTTCGGGAGGCCGCCATCAGGACGCTGCAGGCAAGCAGCATCCAGCCAAGCGGGACCATGAACAACCCGGCGACGATGGCGGCGGCCTCACCCGCTCCCGCCAGCAGCATCACGCGCCACGTGGCCAGCCCCAGCCCGATGGCCACCGCAAGACAAAGCGGAACCACCAGCGCAAAAGTCAGACTGCGCCGCCCCAGATCCCAGACCTGCCCAGCTGCTGGCGCTTCTGGTCCGGGGCGCAATTTTGCTGGTTTGCCAAGCGGGGCAGACAAGGCCGCCTGCCCAAGCAGCACCAGCACCGCCAGCATCGCCCACACGGCCGCGACGGACACCCCCCATGCTCCAGCCCCGGTTCCAGCGAGCACAGCCGCCAACAAGAACAACCCCCAGCCGATGGCGTTCAGGGCTTGCGACCGCTGCTTGCGCGCCCAAGCATAGCGCAATACGCCCACTCCGCCCGCCGCAGCGGACGAAGCGAGCATGATCTGGACCTGCATCAGCATCAGAAGCGGTAGTTCGCGCCCAGCGTGAAGTTGCGCCCCGCGCCATAGCGATATTGCTGATAGAACCCGATCTGGCTATAATAGGTCTCGTCAAACAGGTTATCGACATTGGCCTGCACCTGAAGCCGCTCAGTTACGTTCAACCGGGCCATCAGGCTGACGAGGGCATAGGGTTCCTGCCGGAACCGGAACGGGTTGCCGATGCCGTCGAAGGAATCGGAGTAGTTCTCACTGCGCCAGTCAACCCCGCCGCCCACCGTCAAACCGCTCAGCACCTGGTCGATGGTGTAGGTAGTGAACAGATTCAGCAGCTTGCGCGGATGATCGGTGTTCACCGGGTTGCCATTGGCATCCTTGGCCGAGAACTGGCTGTAGCCCAGACTGAGGTTCCAGCCTTCGAGCGGTTCGCCCAACACTTCAAACTCGAAGCCTTCGCTGACCGTGCCCTGCGCCGCGAACGAGGCTTCGGTTGGCGGGGTAACACCCGGTATGAAAAAGCCGGTATCGGTCTGCGCCAGATTGTCCTGATCGATCCGGAACAGCGCGATCGAGGTTTGCAATGCCTCGTCGAAGAACGCGCTCTTCAGGCCGATCTCATAGGATGCGCCATTCAGCGGGGCGAGGTAATCGCCATTGCGGTCGCGGGCATTCTGCGGCTGATAGATGCTGGTATAGCTGGCATAGAGCCGGTGGTTTGACGTGAGGTCATACAGCAGGCCGACATAGGGGATGAACACGTTATCATCGCCATATTCACGCGGCGGGCCGAAATTGAACCCGTCGACGTTCCAGCTCGACAGGCGCCCGCCGGCAATCAGCTTGAAGCTGTCGCTCAGGCTGAACCGGACCGCGCCATAGAGGCCGGTCTGCTCGGTCTGCTCGTCCACCTCCAGCGTCCCGGTGGTGGAGAAACCGGGGTCGATATAGGTGGCGGGGTTGTGGTTGAAGAAGTTGCCAACGGGCGGAAAGGCATTGGCCGCAAAGGTGGTATTGCCACGATCCTGATGGCTGTAAATGCCGCCCAGCACGAAATCATGGGTCTGGCCAAACACGTTGAAATCACCCTGGAGCTTTACATCGGCGCTGTGCTGCGTGCTCGCACCGGCATCCGAATAGGGAAAGGATGCAAGCCCTTCGCCAGTGGTCCGGTCAAGCGTGCCGAAGATATAGAGGATCTCGGTCTGCTGGGCGTTGCGCAGCCAGTTGTAATTTGCCGTGATCTGCCAGCCATTGGCGAATTGATGTTGCAGCGTGGCAAAGGCGTTCTGGTTGGTGGTATCCCAATAGCTCCAGGTGGCCGAACTGCTCTTGGAGCGATCCCACACCACAAACCCGCCATCGGCATAGAATGAAGGCAATGCACCCCATGCCGGCGCAGTGGGTGTTTCGCGCTGGTGGCTCATCCCGACACGCAGCAGGGTGTCTTCCGAAAGGTCGGCGTCGATCACGCCATAGAGGACCAGCTTTTCGTCCTTGAAATAGTCGGCCTGGCTACCGCCCTGTTCGTATCTGGCCACAACCCGCGCGCGAATCGAGCCATTGGCAGTGAGCGCGCCGCCAATATCGCCCGACAGTTGCCAGGTATCCCAGCTGCCGATGCTGGCATTGACATAGCCCTGCCAGTCCTCGCTGTCGGCATGCTTGCGCACCAGATTGATCGAGGCGGAAGGATCGCCCGCACCGGTCAGCAGGCCGGTGGCGCCGCGCACGATCTCGACCCGTTCATAGATCGAGACATCGGCCATCGTTTCGCCCGCGCCGCCCGCCAGCGTCCACGCCAGCGGCACACCGTCAACCTGATAGTTCTGGATTTCAAAGCCGCGCGCAGTGAAGGTGTTGCGGACATCGTCCACCTCGTTGACCGAAACGCCGGTTGATCGGGCAATCACATCGGCCACAGTATCAAGGTTCTGGTCGAGAATACGCTGGGCGGTAATTACCGACACCGATTGCGGTGTTTCGCGGATCGTCAGCCCAAGTCCCGTTGCAGTGTCGATCTGATCGGGCAGGGTATACTGGCCCGTGACCACGATCACATCGTCGGAGTTTTCCGGGGCGTCCTGCGCCCTCGCTGCGGCTGGCAGAACCAGTCCGATTGCCGCGCTGCTGAATAGGAGGGCTGACTTTGAAAACATGCTGATTTCCTCATGTGCGAAATTGGACCCGGCCTCTCCGGCAGGCTCTTCTAGCTGTCCATTTGCCGCTCATCCGGCGGCGCGATACATGGCCAGCGGAGCCTTTGATTCGGTCCCGCCTTAGAGATGATGATAATAGCTCGCAATAGCAAAATGACTCTCTGATGTGCGAAAGCGTGCTGTCGCGGCCCGCTGGATTGGTCAGCCTCGGCGGCGCGCTTCTGCCCAGCCAACCGTCACTACGGGTATCGCAAGCGTGGCCCAGGCCAGCAGGTCACGCCAACCGTCTCCCGTCAGGGCCGCGATAAGGCCGACAACGGAAGTGGCAGCGATCAGGGCTGGCCAAACGAACACTGCGGCCAGACTGCTTCGGCGCCTCACTGCTCGGCCCCGGCAGGCTGACGCTGTTTTGGCCTGAGCCAGAGGTAAATTCCGCTGCCCAGCACGATGATCGTAAACACATCGAGCAAGGCCCACAGGATCTTGAGCGGCAATCCTCCGTAGTCACCGAAATGCAGCGGCTGCGAAATCAGCAGCGCCTGAACATACCACGGCAGAGGTCGCGCATCGGTGAGCGTGCCGGTTTCGGCGTCGATCAAGGCAAGGGTCAGCAACCGCTGGGTCAGCGGCGTATCACCCTGGAAGAACACGGCATAGTGATGCGCGCTGCTGAACGAACCGCCGGGAAAGGCGATGAATTGCGGGTTGTTTCCCGGCAGCGCCTTGCGCGCTTCGGCCATCGCCTTGTCGATTGAACCATAACGATCAGGAGAAACCGGTGCCTGCCCGGCATAGGCACTGGTCATTTGCGCCAGTTCACCCGATTGCCAGCCCTCAACGATCGGCGTTGCCAGCGTGTTGATGACCCCAGTCAGGCCCACCACCATCATCCAGGCCAGCGCCACGATCCCCAGAAGATTGTGATAATCGAGCCATTTCAGGCGCGCGCTTCGGTTAACCCGCAGTGTGCCAAATGCAAGTTTGCGCATGAAGGGCGCATAAAGAACTGTGCCTGAGATGAGCGCGATAGCGAACAGCAAGCCCATCACCCCCAGGAACAGCATTCCCGGCAGGCCCAGAAACATGTCAGTATGCAATTGCAGCAGAAAGTGCATCACACCGCCTTCCTCATCGCCCGCGACAGGCAATCCGCTGGACCTGTCGATCAACAGCAAAGTCATGTCTGTTGCCGGGGAAGCGGGCAGCGGGGCCGTGGTGACGGTTACCATCGGCTGTTCGTTGTCGAACCCTATGAACACGGGCACCTCGCCCGGACCCTGCGCCAGTGCGATAGCAAGGATCTGGTCGAGTGACAGCAGCCCTGGCGCTTCGGACGATGAGCCTACGCCCGGCATGGCGTAGGACGGAGCATCTTCGGTAAGCAGGTCAACCTCATCATGAAAGATCAGCGGCAGGCCAGTGAGGCACAGCATAAGCAGAAACAGCGTGCAGACGATGCTGCTCCACTTATGGGCCAGAAACCATAATCTGATTGCGCCCTGCGTCATGTGGGCGTGCTCAATGGCTCAGGCATCGCGTTCACACCCCCCGCCGTCCAGCGTGCCCAGATAGCGGTCATTGAGAAATGTCCCGAACGGCAGGAATGCAGCGGCAAAGGTGCGCACCCAGCCAAACCAACCGGCCCGCTTGCCCCACAGGCCGGGCACCAGCATCGCCATATAGGCAATGAACAGGATGCCATGCGCCCAGCCCACCGGCCGGATAAGGAAGGGCTGATCGAGGCCATATTTGAGCGGCATCGCCACAAGGAAGAGCAGCATCGTGCTCACCCCTTCGGCTAGCGCCACCTTGCGGAACAGTGTCAGCATCGCCTCGCACGCTCTCCGGCCAAGGGCCCAATCGGCCCCCAAACTCATCGACTATCCGCTAATGCCAATTAATCGCAAGTGCAATGTGCTGAGCCAATTTGGCCCTTCGCACCTCTTGGGGCACGTTTCCCTAACGTGAAGAGCCATATTTACGCCTAACAACGGCCTGGGACAAATATGTGTTGCCATTGCGAATGACTCGCATTAGCTTTCATCTCACACATAGGGAGAACCGCCGCATGATACTCTCGCCAGCCTCCCATCTTGGCGGATTGCCCGCCCCACGCTTTTCTCAGCAGCCTTGGTTCGAGGCATGAAGGCGCGGCTGATCGGAGCGGAGCGGTGCTCCGAATTCTACGCCGGATCGACCGTCACTTCGCGCGAATGCTGCCCGGAATGCGCCAAGCTGGCGCGATTGTTCCGGCTGGCCAGCGAGGCTCGTCTCCAGACATCAGCCGCATGCAAGAGGAGCCCCGCATATGTATGACTATATCGACAGTCCGGTATCGCGACTTGAACCTGGTGCGCGCTTTTTCATTTGGTCGGCGCGCCAATGGGTCAGGGCGGCGGCCAGTGGACGCTGCGTGTGCGGCGTGATCGGTGGCGCATTCCAGTCATTCCGAGTGCCCGAAGCGACCGATCACTTTCACCTCGTCATGCGCACAATTTATCAGAACGCGCTGGTGCCGCTCTATTTCGGATCGCCCGAGCGCGAGACAGTGACCGAGCACGAGGCCGTGCTGCTGGGTGCCCTGCAGATGGCAACAGCGGGGCCTATGAATGTGGTCCCGGTGGCGCGCGGACTTGTCCATGCTGATATGGCACCGATCCTTGCTCGTTCGCTGGAACGGGTCGCGGCAGAGCTCACCAAGGCAGGGCACTTACTCGGCCCCGGCCGAATGCCAACGGCAGCCGAGGCATTACGCGACCGGATCGAGCGGGCGATCGGATTTCCCCGGCAGGCTTTGTACAAGCCAATCATAAACCGGAACGATCCACCTGGCGGGCAAGCCGACCATGTATAAATGGGTCGATCAACCCTATATCACGCTTGAGCCGCGCGCCCGGTTTCTGGTCTGGGCCATGCGGCGATGGTGGCATGACAATGCGACGGTCGGATGCGGCAGCCGCGAGGTCGGACCGGCCTTCCATTGTTACGGCAGGATAGCCGCATTGCCGCACTTCCAGATCATGATGCTGGCCTTGCGTGATACTTTGATTGAGCCATTTCGGACAGGCTGGACCGAGGTGTCAGAACATGAGGCAATCGTCCTCTCGCTGCTCGCTGGCGCGGCAAATTCAGGGTCTGAGCTGGATGCCGAGCGGCTAGCAGGTTTTGTCACTCCGCAAGGCGCGCAGCGTTTGGCAGGTGCCATCGCGGGTCTGGCAGACAAGCTGGCACCGCAATCCTTTCAGGCGTGGAACCCCTCGCACCAAGGCAAAAAGTCATGAACGAAATGGCTCACCAAGGCTTCGAGATGATGCCAACCAAAGCCCTGAGCGTGGAAACCGTTCGGTGGGTGAAGCACTGGAACGATGGCCTGTTCAGTTTCGCTCTGTCCCGCCCGGCAAGCCTGCGGTTTCGTTCCGGGGAGTTTGTGATGCTTGGGCTGCCAGGAGATGGCAGGCCGTTACTGCGGGCCTATTCGATCGCCAGTGCAGCTTATGCGGACGAACTGGAGTTTCTGTCGATTAAGGTGGCTGACGGCCCGCTCACATCCCGCCTCTGTCATATTCAACCGGACGACAGCGTCTACCTTGGCCGCAAGCCCACGGGCACTCTGGTCGTGGACGCCTTGCGGCCAGGCCGGCGTCTGTTCTTGTTGGCAACCGGAACTGGCCTTGCTCCGTTCTTCAGCCTGATCCGGGATCCTGCAATCTACGACAGCTTCGGCGAAGTGATATTGGCGCATTCAGCGCGGCAAGTATCCGATCTAGCCTATCGCGAGGAACTGGAAAGTCAGCTTGCCGGTGATCCGCTGGTGCAGGACCAGACGCTGGTCCAGCTCCACTATGTGCCTACAGTCACGCGGGAAGCCTTCCGGACAACCGGCCGGATTGATCGTTTGATCGAGGATGGCAGACTGTTCAAGGGCGTGACCGGACCTGCTCGGCTCGACCCCGAAACCGACCGTGTCATGCTGTGCGGATCAATGGGGATGATCCGCCACTTCGCCGCCTTGCTGGATGGGCTGGGCTTTGCCGAAGGATCGAACAACAGGCCCGGTGACTATGTCATCGAGCGGGCATTCGTCGACTAGGAGGATAGCATCTGGCCATGCTGCATTTCGTCCCACTTCGCCAAACAGGCCGTGAGCACGCCCCGCTGGTTGTCCGGCTGTTGCGATTGTGGAGCCATTCGCGAGCGCGCGGCGTCAACCCGTTGCATGCAATGACCCGGCTGATCGGCCATCACGGCAGTTCGCCTGAACTCGCTCCCGCTTGCGAAAGCTGCTTTACCCTGACCGAGGCCTGTCTTGGACGCAGTCTGAAAATCCTGCGCAGTGGCTCCAGCCAGCTCGCTTCCGATGAAGTGGCCTTGGTCGAATTGCTGCGGCAAGTTCCGCTGCTGTCAGCGCTCGGGCCGAACAGCAATGTGCCGCATGGCCTGCCTGGTGCCCTGCAATGGGCGGCGATGGCAGTAGTGCGCGCAATCAGTCTTGAGGAAGACGAACCGGTCACTGGCGCAAGTGGATTTGAATCCCCGTTTGGTGGATGCCCCTTTGCCCCGACAGCACAAGTCGGCTAGCCATACAGCGCTGGAGAAGGTGATGCCGGAAAAATCCGAACTTGAAATGCTGTGCCTTGAAAAAGGCCTCCGAATGACTGGCCAGCGGCGCATCATTGCCTCGGTGATATCGCTTGCGGGGGACCACCCCGATGTCGAGGAAATCCACAAGCGGGCCGTGCAGCGCGACAACGGCATCAGCATCGCCACCGTATACCGGACCGTAAAGCTGATGGAAGAGTTCGGCCTGGTCGAGCGGCACGAATTTGGCGACGGCCGCGCGCGGTTCGAGGTGACACCCGAAGCGCATCACGATCACATTATTGATGTTGAAACTGGCGAAATCGTGGAGTTCGTCGATCCCGAGCTTGAGCTGTTGCAGAGGCACATCGCCGAACGTTTAGGCTATCGCCTCGTCGATCACCGGATGGAGCTGTTTGCAGTAAAAATCACGGGTCGTTGACCTGATGGTAAAGTGGGCACGATCCGGGACTTTACAGGTCTATGCAGTTTCCCATTGCACCTGACGTGCTCCCCTGAAATGTGACCAGAAATGAGTAGAGTCCGACCCACAAGGAGTCGGACGCATGAAGCGCAGCAGGTTCAGCGAAGAGCAGATTATCGGGGTCTTGAAGGAGCAGGAGGGGGGCATGCCGACGGTGGAGGTATGCCGCCGCCACGGGGTCAGCCCTGCGACCTTTTACAAGTGGAAATCGAAGTTTGGCGGGATGGAAGTCTCGGAGGCCAAGCGGCTTCGGTCGCTGGAGGATGAGAACGCCAAGCTCAAGACGCTGCCCGCCGAGGCGATGCTGGATATAGCGGTGTTGAAAGACATCACGGGAAAAAAGTGGTGACGCCCGGCGCGAGACGGGATGCAACGATGCATGCCCAGGCGGCGTTCGGGCTGAGCGAGCGGCGGGCGTGCGACCTTGTCGGTGTCAGCCGCCGTGTGGCGCGCTAGTTCGACCCGGCCTGATGATCGTCCGGTTGCGCGAGCTGGCGGCTGAGCGCCGCCGGTTCGGCTATCGGCGTCTGGGGTATCTGCTGGCCCGCGAAGGCATTGCACCCAACCACAAGAAGTTGCTGCACATCTACCGCGAGGAAGGCTTGCGGGTGCGCCGCCGGGCTGGCCGCAAACGGCGCTGGGCACGCGCGCGCCGATGACGATCCCGCAGGGGCCGAACCAGCGCTGGTCGTTGGACTTCGTCTCTGACAGCTTCATCTGTGGCCGCCGCTTCCGCATCCTGTGCGTGGTCGATGACTTCAGCTGGCAGTGCCTGGCGCTGGTGGCCGACACCTCGATCTCGGGTGCCAGGGTGGCGCGTGAACTGACTGCCATCATCGGCCAGCGGGGCAAACTAGCAATGATCGTCAGCGATAATGGCACCGAGCTGACCAGCATGGCGATCCTGCGCTGGTCGAAGGAGCGGCATGTGGAATGGCATTACACGGTCCCCGGCAAGCCGACCCAGAATGCGTTCGTCGAGAGCTTCAACGGCAAGTTGCGCGACGAATGCCTCAACGAGACGCTGTTCACGTCGCTGGCCCATGCACGCGCCGAGCTGGCCGATTGGCAGCACGACTTGGCCTGCTGCCGGTTTGATGGACACCGAGAAAAGGTGTTTTATCGAACTGGAGGACCATCATGGGACGAAGGAAGTTTACGCGCGAATTCAAGCTTGAGGCGATAAGGTTGATCAAGGAGCGCGGCGTCAGCGTCGCGCAGGCATCTCGGGATCTGGATGTACACGCGACGGTGCTGCGCAAATGGGTGGCTGATTTTGGCAGCGATCCGGTGGCGGCCTTTCCGGGGCACGGCCAGTTGAAGCCGGAGTAACTGGAGATCGCGCGTCTGCGCAAGGAAGTGGCGAAGCTCAAGGCGGAGCGCGACATCCTAAAAAAAGCCGCGGCCTATTTTGCGAAGGACAGCCTGCGAGGTTCGCCTTCATCGCAAAGCACCGAGACATCTGGCCGGTATCGTGGATCTGCGAGGCTCTCGGGGTCTCGCGCAGCGGCTATCATGCCTGGCTTGTGCGTGCACCATCGCTGCGCACCAGAAGCGACGAGGAGATCGGCGCGAGGGTCAGAATAAGCCGAGCTTCCGCACCTATGGGGCCAGACGTGTCTGGCACGACCTGCTGGTCGAGGGCTACCGCTGCGGTCTGCACAGGATCGAACGGCTGATGCGCGCGCAAGGTCTGCGGGCACGACCGCGCCGACGGGGCCTCCCCAAGGATCAAGGGAACGCTCGTTCATCGCCGCCAATGTGCTGGACCGCCAGTTCACCGCTGGCGGGCCAAACCAGAAGTGGGTGGCCGACTTCACCTATATCTGGACCGCCGAGGGCTGGATCTATGTGGCTGCCGTAATAGACTTGTTCTCGCGGCGGGTGGTGGGCTGGTCAATGAAGGCCGAGATGACTGCCCAACTCGTCACCGATGCACTGATCATGGCGATCTGGCGGCGTGGCAAACCCGATGCCTTGCTACATCACTCTGATCAGGGCAGCCAAGGCGGATTCAACCGGTCGTCGCAACACCCTGATCAAGGAGATTGCGATGAAGGTCCACAAGCGTGCTTCAGATCGGTGTACGCGCAGGAAGCTGCGTTCGCCTGGACATCCGCCTGGATGGCAGCGTGATAACGTCTGCCACTTCTGGCAAGCGATAGCTTGTGGAAGATCGAGCGAGGAAGCGGCGATTGATGCGGGTGTTTCGGCACCCGTTGGCGCGCGCTGGTTTCGGGGAGCAGGAGGGATGCCACCAACCCATTTATCACCATCTGCGAAGCCGACCATTGGGCGTTATCTCACATTCCCCGAGCGCGAGGATATTGCTATCGAAGTGGCCAAGGGCACCGGCATCAACGCCATAGCCCGCAAGCTTGGACGGTCGCCGAGTACGATCTCGCGTGAGCTGAAGCGCAATGCCGCCACGCGAGGCGGCAGCTTCGATTATCGGGCGAGCACCGCGCAATGGCATGCTGATCGAGCGGCTAAGCGGCCAAGGCCGGGCAAGCTGACGACGAACACAGCGCTGTGCGACTATGTGCAGGATCGGCTCGTCGGCCAGGTTACCAACCCTGACGGCATCGGCTTCAGCGGCCCTGATGTGATATGGAAAGGACGCCGTGCCGTTCATCGCCAGAGCCGGCGCTGGTCATCGGCCTGGAGCCCCGAACAGATCTCACATCGGCTCTGGCTCGATTTTCCCAAGGATCCGACAATGCGCATCAGCCACGAGGCGATCTACCAAGCCCTGTATATCCAAGGCCGCGGTGCATTGCGGCGAGAACTGACCGCCTGCCTGCGCTCGGGTCGAGCCCTTCGCTTGCCGCGCGAGCGGGCTCGTCGTCGCGGCAAGTCATTTCTGGCTGAAGCCATCATGATCAGTGAGCGACCGCCGGAAATCGCAGACCGGGCTATCCCCGGGCATTGGGAAGGCGATCTCATCCTCGGCCTCGGCAGTTCGGCGATTGGCACACTCGTCGAACGCACCACACGCTTTACGATGTTGCTGCACCTTCCGCGCATGGAAGGCTATCGGCCGGGAGGAACCATAAAGAATGGGCCACCGTTGGCAGGCCACGGCGCCGAAGCCGTACGCGAGGCGATCGCGAAGTCGATGACGAAGCTCCCCGACAAATTGCGCCAGTCGCTTACATGGGATCAGGGTGCCGAAATGGCACAGCACGCCAAACTGCGCATCGATACAGGGCTCGATATCTACTTCTGCGATCCGCAAAGCCCGTGGCAACGCGGCACCAACGAAAATACCAATGGCCTGCTGCGACAGTACTTTCCAAAAGGCACCGACCTGAGCTGGCACACGTCAGACGCACTCGACGCCGTTGCGCACGCCCTCAATACACGGCCCCGCAAAACGCTGGGCTGGAAGACGCCCGCCGAAGCCCTCGACCGATTGGTCACAGACGTTCATATCGAGAGTGTTGCGACGACCGGTTGAATCCGCCCAATATACCATCGAGCAGTTCCAGCGGTTGATGGCCGACAGCGGCGTAACCTGCTCTATGAGCCGATCCGGCAACTGCTGGGACAATGCCGCGATGGAGAGCTTCTTCTCCTCGCTCAAGACCGAACGGACCGCGAGGAAGGTCTACAGATCGCGGGACGACGCCAGGGCCGATGTGTTCGATTACATCGAATGCTTCTACAACCCCATCCGCAGGCACTCGACCATCGGATACCGAAGCCCCATCGACTTCGAACGCGAAGCCGGTGTAGCATGAATAAGCCTATCTCGGTGTCCATCAAACCGGCAGCAGGCCATTCGAAGTAAGTCATGCAGGAGGACTGGTGCCATGAGGCACACTTTCGGATTCGGATGCTTTACGGGCGATTGACGAATTGAACAAATGGTGGTGCAAGATATGTCCGAGCCAGCCTATTTGATCCCTGTCCCGATGCTCGTTTGCAAGCTACAGTGCTATTGCTTGACTGAAGAATCCGGATTTTCCCGGGGCCGAGTTGAGGCAGGATTACGGCCTGAACGAATTTTTGAATTGGCTTACATCGAATGTCTGCATTGCTTATGTTTCGTGCTCGGATCTTGGCGGCGCTAGCCCTGTTGCTGGCAATTCTAGTTTTCAGGCCGTTCGTTATGTCAGGGTCTGAAGCTTCGCCGCAGCTGGTTGCGGAGGGTGGGGGCGACACAACGGAAATTCTCGATATCCGCGGGATAAGCGTCCATCTTGGCGGCTCGGTGGAGAAGCTAGTCGTTCTTCCGATTCCGATGGCCTCCCTGATCATAGCGCTGGACGGTTCCTCAAGTCGGATCGCTGCCTTGCATCCACAAGCTGCCCAGTCGGCCCGCGAAGGGCTGATGGTAAGGATGGTGCCCGAAGCGGCAGGCATTCGTTCGGACGTTGTTATCGGCGCGCAGTTTAACCCCAATGTCGAGACACTCCTTTCGCTTCGGCCCGGTGCGGTGATCCAGTGGTCTGAGCCGGAGGACAGTATTCTCTCGATGGAGAATGCTGGACTGCGTGTGATCGCCTTGCAAAACAACCCGGAGAGCGAAGCGCGCAATCAGCAAAACATGCGGATCGTTGCTACTTTGCTGGGACGCGAGGACAGGCTGGAGCAAATTATCGCCCTGCATGATCGGCGTGCCGCGATGCTGGAAGAAGCCTTCGGTTCGCTTGCCCCAGGTTCCCGGCCCAAGGCCATTTACGTGCGCGCCGATAATGGCACCTTGCGGGTGGCGGGTGGCAGCACTTATCAGAACTTCTGGATTTCTCTGGCGGGTGGTCGGAACCCTGCAACAGAGGACGGCCTGGCAGGCCTGACCCCTGTATCGGCTGAACAGATCCTGCGCTGGGACCCAGACTTCATTTTCCTCAGCGCCTTTGACGACATGCTTCCTGCCAGCCTGTTTACCGATCCGGTGCTCAGCCAGACCAGCGCTGCGCGCAATAGGCGCGTCTACAAAATGCCGCATGGCGGCTATCGCTGGGATCCTGCAAGTCATGAAAGCCATCTGACTTGGAGCTGGGCCGCGCAGCTTATGCATCCCCAACGCAGCAGTATCAATCTTCGCGAGGATGTGCGTCATAGCTATCGCCTGTTTTACAACTACGAATTGACGGATCAGGATTTTGCTTTGGTCCTGCAAACGACGGCCAATGCCACGAGCCAAGGCTACGCCGCTTTCCAGTCGATCCGCTGATGCGAAACAGGCCACAGACTGCGTCCACCCGCCTACTGGGATTGGTGGTGATTGCCATTATCCTGGTTTCCGCGTTTCTGGCAGCTTTGGCGGTCGGGCGTGTTTCGGTCGATCTGCGGGATGTCATCCTAGGCCTTCTCTCAACCGGATCGGAATCCGATGCTGCAGCGATCGTTCGTTATGCGCGCATTCCGCGTGCGCTTGCCAGTCTTCTTGTCGGCGCATGCCTAGGCATGGCTGGCGCTGTTTTGCAGGGCCTTTTTCGCAACCCGTTGGCTGGACCACAGACGCTCGGCCTGCTCGGCGGGGCGGGCTTTGGTGGCGCTTTCGCCATTCTGCTTGGGTTTGGCGCGGTTGGTGTTGCCGGCATGGCGTTCCTGGCAGGCCTTGTAGCGATAGCTGCAGTGATCGGTGTAGCGCGATTGGCGGGGGAGTTTTCAGTCCTAATGATTGTGCTTGCCGGATTGCTTGTCAGCGCCTTGGCCGGAGCAGGCACAACCTTGGTCCAGTTCATCGCCGATCCCGAAACACAATTGCCACAGCTTGTTTACTGGCTGATGGGCAGTTTTTCTGCCGTCCGGATCGAGGAAGGAATGGCGCTTCTACCGCTTGTCGTGGCCTGTGGCGTCATCCTGTGGGGCTATGGGCTGAGGCTCGATGTTATGGCAAGTGGCGACGAAGACGCGCAAGCAATTGGATTGAATGTGGCGCGTGATCGCATTGTTCTGCTTATTGTTGTGACGGCCTTATGTGCGGGCGCAGTGGCGGTTGCCGGGGTGATCGGGTGGGTGGGCCTTGTGGTGCCTCATGCGGTCCGGTTTATGCTTGGCCCGAACCATCGGGTGTTAATTCCGGGCAGCGCTCTCTTGGGGGGCGCGTTTCTCTGCCTCGTCGATATGACAGCACGCAGTGCAACCGTTGCCGAATTGCCCGTATCTGCGATTACGGCCCTCGTCGGTGCGCCGCTTTTCCTGATGTTGCTGGTGGTACATCGTCGACGGAGCCTCGTCGGTGCTTGAAGCAATCGGCATAGGCTTCAGGCGCGGGGAGCGCTGGCTGTGGCGCGATCTTTCGCTATGCGTAGCCGCTGGCGAAGTGATCGGAATCATCGGGCTGAATGGCGCTGGGAAATCCACGCTGATCCGGTGCCTCGCTGGCATTTGGTCGCCCGTTGAAGGCCGTATCGTGCGACCGGCGCGGTGGGGATACGTTCCGCAGAAGTGCGAAATGGCGTTCGATTTTTCTGCACGCGATGTGGTGTCGGCTGGATTGGCAGGGCGCAAGCAGTTGTTCGCCCGGTTGACCCGCCAGGATCACGCGATGATCGCAGCCAGTTTCGATACACTTGGCATTGCTGACAAGATTGATGCGCCGTTTGTGCACTTGTCGGGCGGAGAACAACAACTGGTGCTGATCGCCAGAGCGCTTGCTGCCGGGTCCACGCACCTGCTGCTCGACGAGCCCCTGGCTTCGCTCGACCTCTCACGTCAGGCGAAGGTCCTTTGTCTGCTGCGCCGCTTGGCCGACGAGCGGGGAATGGCCATCGTTTTTTCCACCCATGCACCCAATCATCTGCTGGCCATTGCCGAACGCACGTTGATTATTGGCCTGGAGGGGCGGCCCGAAGTAATGGCAACGCAGCAGGCCATTACGGCTGAACGGATGTCACAGCTTTATGGACTGCCTGTGCGCATTTCAGAAAGCCCCTTCGGCAAACATGTCTTGGCAGATCTTGGGAGCCGTTCTATGGACGATGCAAGCAACTCAGGCGTGCGCGATCTCGATCGTGGCGTGGGCGATGCCAGCGCTTAGCGGCAGGGCACTGCGGCATTGATCGACGCTAACCGCGCCGCTTGCCACAATGGTGATGGCAGCAGCACGGGCACCGGGAGCAATCTCCCAGATATGCAAGTCAGTCACGCGCACGCCACGAAGTTCCTCCAGTGCCTCTGCTGTGGTCGCCAGAATCTTCTGGTTAGCCTGCCCGTCAAGCAGTAGCAGGCCGGTCTGCCGAAGCAGGCCCCAGGACCAGCGTGCTACCAGAATCGAGCCAACCAGACCCATCACCGGATCAAGCCAGCTCGCGCCAAAATACTTGCCCGCCAGCAAAGCCACGATCGCCAGCACTGAAGTCAGGGCGTCTGCCAGGACGTGCAGATAGGCTGCCCGCAGATTGTGATCGTGCGCCTTGTGATCATGCGAATGGCCGTGTGCTTCATCGGCGTGACTGTGGTGATCATCGTGGTGCCCACTGTGATGAGCATGACCGTGGTGATGGTGATGGTCATGATCGTGCGATAACAACAGCGCACATAAGCCATTGACCACAAGTCCGATGATGGCGATCCATAGCGCGGAGTCAAAGCTGATCGTGATCGGATCGAGCAGGCGTCCAGTGCTTTCGATCGCCATGATCGCAGCAAACCCGGCCAGCAACACCGCGCTGGCAAAGCCTCCAAGTGGATTGAGCTTGCCAGTGCCGAACGAAAATTGAGGATGGCTAGCCCAGTGCCGGGCAAGCCGGTAAGCGGCCAGTGTGACCAATAGTGCCGCCGCATGGCTGGCCATGTGCAACCCGTCGGCAAGCAGGGCCATCGAGCCGAACGCAATGCCTGCCCAAATCTCCATAACCATCATGAGTGCCGTAATGCCGACAACGATAGCTGTCTTGCGCTCCCCCGCGCGCGGTTGATTGACCCCAAAGATATGATCGTGATCGGGCGAGCGGTAATCCTGCTGTGTCAGATTCAATCGATTGCTGCCTTGTAACCGTAGGTTAAATTCTCAGTCAAGCTGTTTGTTATGTCAACGACAAGCCGCCAATTTCTTCGGCAACGCGGGCGAGCACCCATGATGGCACGTGGATACCGCCAAGCACCGCCACTGAGCGTGCATCGGCAAGCCATGTGAGATCCAGAACATCGCCACCCAGCGGATCATAGCGAAATGTACGCGGGTTTACGGCCTGCGCCTGTTCAAACACGCTTAGGGTAGAGCCGCCCGAATCGTTCACCACGATTACCACATCGCACCGCTTTGCCAGCATGATCGCTGCATCCTGCCGGGAGTGGCTGTCGGTGCACACGGTGTCGATCAACTTGTAGGGAACGCCAAGCTTATCGAGATCAGCCCGAAAGCTATCCCAACTTTCAACATTTGCCGTCACCTGCCCCTGGCAGGCCCAATTGCGGCCCTGTTCCTGCAACAGATCGGCAATCGCAGAAACATTTTCGCCTACAACAGCCACGCGCCCCCGCGCTTCCACTTCCTGCTTGGCAAATTCACAATGATGATTGCCGGCTTTGCCAAAGATAATGAGATCATAGCCGGAATCTGCCATCATCGCAGCCTGCTTGTCGCTGCGGGCGATGAATGGACAGGTGTAGTCGAGCACCTTTATATCCGGAGAGGCTTGGCGATCTTCGATCGTGCCATGGTGCCCCACAGCAACCTCTCCGGCGGCAGAATCGGCAATTGTTTCGAGCACCTCAACCTGATCCAAGCCTGGATAGGTATCCATCATATCAGGATCCCGCCGTCGCACGAATTCAAGCGGATCCCAGCGCCGCGCGGCAGGGTTGTGCGCCCAGCGGTGCGTTGCCTCCACACTGCCGCGCTGGCTGGCCGCCACGCCAATCCGCTTCAGCGCCAGGTCAATGCCCCAGCATATGCCGTGCTGGGCAACATGAATTTCAAGTCTGTTGGAGCCCGCTGAACTTTTGCCCATCTTCACTATTCCTCTCAATACTATTCTATCACTCAAAAACTGGAGCGCAACGACACACGCAGGGATCTCCCCGGCTCTATCAGGGAATTGCTGATTGATCGTGGATAGGCGATATCTTCCTGCGTTGTGGCCAAACGATACGTCTTATTGAGCAAGTTGGCGATACCAATGTTGATCGATACGCGCGGGGCTTTGCGCCACAATTCGCCCAGATCAGCGCCAGCAAACAGGTTGACCACGGCGTAGCCTTCGGTTGCACGTTCCTGCGTTGCAAAAATGCGGTCTTTGGTGGTTGACCAGACCAGTTCGCCTTCCACATGAAACCCCGAATTCGGCGGCGCAAAAAGAACACTCGTTCGACCGTTGAGCGGGGCAACATAAGGCAACGGCTGATTAGTGGTGGTGTTATCGCCGCGCAAATAGGTGAGGTTGCCCGTTACCCCCAAGCTTGGGGTCGCTTGCCATGCAAGGTCAAATTCGACTCCGCGCATCCGAGCCGCGCCGACATTGACATTGGTGAAAGAAGGTAGCCCTTGGAACGTAATCGCCTGACGCTGGATGAAATTGGAAAATTCGCTTTGAAACGCGACCAGATTTGCCGACAAGCCATTCAGCCGCAATCGCGCGCCAACCTCGTAGGTTATTGATTCTTCGGGCTGCAGAGCCGGGTTAGGGACATTGAAGCCCTGGCCCTGACGGCTTGAACCGAAGCTTTCGATCGTCGAGGGAACGCGGTATGCCGTGCCAATATTGCCAACCAAGTGAAACTCGGGGATTACCTTGAAGATCAACCCGAGCTCGCCCGTCAGTGGGCTTGAGACATTGCGCTGGTTGTTCCGGTATGCCGCATCCAGCAGGGGATCGAGTATCGGGGCCAGTTCTGTGGTGCTGACGATCCTGTCATACCGACCAGAGGCTGAAACCAGCAGCCGCTCGGCGATGTCGAGATCGTAGCGGATGAAGGAGCCGATATCTGATTGGCGGGAATTTGGCGCGTTTTGTGTGATGGGGACAGTCACCATGCTGGTGACCGCTCCCGCGTTATTGAAGCGGGTGGTCGTACGCCCGGCAGCTGCTCCCGTCCGATTTTCCACAAAGAAATCGGCACCTAACGTTAGATTTCCGGGACCAATTTCACGCCCCACGATCAGTTTGCCGCCCCAGACGACCGGACCATCAACGATGTTCGTGGTTTCAACCCGCTGCGTGGTACTTGTGTTGTTAACAGTGCGCAGCTCGGAATAAAGCTCACGCACGTAGAGACTGGCTTCGAAGCTGTCGAACGACAGCGATGGCAAACTGCCCGAAATGGCGAGCTTGCCAAGTTTTTCCTGCACCGGATCTTCGCGCAGGATAATAAGCGGTGCGCCAGGTGAGCCGCCGATCCCACCTGCGCGACCGCTTTCCACTCGGACATACTTGCCGATCGCTTCGATCCTAAAGGTGGGTGCAATCTGATAACCGATGCGCCCATCGACCTGGATCGTTTCAAAGTCCGAATTTGCGATTTGCCCAAGGGGCGTGTCTGTATCCTGGGCATGCCGATAGCTGACGCCGAATAGGGCATCGAGTCCCTTGCCAGCCGCCTGGACTTCGCCGCGGAAGCCAAAGAGGCTGTTCTGGCTGTTATAATCAAGCGCCCTGATTATCGGCGTGACGCGCACTTCGCTTCCATCTGCACCGCTGGCGCGGCGGGTGGTGATATTGATCACGCCGTTCATCGCGTCTGAACCAAATGCGCTGGCTCCGGGGCCGCGAATGATCTCGATGCGATCAATCTGGGCCGGATCGATCAGATTGAATTCGAGCGTGTTGCGACCGCGGAATCGGTCACCGTCAACCACAACCAGCGTGCGCGAATCGTTGGAATTGAAACCGCGGAATGAAATCTGCCCGCCAAGGCCGCCAGCGCGCGAGTAGGACACTCCAGGCACGGCATCGAGCATTTCCTGAATGTTAACCGGGGCCCGTGCTTC